>OJBX01000140.1_pt1 | contig 54050 bp, 42 predicted proteins | sample 1590751 | NCBI WGS metagenome assembly OJBX01 (sample SAMN05416780, study PRJEB24817) | seawater metagenome | isolation source: Sea water | place: Canada:Atlantic | collected 2013-07
TTGCCCTGTTATTCCACTGGCTGGTGGCATTGGCGGTGATCGGCCTGTTTGCGCTGGGCTTTTATATGGTGGACCTGGGCTATTACGATCCCTGGTATCGCAAAGGCCCGGATCTGCATCGCAGCATCGGCATACTACTGTTTATCGCCATGCTGCTGCGCCTGGCCTGGCGCTTTATTTCACCGCCGCCTGCACCGCTGCCCACCCACAAACCCTGGGAAAAGATCAGCGCGCATCTCACTCACTGGGCGCTGTACCTGCTGCTATTTGTAGCCATGATCAGCGGCTACCTGATCAGCAGTGCCGATGGCTCTTCCGTGGATGTGTTCAACTGGTTCGCCGTTCCCTCGGTGAGCGGCCACCAGACCGGCCTGGAAGACACCGCCGGCCTGATTCATTACTGGGCCACCTGGGCCGTGATCGGTTTGGCAGGCCTGCACGCGCTGGCCGCCGTCAAACATCATCTTTTTGATCGCGACGACACCTTGCGACGCATTCTCGGCCTCGCGCCACGACCCACAACGCACACCCCAAACAACACTCACAACCTATCTTAATCACCTGAAACGGAGTTTGATGCTTATGTTGACGTTATTGAAAAAAGTCACGATCCCCGCCCTGGCACTGCTGCTCAGCAGCATGGCGTTCGCCGATAAGCCCGGAGGCACCTACAAGTTCGACACCAAAGGCACCCACCAGTTTGTCATGTTCAAGATTTCCCACCTGGGTTACAGCTGGCTGTATGGTCAATTCAATGACTTCACTGGCGATTTCACCGTCGATGCAGAAAACCCGGAGAACAGCCAGGTAAACGCCACCATCCAGACCGCCAGCGTAGACTCCAACCACGCTGAACGTGACAAACACCTGCGCGGTGATGACTTCCTGGACGTGGACGAATACCCAACGGCCACCTTCAAGAGCACCAACATTGAAAAAACCGGCGAGAAAACCGCAAAAATCACCGGCGACTTCACCCTGCATGGCGTGACCAAACCGGTAACCCTGGATGCCAAACTGATCGGTTACGGCGATGACCCGTGGGGCGGCTACCGCATGGGCCTGGAAGCATCCACGACATTGACGCTGTCCGACTTCGGCATCACCAAGGACTTGGGCCCGGCTTCAGAAACCGTGGACATTATTATTTCTGTGGAAGGGATCAAGCAGTAACAGCTCTCCAGTCTGATCAATTTCTCGGATCGGGCTGAGTCTTCTTCCCGATTGCGCAACCACGGCGTCCACGCAACTGACTTGTATCAGCCCAAGCCTATATTTCACTGGACGCCGTTCTCAACGCATGCAGAGCACTTAGTGGCTCCTCGTAAAACAGTTCTTTCTTTGAACAAAAGCTTTACAATGAACGAAAACGAAAATACCTGCCACTAAACACGACACCCTCATTGGCTGGGTCCATCCAGCCTCACGCCATAGAACTTCAATCCAAGCCCTGACGGAGGCCCAAAATCATACCAACCTGTTCCTGTATTACAGGCAGCATCATCAACCAAAATGTCTACCAGCGCTCCCTGAGCTTGAGCTGACAGTATTGTCGAATATACAAACTGCCAGTTTCCACTAAAAGTACCAGCTGCCGCCATGTAAACAATTCCATGCTCATCTGCTGGTGCACAACCAGTATTTACAGGATGCCCCGTCACTTTAATCTGCATAACAGGGTTACCATTAACGGTATAAAACGACGCATCTTCCACAATTACATCTTCGTACAACCAAACTTGGGCTCCGCTCGCAATTCTCGACATCGCCAACATTGCTAAAAATAAAAAAACAATCCTTATTCTCATTAAAAACCTCACATACCACTTGTTTCATAGCCATAAAACCTGAACACATTCTTTGAAAATAGCCCATCCACCTCGTACAGGGAAAGAACAATCCCACACAGCCTTTACACATAAATTCATATGATTGTTAAAGCTGGGAAGCTTTAACACCATAGAAAATCTTGCCCAATCCAGCTGGACTACCAAACGCATTCCAACCTTGATACTCATTGCAGACATTCTCATCTACCAGCAAGTCCACTGGAATGCCTTGGGCCTGGGCAGAGAGAAGAACGGAGAGACGCGCTTGAACATTGGAGTTAATACTGCCGGTGCTGTAATGACCGACAATGCTGTGCGCGTCCGTTGGGGTGCAGCCCGTATTTACGGGTGTAGGACTTTCAAATTTCACCTGCACCAGCTGGTAACTGGTTCCCGATCCCGAATTTTTGTTGTACACAGCGACATCTTTGATAATGACATTTTTGAACATCCAGACTCGATCTGCTTGAGCAGAAAAACTAAAAAAAAGCAGTGCCGAGAAAGCCAAAATTTTAAAACCCTGCATCTTACACCCACCTATAAATATTCAAAAAGCGTCTAGACCAGCCTATAAATAAACCGCTCTTCCCAATGCTCCAACAAGAACACAACAGAAGCCAGCTGAAATAGCCCGTGCGACCGCGCATAGCGCAAGACCTGACCACGTCAACTCACTCATTTTTAATATTATTCCTTACTGGCTCTCACACCCCATAGCCCGACGCCCAAACCATTAGGGCTTCCATAAAAATCATACACAGAACCTTGGTTACAGTTAGCGATATCAACCAGTATATCTACGTACATGTCCTGGGCCTGAGCGGATAAAAGAGTTGAAAACCAGACTTGCACGGCCGGGGTGAACTGTTTCGAAGTCCAATGGCTAGCAATAAGATGTGATGCCGTAGGAGCGCAACTTACAGAAGCAAGATTACTTCCAGTTTCAGAAAATTTCGCCGTGATCACATTAAACCCTCCGTCGTTGTAGGATATAACATCAACTACTCTCAAGCCCTTTATCCAATCACGCGCTTCTGCGGCGTTTGCCACCCCCAGAAAAAGGCATAACAGAAAACTTACCCTTAACGTTTTTATAACCATTAAACTGTCCTTAATTACTCTTTTTATTGCGGGGCATGAAGAAGCCTATAATGGAAAATTGGACACTTTCTCTAGCATTTACGACAGCAATACCAAAACCCACACAAGTCCAATAACGCACGGGCAAATACCTGACACCGCACCTCCCGCCACGCTTTATATAAAATTCAACTCATCCTACAAATGTCGCGAGAACAAATAATATTGGAAATATCATCTGCCATCACATAATTCGACCAATGGAGTCACCCATGGCTAACCCCAAATCGGCACTCGCTTCCCCTTTAGGGTATCTTCCGACTCACCAGCACTTCTTCGAAGCTTTCAAACGCACGAGGAAAGACCTGACCCCATTACTCGTTACTATGTATCTGGGTTTTTTTATAAATAGCGGCGAAGCTTACCTATATCCATCTATGCCCCCAACGGGAATCTCCTAAGGCCCGCCAAACCTTTCTTTGAAAATGGGAGGCCTTATCCCATTTCTCTTTCTGACTTTTAAGCGTACGGCATGAAACAAAAAATCTTTCCCTATCTCAACAGGTGCACGATGCAAGACCTGACCCCGTGCTTCTTCTCTCAGTGAGAGAAATTCTCCAGTTCGTGCGTGTCCCGTTTTTTCGTTTTATAAAACTTTCAAGACCACCCCTCGTCCAATAAAAGCTTTAACCCCGCCATACAACCTCATCTTCAATCCATTTTTTATTAAAGGTTTTTCTTCTGACAATGCAACAAATTCCACAACCGCCACCCCTGTTTCTCCTGGCAATATTTGACAACCTTCAAGCACGATTGCCGGGTGATATTGATTATTAAATAAAACCCTAAATCGACTGTCTTTTTTTATCGAAAACTCTTCCGGTGCACCATCCCAGGAAAAACACTCGATACTCATTTCAACCTTAAATCCAATGTCCATAAACTACATCCCTGCACTGTAGCGATCTCTAGGGGAAACACCGCCATGCCTTTTAATATCCGCATTGACCGCCGGCAATACTGAATTTTCAAAATGAATAAAACTATGCCCAATATCTGAAGTTGGAGTTCCCAACCCCAGCGTTGATGGTGAAACCATCATTTGTATGATTGTTCTATCAATGTTTTTATTGATATTTGTATTAGCAAACCATCGGGCGTCTTCAATATTCAGCCAAACCCCTTTTCCGTAGTTATTAGGATCTGGGACTAAGCCTTGCATTTCCATCGTGAGAGCAAACTCCGGATCATTAACCACCCTAAAAATATATTGACCAGACTCTGATGGGCCACTTATGGACAAGGTTGAAATCGCTAAATTCAGCCTGCCAACTACAGCGCTTAAACCGCTCCAAATTTTTCTTCCGACCCCCCCCCAATCCGTAGGGCCCGCACCAGCATCATCTACAGCTAGAGTTTGATTAGCCAAATAACCAAACGCCCCAGTAGCGGCCCCAACAACAAACTTACCACCGGTGACCTCAGATACCGTTCCACTAAGGAAGCCAGCAGCCAGGGCACCGCCCGCTTTACTTTTTCCAAATACTCCTTGAATCGAATCCCCCAAAAAACCCTCAGTAAAACCACCTGCAAACCCTGATCGAGCATCCCCCCCAGAGGCAGCGGCCGTTAACGCCCCTCTAACGCCATGGGCCAAACCTTTCTGGAACCCGGATATGCCCGACATTTTTATTTCATATGCCATGCTGGCACTAAAGTAGGCAATTGCGCCAGACCTAGCTCCAGCCTTTAGAGCATCATTAAATGAGGCCCCGTTCTCCAATGCTATACTTGTTGTAACAGTTCCTTGAAAGGCACCAGCACACGCGGCTGTTCCAGTACCGGCGGTAAAATAAGAGCAAGCCGCAATCCCAACCACACCAATCACTTCGCCAGCATACTTGTTTTTAGCCGCAAACCGAGCTAGCTCTTCACTGGCGAATCTAATCGATTCTGACGTTCCGAGTGTCATGACACCAAGAATTTCCCGCTTATATTTCTTACGCAAATCCCTTAGCTTGTCAGTGACATTCTCACTCCACCAGGAATAACCACTCGGGTCGGTGAAACTCATCGGGCTGTTCAGCACATAGCTGTAACGATTGTAACTTTCTACATTTGTCAGGCCTTTCACTACCGGGTCCGCACTCATAAAGCGGCCCAGGGTCGGGTCGTAAATTCGGCCCCCCATATGAATGACGCCAACTTCATCGAGCATCTGGTGACCCGTAAAGCCTTTGCCCGTGGCCCCTTCGTCACGGCCGAGATTTTCCCAGGTGCTATCAGTCAGCGCTTGCCAGTTTGCCAGGCGCGGCCGCCCCCATGGGTCATAGCGGTACTGCTCGGTTACCTGTGCAAGGCCATCCGTTACGGCAACCACAGATCCAAGTGCATCATTAAAGAGGTACTCTTCCTTGCGAGTTGCCGGATCGCCATCCTCATAGCTGATAACAACACCGCCAGGCAGGGTGAACCTCTCTTTGCGGGTAAGCTGGCCGGATTCGTTGATTTCGATATTTTCATAGCCACCAAAACTGTGCTTGGTGAGAATTTTTCCACTGGTTGTAGTGGTACGCTTGATCAATCCGCGACCCGGCCCATAGATCATGTCTACCGTAGCCGTTGCGCTTTGGATTTTCGTGGGCTTATTGAAAGCGTTATAAGTGATGTTTTTTCCATCACCCGACAGCATGTTACCGCCATTGTCATAACAGTAACTGGCATTTCGGGCACCTGAAACCTCTGTTACTGCATATGGCCCAGGCGTATACGATTGACCAAGATACTCACAGCTTTCGTCATAGTGATAGGTGCCTACATCATTACGCTGTGTGATGTTGCCAGAAATGTCGTAATCCGGGTCCTGATTATAGGAAAGCGCCGGGTCTGACTGATGCACCACGCTAGCCATATCTAGCCGATCCAGAGCATCGTAAGTGAACAGCTCTTCAATCTGCTGAAGGCTGTCAGTACGTTTTCTCATCAAGCCCTTGGCGTTATGGACATAGTGATTGTCCTGGATATTCCAGCCGGCATGGATAATAGACTTGGCGCGAATCTGACTTAGTACGCCGGAATTAGCATCAAAATTGTAATGCCCCCGGATCATGCCATTGGCACGGTACGTCTCGTTGATTTGCCCACGCACAGTCTTGCTTTCAACCCTCCAGTAATACTGAGAAGGATCGCCTGCCTCACCAACTTCATAGAGATGACCAAGGCTATTGTAGCGATATTCAATATCAACACTGGGGCCAGAGCTTCGATGCGGAAGTGTAGCTTGCTTAACCCTCCCTGTTGCCGAGTCATAGGTTTTACTGCTTACGACGGTGAAGCCGTCATATTCCGTTTCTGTAGATTCTACTCGCCCATAGTTATCGTAGAAAACTTCATTACGATAACCGTTAGCATGTTCAACCCAGGCAAGCCTGCCGACACCTTTTCCCTGAACGTCGAACTGCCAGCTAGCGGTTGCCATTTTTCCTGAACAACCATTCTTGGCGCTTACCAACGCTGATGACCAACTGGCTGAAGGTTGGTAGTCATCGGCCACGGCAATTTTTCTGCCAAGTGAATCGTAGGCAATACAGGTGCGCTTACCGCTCCCATTCTCTTGCAGAACAAGCTGATCATCGCCGTTATAGGCGTATTTCCAGTTACCCATATTCGGGTCAGACGATGCCGTTTTCCTGCCGAGCAAATCGTACGAGTTGGTCAGCGTCAGGTTATCCGGGAGCGTTACCACTTTCAGTTGGTTCGCGCCGTCATACTGATAGCTAATAGTACGGTAATCTGGATCGGTGGCAGACCGAAGATTCCCTAATACATCTTCAGTACTGTTAGCAACCTGCGTTACCGTACCCCCCTCACCAGCAATCGGGTTTTGCCAGGAAAGGGTCTTGCGGGTTGTAAGCCCCAGGTATTCCGTAATGGTTGTAAGACCAGCAGCATTCTGCTCTTGAGTTGGGCGCTTCAGCTCATCTCTGCTAACGATTTCGTTCCAGGCTGTCGGAGAAGCCCCCTTAAAGAAAGGTTCGCTGACTTTCTTGACTTCTCCATCTGCACCATAGATCGTTCTGACTACAGCAATAGAGCCATCAAATGTTTCTGTTCTGACTTCAATATCGCGGCCTAGCACGTCCTTATACGCCTTGACCAGGCCGGACATTTTGCTTCCAAGAGCACTCTCCGCCCATTGCTCTGTATACCACACAGCATTCGCCGGGCAGTCAGCCACCATTGCGCAGTCTTTGTAGCGGGTTTGCTGTGATTGCCCCGTAGAAGAAAAACTCGCCTCTGGTCGGCCTGTACGGTCATATTCAAATATTGAGACAAGGCCATTCGCATCAATAGACTCTGTCTTGTTACCAGTTACAGGGTCAAAATGATTTGTGACCGTATGACCAAGGGAGTTGGCCACAGTTTCAAGGAATCGCCCGGTTGCGTCATAACCATAAGTCGTAACTCTATCGGGAAGCCCGTTACGCTTTTCCGTAACGCTTTCCTTCAAGCCAAAATCGGTATAGGTGTAGGCTTTCTCTTTCCTGAACTCAGCCGAATCAGGCTCAATCAGCTCTTTTAGGATCATCCCCTCAAAAAGACTGCCGACAGGATAGTACTCCCAGGAAGAGGTACGGGTTACCGCTGGCGCGGCCTGTCCTTGATAATTCCCCCATGTCCTGACAGTTGTTCGTTTTTGACGGCCGAGTATCCATGAAGAAAAATCAGGAGGATAAAAGGTGGTATCGATATTTTTATTGAAACTTTGTGACGCCCCGTCAGTGACAATCGTTTGATCTTCCAAGTCACCGTAGTCACTGTAAATACTGGTGGTTGTGGTGCTACTCACCTGGCTGCCGTCCAGCTCATTCTGTTCGGAAATTGATTCCCGAAGCCTAACGGCAAAACGCAATCCCTGTTCATTCTGGTCAAAAATATTAGCTGCGGGAGATGTCGAATAAGCGCCATCATTATAGATAACGGTTTCCCACTCATTTTCTGTGGCACTGACCTCCACAAAATCTGAGCCTACTTTATAACTGACCTTACTCTCCGCAGGCTGGCCGGCAGTATGATCGAAAAGATTATGACTAAAGAAGGTTTCTGCTCGTTTATTACCTCCTTCAGAAAGCACTTGGACATACTCAAAACCCATTCCGCCGTAGCCATTAGGATCATAGGCATAATCGGAATAGAAATATTCCTGGGTATGATTCCCCCCAAGACCGTTTGAGACCTTGAATTCAGAAACCACCTTTTTCCCTGACGCTAATGAGATCTGGCCGAACTCACCAGGCTGGGTTCTATATGAGTAAATAGAGCTGTCAGAAATATCGGTATAATCCACAGCATACTGCAGGCCAAACCCATTTTCGGCGCCAATTAGCACATCAGGGGTTTGTTCGGCCTGAGGCCCGTAGCAAGCGATACCTCTATCCAACTGATAAGGGTAGTGCGACTTCCAGTAGAGCGCACAGTACTCTGCACTGCCATCCCCATCGACATCGGCATCACCCCGATTGACTTCTCTCAAAGCCCGAATACCACTTGTTCCACCGAGATGGGGCAGCTCATAGGTTACAGGCTCATTACCAAACCCTTCGGAAGAAGACAGGTAGCACGTAAGCAGCGCACCTTGATAATTCAGCTCCCAGCTATTCTCAACACACCAATCTACATAGCCGTCTTTGTTAACATCAGTAAACTTTGTAGCCTCTGGAAGCTCTTCATATACGGGAACCGATGGCGAATGATTTATCACCGGCAAGAAATTGGAGACGTGCTCTTCGCCCCATGATTTACCCGTTGACTCGAGGCATCGAGCTTCATATCCATGCTTTCCATTTTTAACTTTATAAGTGATTCGACAAAAGTCCGAATACCCATTCCCAGTAAAATCAAAATACTTAACATTAAAGTACTTCGTTGTGCTTCCTCGATACGTGTAATTATTTTTTGACGGGCTCTTTGTCGCTGAAGCTGCCTTGCTCCATACCGCAGCACTAATATTTTCCCCTTCATTATTTATATGGCAAACGATTTTATCATCTTCAAGAATGCAAAAATCTGGCAATGAGTCCCCATTAACATCAACCCAGCTTCCACCAAGCTTGCTGATTTTTTTGGTAAAAACATTGGATTCAAATGAAAAGGATGATTGGCTCTGTGCTGCACAGCGTACAAATTTGTCCGTGTTGGGCAGAATGTAGGTATAGCAATGATCAATTTTTGTATCGCCATTAATGTCAATCCATGATCGACCTAGCACATTATCCTGCTCCACCGGTCTTGGGATATTGGCGGTGATACTTTGCTGGAAAGGGTTGCTTAGTGATCCATTATTTATTCGGCAAACAAGCTGATCATGGCTATCTTTGGGCCTGGAAAAACAAAGATCAATAAATCCATCCGCATTTATATCAACCCAGGAGGGGTCAATATTCCAGTTATAATAATGTTCACTGAACCGGATGGCTTGCAGGTCAACATCTACTACAAAGCTGGATGAAAATTGCCCGGAACCATTATTGATATAGCAGACGACTTCAACAGGGGTATTGGCTGCGCCATTTAGCGGGCTCATACGACAATAGTCATCAATGCCATCCCTGTTAAGGTCCAGCCAGCCGTTTAATCCTGGCGCATGATAACCCTCAAGCATCGCATATTCAGTTGTTGGTGTTCCTGGGAATTGGTGGTAGACCGCGTTCACAAAGCTTGGCTGGTTGCCAAGCTGCCAATCCAACTTTGTTGGAGAAAGACAGGCGTCATCAAGGCCACATTCCTGATATTCATCCAACAAAGATCGGCCTGTAATATCATTGGTTTTATAATTAAAATACCATGACCTGGTTTTGGCGCCATTCGAACGCAGGGTAATATTAAGCAAGCGGCGGCCAAGGGAGTATTTTTTCCCGAAAAGAGAGCTGGCTAACTGATATGCGTCTGCCTCATAAGAAAAATCAACGACCAAACCTGCAGAAGACGCCGACTCACTATCACCGACTGTATAACTTATCCTTTCTATAAATCTTCCAGCCGTTCCCTCTTTATAGGTGATTCGATATCCGTAACCAAGGCGATCGCCCACCCATTCCAATGACCAGCGAGAGATGGCCCCACCAACAGCTTCACCACCTTCAAATCTAGACTTTTGAGAGAGACCATAATGATACACATCGCCATTTTTTTGCTCGACAGTAAATGCGCCATCTGCATAAGTTATACGGGCGAATGCTTCTGCCTCAAGACGGTACTCAGAGTTTTCTTCCCAATACTCGCCAGAAACCAGGACCAGGCGATTTCCATCTAGACAAGCGCGATCAGCATCTACGCCAGACACACCTTTAACTACGCCATCGCGATGAAAGTCCGTGGAGCAACGCTCAATTGCTGAGATTCCAGATATTCTGAACCCCATCCCGAGGTGGCCATAACCGGCCTCACTCGCGTAGTTAATAGAAAAAGATGGGTTAATTCCCGCAGGCCCCACTGGCAAACTAATAGGAATTGAATACTGCATAACCCCCATCGAAACATTCATTGTTCCAGGCGTAGCGCCCGTTACATCAGCAACCAGCGGCCCACCTCTAACTTTACCGAATTCTTCCCCATTGAATTCACTGTAATGTGCACCATCAAAATTGATTTCGGAGGCAGACGAACCAAGCTCATCGGTTATAGATATATTACCTCCCGACACGTAGTACCCACCTACGTCTGTAAACTGACTGATGATTTCAACATCGCCGTTACCGTCGTGCTCAAGATATATACTATTTGTATTTTGGTCTTGGGAATGAAGAAGGCCATCCATGATTCCATCTCCATTGAAATCCCCAATCAGAAAATCAAAAGCAGATGTTTTTTCATCGGGAAACAACGCGCCAAAACCAATGGAACATTCAACAAAATCGCCGGAAGGTTGCCCACAGAACATCTTGTCCTGATAGCCTGATAGCAATGACACCATAAAGCTGTTTCCGACACCTATCGGAATGAAGTCATCTCTTGCTGCCAGATAAATGTCTGGATATCCATCGAGACCGAACTCAACACTATTAATATCCGCATAATAGATATCGTATCGAGCCTCATGCAGATCTCGCATGATATCCGCAACGCCAATCAATGGCATAAGGGCAAACAGAATGGTAGAAAAAATCTTCCGGAACTTCATGGCCTTCCCCACTACTTACATAACAACCCGAAAAACGGGTTTCTTAGTCATTTCCTGAAACCAGCTTCACACCAAGCAATCTCAAACCCAGACTGGAGCATGTCCCCTGATCATAAATCATCACTTGCTTTGCTTGAGCTTGTGCAGACATAAGAATAGATGCCCACTGCAAGCCCCAGGAGTTTATTGTCGAGCTATAGTAAACGAACACACCGGAGTCATTGGTGAGCTGGCAAGTAGTGCCAGGATCTTCTTTTACTTCAACTCTTAGCCGGTAATAAGAACCACAACCAGAGCCGCAGCTTTCTGCACTCGAAGAAATAGAGGCAACCGTATAAGGCCCCGTCCATTGTCCAGCAGCCACTACCGAAGAAAAAAGGCATATGGCAAGCACATAAAAAACACGCTTAAAAATATTCATGTCGCTACGATTCCTTGTAATATTTTACTAATCTGTAAGCAATTTCACGCCAAGAAGAACCGACCCGATGCTCGAGCACGTCCCTTTCTCGAAAATCATGACTTCAAGACCCTGCGCCTCGGCAGCCATTAGCAGTGAAGACCATTGATTACCCCAGGCATTCACGGTAGAGGAGTAGTACACAAATGTTTGGGTCTGATCCGTTACATCACAGCCCGTATCCGTCTGCTCATTAACCTTGACCCTTAGCCGGTAGAATGAGCCACATCCAGAACCGCAGCTCTCTGCACTGGATGAAACGGAAGCTATCGTATAGGGGCCGCTCCATTCACTTGATATGGCAAACGGAGACAACAGAAAAGCCAGTAACGCTATGAGTATATTTCCTATTCGGAATGATTCTTTGGTATTAATCATGTCGCACCCTGATTCCTTCTAGCCCCCAACCCCGCCCTGTCGGATCACCTTTAGCCGCCCAGGATGACCCTGTATGGCAGCTAGCGTTATTGACAAGAATATCGACAGGCAGGCCCTGAGCCTGTGCGGAGAGAATGGTTGAATAGCGCATTTGCCAGTTGGAGGAAAATGCGTTTTGGGTGGTTTTTGTAATCACTCCATGAGTATCTGTAGGGCCACAGCCAGTTTGCTGATGGTCCTCTATAGTAATTTGGAGCGTAAAAAAACTACTCCCTGACGATGTCACTTCCCGATATACAGCAGCTTCTTTTATTTTTACGTTCTTGAATTTCCACTCTAATGCGGCGTTTGCCTTGCAGCACAACAGCAAAAGAGTAGTTGCCAGTATCTCTTTCATCCCCATCCCCTCACAATTCTATACTGAAACCAGTAAACCCAAGGCTAATCGCCCCTAATCATTAGCCAATCTGACACCTCGGAGCCTCATCCCAAAGCCTTTTGGCTCGCCATAGAGGTCACCTCTTGCCGATGTATTACAAACATTTGCCTCCACATAAATATCGACAGGAAGGTTTTGTGCCTGAGCAGACAAAAAAACTGATGTCCAGACTGCAGCAGAGCTACTTACCAAGGATCCAGTGGTCCAAAAGCTAACCATGTTATGGGCATCTGTAGGAACGCACCCCGTAGAAGCGGTTTGTGGTGACGGATCAAACCGTACAGTTAAAACGTTTTCGCTTCCGGTGTGGTATGTGGAAACATCTTTAACCATGACCCCCTTGAAAATCCATTCCCTTGCAGCTTGCGCCTGAGAGAAGGCCAAACTTAGCAAAACTCCGACCAACACAAACCTAAATTTCATGACTCCCCCATTAATTTGCCTACTACTGTCGTTACGATTTCATACAAATCATGGGTCTGATCGCACGATACAGTCGACATAAGCAGGAAATACTACCGAACTCACAATGTAAGCATTCTGTTATTTCCTTGTAAGCTATATCTTACAAGCCAAGGAGGTGCTGATAGGAAAGCTGCATATGTTCAGGCCAAACACTCGACTAGGGAGATAGTGCATGAGGTAGTTGCTAAGGCCACCACACTGAGACTGGCGTCCACGCTTTCACCAAGAATTTGGGTTCGGCGTCAGAAACCGTGGAAATTATTATTTCTGTGGAAAGGGTCAAGCAGTAAGCTTTGCTGGTTTTCGTAAGTCGGATTAGCCGTAGGCGTAATCCGAATTTCGGCCTTCTTTTTACGTATGGGCCACAAGTCGGGTTACGCCTTCAGGCTAACCCGACCTACATTCGTGCACCCATTAGCCAATGGGCTCGGCATCACCCGCGAAAAAACCTTCGGCAATAATCACCGCCGCCATGGAATCCACCCGGCTATCGGCTTTCTGGATGCCGGTGCGTTCGCGGGCTTCGCGGGTGCTCAAGCGCTCATCCACCAGCCAGACTTTTTTCCCGTAGCGCCCATGCAGGCGATTGGCAAATTTACGTGCCCGCGCCGTGGAGTCGCTATCACTGCCATCCATGTTCAGTGGCAACCCAACGACCAACGCCTCCGGCTCCCACTCTTTTAACAGCGCGGCAATGTCATCCCAGTTGGGCTGGGTGTTTTTGCAGGGCAGAGCTTTCAATGGCGTGGCGGTACCCACCAGCATATTGCCACTGGCTACACCGATCTTGTGTGTACCGTAATCGAAGGCAAGAATCATAGGGGCAATGAATAGTTAATAATGAATAGTTAATAGTTGCGCGATATCGTTGCTCTGATCTTGCAAGGTTCGTGGCCGCGCCGGGTGTTGCGACCGCGGCTTCTAAACTTGCAAGAACAAGAACTTCAACCGCGCCGCTATTAATTATTAACTATTCATTATTAATTGCCTTTCAGCTGTGGCCTGCCTGGGTGGCAATCAAACTCATATCAACGCCAATACGCGCGGCGGCGGCGTGCCAGGTTTGTTCGAAGGGGGTGTCGAGGACCAGTTCGCGACTGGCGGGGGTGCTGAGCCAGGCGTTATCTACCAGCTCCTGCTCCAGCTGCCCGGCATCCCAACCCGCATAGCCCAGGCAAATCAGGGATTGCTCCGGGCCTTCACCAATGGCGATGGCTTCGAGAATGTCACGGCTGGTGGTCAGGATCAGGCCATCACTGAGGACAGTGCTGGCGTGCCAGCGGGTGGCGGCACTGTGCAGCACAAAGCCGGCTTCCTGCTGGACCGGCCCACCGGCCACCACGCGATGCCGCTCGGAGGGCGGCACTTCGATTTCAATATCCATGTCGCTGAGGATATCGCCAAGGCTGATCTGCACCGGGCGGTTGAGCGTCAGCCCCATGGCGCCCTCGCTGCTGTGCTCAACGATATAGGTAACGGAATGTTCAAAGTCCGGGTCAGCCATTTGTGGCATGGCCACCAGCAACTGGTGCTTCAAGGGTGTGTTTTCCATGGGGACAGTATCCGGGGAGGGAAGGAGCGCTGCAAGCTCAAGGGGCCCCGAGAGGGGCAACCTGGGGGAATTTCGTACAGAAGCAGGGGAAGGCAAGCGCTGGAAGACCCAGCCCGGCCAGATCCGCCTTCCCTCGGATCAAGCCCGACTCGCAAAGTCCGGAGCTATCGCTGATCCGCCCCTCACCTTTCAGGCGGGCTCAAGCTCCGACTGGCAGCGGGCCCTCAATGCCACCCGAATATCATTGGCTAAATTGATCAGGCAGCTCTCCGTGCTTGACCAGTCAAGGCAAGAGTCCGTTATAGAAACCCCGTGGCGAAGCTCTTCCTTGCCTTTAACGTCGAGGCTTTGATTGCCAAAGTTAAGATGGCTTTCCATCATGAAGCCAACGACGGAGCGATTACCTTGCTGAATCTGGGAGGCAATATCACTCACCACCAAGGGCTGGCGTGTGGGATCCTTCCCTGAATTGGCGTGACTGCAATCCACCATAATGGTGGGCTCCAACCCGGCATCCGCTAATACAGCCTCACACTTCCCGACACTCTGCCTATCGTAATTTGGCCCAGCATCACCGCCACGCAGCACGATATGTGAATAATCATTGCCTTTGGTTTTGATAACCGCCACCTGACCCTGACCATTGATGCCAAGAAAGCGATGAGGATGCGCAGAAGACTTCAGCGCATTAACCGCCACCATCAAACTACCGTCAGTGGCATTCTTGAACCCCACCGGCGACGAGAGACCACTGGCCATTTCCCGATGGGTCTGGGATTCGGTGGTTCGCGCACCAATGGCATACCAGCTGATCAAATCAGACAGGTACTGTGGTGCTACCGGATCGAGAGCTTCTGTAGCCACAGGAACCCCCATTGAAGTTATCTCCATTAGGAGTTTTCTCGCGATCTGCAACCCTTCTTCTATCCTGAAACTGTTATCCAGGTGAGGGTCATTGATAAGCCCTTTCCACCCCACAGTAGTTCTGGGCTTCTCGAAATAAACCCGCATAACAATATAGAGCGTGTCGGAAAGCTTCTCGGAGAGCGCTTTTAAGCTTTTTGCATACTCAAGTGCCGATTCCACATCATGGATAGAGCAAGGACCAACAATAGCAATGAGGCGGTGATCCTTTTTTTCAAGAATATTCTTGATGACACGGCGACTATCGCTAACCGTTTTTGCACCCGATTCAGACACTGGCATAGATGTTTTAAGTTGTTCAGGGTTGACCAGCATGAACTGAGATTCAATATTCAAATTGTCCGTATTATTGAGTTCCATTTTCAATATCCTTAAGCATCCATGCACTGATGTCAGTTCTTTACACCGTATTGGAAATCGAGATTCTTTGGGTGTACAAATGATGGCATGAACGACAGCGCTATCATCGTCAGCATAAACCCGTAGTCATGAAGAGGAACTTCCTCAGTCATAATATCTTCAACCGCCTCATCATAATGATGATGAGGGCCGGTCATTCGGTAGCAAGACTGGTTAAAGGAATAAAACCATAACCTTACTAGTAGCCGAGGCTTGGTGATCAGTTTATGAAACGGGTAGTGGCAACCAATTTCTTTTGCCATAGAGTCCAGAAACATGATCTGAGAAGGCATGGATTCAGTATGATTCGGACTGAGGCACATCCACTGCTCTTCCCAATCCTTCTCTCTTTCAATTCGATCGCCAACGTCTTCTGGGAGTTTGATCTTATTGCTACATAAAAGGGCAAAATAGCGCGCCTGCATTTCTGAGCAAATTGGAATGCCGCCACTAATCGGACGAACAAAACCGATCATGGCCAGGCGACCATTATGATCCGGATGAAAAGCATGCTTGTAGAGATTTCGAACGTTATTGTCTTTAATTTCCACATTGCTCAGCAACGAAAAATCTTTCTTGAACCCCGTACACAACAGAATTTTGTCAAATTCTTCCGAAGTTGAATCATTAAAGTAAACCGTTCTCCCCTCAACCCTTCCAATGCCACAATCCTTAACAACAAGCTTGTTGTTAAGGATATTAGGGACAAAACTTACATTCTTTGAGAAAATGATCTTTTGAGACCAGTTCCCTTGGTTATAATGGGATTTTTTATTCCATTTGTTAATGAAATCCACCACCTCTTTTTCATTCTTGGTGTCATAGTCAATTTTTGATGGGTCGCTGTCCTGTCCCATATTATTCTTTCCAGAATCATTATTTTTTTTATCACCCATTATCTTTCTGGAAAGAAAGTTAGCCGGAATCGAGGCCAGACCATAGGCATTCGCAACACCCAGAAAGATATTTCTGAGGGCCCAACTATCCTGGCTATAGGATTTCATCTGAAATTTTATTTTCGAAGCCCTGTTCCACATTTCATAATGATGGGACCGGGTGGTTAACGTGTCCGTCGAATACTTCCCGTAGATAAGACGGGGAATAAGAAAAGTATGGGACCTGATCGAAACCACGCACCTCTGGGCAACATTGGAAACTTCTCTAAGCATATCCGCACCCGACTCAGCCAGGCCGATCGCCAAAACTTTCTTACCCTCAAAGTCTTTACTATTCCGATAAGACTTGGAGTGGACAACCTCGCCAGTGAAGCCATCAATTTCACCAATTTCAGTATTGGCCGTCTTGAACGGTCCGCTGCAAATTGCAACAGCCTCAAAGCGATGGGACGACACTCTTTTATCCCCCACCTTTACCTTTACTATCCAGGAGCCATCACTTTCTCGGATCACTTCCTTGACGAGACTGTTGAATTTTATGTGTCTGGCAAGGCCAAATTTATCAGAATACTCTTCAAGATAACGAAGATATCCTTTATGGTCCGTAAACTTCCTGCCGTCTTTGAAAATAAAATCAGAAAAAGACATCATTTTCATAGAAACAGTAAGCATCATGTTGTCATAGGCCTTCATCTGCTGCCCATCATCGCCACCTCGATACCATATTCCGCCGACACTTTCGTTGGCATCAAAGCAAGTGACATCATGGTTTTCATCAAGCAATTGTTTGATTGTCGTTAACCCGGAAGGGCCAGCACCAATAACACAGACTTTCATAATAATTCCCGTTTATTCATTACGGTTAATACCAAGGCTGAAAAGCCTGATTACTTGATGGCGACAAGCCGCTGATTCGACAGAATTTGATCAATCCTGGATCTTGCCTGAACAACAATTTGCTTTCGCTCCCTCTTTGATCCGCCTGCATCAATAAGCTCGATGTTTCTAGCGCCGATAAATTTGCAAACAAAGCTGAAGTAAGAGCTTGCAAAGTCTTTTTCTCCACCTACCGGAGTGCCTCCCGAAGAGGTCACAATGTAGACATTACGGAGATTGTCACAAAGCCCAACCGCGCTCCCCGACTCGTACTTGAATGTCACACCGGGTTGGAGCACATAGTCGACCCACTGTTTCAAAACAGCAGGAACCGTAAAGTTATAGATTGGCACCCCAACCACAAGCGAAGTGGCGCTACGGAGCTCATCGATAAACTGATCTGCAAAAAAGTGATGCCTGACCAGACTAGGCCGATCAATACGCTTCGCGTTATGCAGATCAATCAAGTCTTGCCCAGAAAGAGAAGGGAAGGAGGTATTCCCTAAATCACGATCAGTAATCGATTCACCCAGACCTTCAGCAAGATAACGAGTCAGCTCCCTGCTTATCGACAACTCGTTTCTGGCACTACAATCCATAAGCAGTGTGCTCATCAGGAGTCACTTCCTTGTTTTCAAGTTTCGCGGATACCCTGCCAAGGCATAAAAATGGCAAAGCAAGGCCATAACAGCCATTACCATCCGCTATTAAGAGACATTTATCCTTACGCCTCCCTCACATAAACGAATGGGTGAGAGGCTGGATAATCAGGGTAACGTAAAGAAGTTCATTGCATCGTCATGCTGCACAAAATCAGCTTCCCATTTGTTATAGGGGAAAAAGACAACCAGCTCGATGGGCTCTTCTTTAAGGTTCATGAAGGCATGGGGAACCATGGGCGGGATATTAATCACGTAGGGCCCTTCAACTTCAAAGACCTCATTGCCCAATTGGTATCTGACTTTCCCATTTTCTTTGAGAACATGGGTTTCTTCACTTTCATGGGTATGCAGTGGCGCGCCGCCACCTTGCTGGGTATAGGTAATGCCCACTGTGGTTGACTGGAAGCCGTGACGCTTGCCTTCCATTATGCGCACCCACTCACCAGGAGCCGGGTTAATGTTGACGAATTCATCCTCAGTTGTGACGTAATCTTCAACCGTGTTCATGGCGGGTAAATAATAGTAGGCGGGTAAAAGATGCCGCTCCAGCGGAATAGTCTGATACTCACTGGCAGCATGAAGACGAGCTATCTCCCGGTCCGGGATAATATCCTGGATAAGCTCACCGCTTTCCGTGACAAAATCGTTATCAAGCGCATCTGCGGGGGTATACGTCACAGTGATATCAGGCTCATGATTTCCACTGCCATCCCCACCTCCGCCGTGACCATGACCATGTCCGTGACCTCGGCCTCGACCGCGTCCTTTGTTTTTTTGCCAGTACCAGTCCTGCTTAAGCTGACCGGAAGCATCCACTCGCTGGCTTGAAAAGTCATGGGCCTTGAGGTCTAACGGCATCCACGCCATCCCGATTACCATTATCCCTATGCTTACTTTGCTGCGCATTTCCATTGCAAACCCCTGTTAGTTAAAAGCCCAGACATTGAGACGATCAAGATCTAATCTATAAGGTGAAACGTTAAGTATGGTAATGAACTCAATATTATCCATCCGGAAGCGGCGATCTTTAGCTTGTGTGCTCCGAGCCACACCGCCAGATGTCGAGCGAGAAAGCCCCCTATCAACGCGCCTGGAGCAGCGAAAACCAGGACATCGAGGCTGATAGCTTGCTTAGAAATAAAGTAGGGAACTGCCGCAAGAACGCTAACCGCACTTACACACACCGCCACGGCGACGGCCACATTAAGACGCACACCAATAATGATGAGGAAAATCAGCAGCAACTCCCCGACACCCACTGATATCCATGCTGTAATCACGCCCCCGAAAAAGCTAACCAGAACAAGCCCCATCAGCTCCAATCTTGAAAGCGCGCTTTCCCTTCCTTTCAATTCAACAGTAACTTTTAGTGTTCTTGCCAGAATGTATGAACCGACAAACAAAGAAAAAACGGAGAAAAGGAGTTCTATGTCTATATATGGATCGGGCAATAGACGTAGCGTCAGAAGAATACCCGCACAAGATGAGAGTAAAGCGACCAGAATAACTGGATAAAACCTTTTCCACTGATTAGGAAAATTTACCTTTTCACTATTCTGATACTGAACCCATGCTAAGGCGCCGGAGCTCATGCCAAAACACTGTATCGCAATGCTCGTGGACAACGATTCGAGCGGGGAAAACCCTTGGCTGATAAATATCGGCAGAAATACAATTCCACCTCCAGCGCCTGTAGAGCTGGCAATGGTCGCACCAACAATACCCATTAAGAAGAACAACAAAGCACGACCGGTCATGAAGGATTCATCTGCTGGCTGCTGGCTCAGCATGGACTCACCAAGACTAAAAAGAATGACACAGCTAAGCATATAGAAAACGATACGCATTACTGTCAAATTCCCAATATTGGGAATAATAAGGACACTTTTCCTTATGTCAGCGACTCGAATATTCATCACAGAAGCTTCTGTTGAGCAAAACCGTTAATCGAGTCCAGCGCATGGGCCAAACGCATCCTGAAGCCAATCTTTACCACATTGTTGAACTTGCTCACTGGCAACTGCTTTATTATTTTGTGTGCCTCCCTTTTCTTGCTTCCTGGGCCGACTAACCGATACTGGGTAGCCTGAGTCGGACCATACATAATAGTTAGCCAGATAAGCGGGTGGCGCCTAAAATATTCCTTTAACGGTGGCTTGCAGCCGATGATGTCGGCAAGGCCATCCATGTACCTGAAGTAATCCACCAGGCTCCGGATCCGTTTTGCGTTTTTGCCAAACTGCGCTATGTTGTCCTCATAGTCCTGCTTTATTGATTCTGTCATAGCCGCTTCATCAGGCAGCTTCAACCGACCCGCACAAAGCAGCGCAAAATACCGCGCCTGCATCTCCATTATTGGAAACTGGCTTCCAAAGCCAGGCCTGGCGACGCCGATCCAGCACAGTGACTCACCCATATCTTGATGGATCATATGCTTGTAAAGATGCCTGGGGTCGCACTGACGGTATTCTTCAGGCATGAAATTGGTGATGTTTTTATAGCCTGTCGAAAAGACAACAGCATCAATATCTTCCAGTCTCATTCCATCAGCACAAACCAGATGTTTACCGCCTTCTTCAACCTCCGTGACTTCCTCAACAACTTTACAGTTGTAATGAGCTATCGCCTCCGCGAGCGCTATGGTCTTTGTTCCATAAGTACTCCATATTCCTTTTGGGTCGGGAATACGGCTATTGAGCATCGCAACAGCATCGAAAAGAGGGTCATTCTTTGATTTTTCAATTTCAATTGAACGCCGAGTAAAGTAAGCCCCATAGTGACGAGGAAGATCCCATACACCTCTGTGCGTTGAAATATCAGTGGCATACTTTCCACGTTTTCGAGGCACGACCCAGCCGGCACTTTCTCTTAAACTTATCCAGCACTGATCAGCAACCTGAGAAACCTCAAGAGCAATATCTGAAGCTGACTCCCCGCCCCCGACCACAAGGACCCTTTTCCCGGCATACTGACTTGCGTTTTTATATTTCTTTGAATGCGAATAATCGATATCAGTTAATTTTTCAGCCCAACCAGGATAACTTTCAGCGCTATTGTTTCCGGTAGCCAGAACAATCCTCCTGGCCAGGAACGCCTGGGAATTCGTTTCCAGAACCCATTCCCCCTCATCCTTGCGGCTTACCTTGGTCACTTTGGTGTCAAAGAGTATTTTTTGAGTTACATCAAATCGATCCGCATATCGTTTCCAGTAAGACACGGCCTCTTCTTTTGACCAGAAATGGTTTTCTTCTCCTGCCTTGTTAAGAAAATCAGAGAACATACTGAAAGTTGCCGAAGACGTTAATTCAAGATTGTCATACCCTTTTGCAAAGACCCCACCAATGCCACCGGACTGTTCCAGGCAGAGCACGTTGCCGAATCCGTTCTCCAAAAACTCTTTCGTGGCAACGATGCCACCAGGGCCAGCACCAACAACAATACACTCATAGATATTGTCTGAAGATTCCATATTCATTCTTCCCATAATGAACACAAACCGCCTAGCCGGCAGCAGTCGATAACTAACTAACAAAAAGAGACGAAGAGAACTTCTCCGTGATGATCATTGATTTTTCACCGCAGGAATAAACACTATATGTTCGGGACAGCAATTCACTGTCGACTGGAACCGAAAGGTACCCAGATATCTCAACGTTAGAATTTTCACTTTTTGCGGAAAAGTCTGTTTTATATGTTTCAAGCTTATGCTTTGACCAAAGCTTTCCAATTGGTGTTTTCGAATCAATTAATTCATTACGAAAACATTCAGGTAGCCTATCAATGAGTATTGTTGACTCAGCATATATATAGTTTTTATCTGTATGCTTCCCTTTAAGAATTATTTTTCTTATCAATACAGGGCCTTCACTCTGGTAGACACCGGGAGCATGTGATGCGGGAACCTCATCATGGTTATTGATAATCGCCTGATACAATTTCTCGATTACAATCGGCTCGCGAGAAAGATGTTCTAGAAGCTCAGTCACCGTGCCATCAGTCATCAACAGTATTTTCTGAAGGTGGCTTAACTTGTTTTTGTTAATGTTTTTATTGATCAACAGCTTATCAGGGTAATAGTCCCCATTAGCAATTTCCTGGCCACCACATTCAAGACTTGAACGATAGTGGCTATAATCACCTCCTTCCTTACTTCCTTCCTTATCGGCATCCATTGTCCGCTCCTGACATCCCTTCTCTTTTCTTTATTTTTACTTGGCACCCATCAAGGTCGCTGCTTTTCTCTCGACCTTGTCCAGACTTTCACGATCAAACCCCGCGACCTTCTTGTAATCTTTAAGAATGAACTGCAGCTCCTCATGAGCGATGACATCATCAATGTGATCAAAACCAAGTGGAGCTCTTTGCTCAACAAGATCAATACATCGCTCGGGCCCTGCCCGTCGGTTTTTCATGACGATTTCAGATGTCGCTGGCCTTCTCTCTTGATCGTACCGATCAAGCGCCAAGCCGATACCGGGCTCACTCATGAGTGACTGCGACAACGATTCAGCATCCAGAATCGCTTGCGACGCACCATTGGAGCCAGAGGGGTACATTGGATGAGCGGCATCACCAAGCAAGGTGACGTTATTCAGATTCCAGGACGGAAGGGGGTCACGATCTACCTGAGGGTATTTGTATATCACTTCGGCATTAGCGATCAGCTCAGATGCCATCAGAAAATCAAATTTTCGGAAATCTTCTGGTATCTCGCTATCTTCAACCTTGTGTATCCAGTCCTGGCGCGGCATTTCCTGTGCTGAAGCAGTCTTGTATTTAGCAACCCAGTTCACCAGATAACGGCCATCCCCGCCCTTCTCGATGGGGTACATGACCATTCTGTGCTCGGATTTTCCGGCAATTATCATGGATTCAAAGATCGTGTTGGCCGGCATATAGGACACCGCCCGCCACATTGTAATCCCGTCCCATTTGGGATCACCTTCATTGGGATACATCCCTTTTCTTATTGCAGAATGAATCCCATCACAGCCAATCAGTAAATCAAATTCTTCCTGGCCATTCTCAAAGTAGGCCTGGGCAGGCGCCCCTGGGGTGGACGAAAACCCCGTACAACGGTGACCTGTCTTGATTCTATCTATACCTAATCGCTCGACTACGGCCGCGTGCAGTATCTGTATTAATTGGGATCTATGGATGGAGATCTGAGGCCAACGGTAGCCTGCGTTTATCCCTCTCTCATCTGAAAGGATCAACTGCCCCCATTGGGTGTAATAACTCAGGGTACCGGTTTCCACGCTGGCCGCCACAAGCGGGTCCAGTAAACCAAGCCCGCTCATAACCTGCATGGCATGAGGAAGAATATTAATGCCTACACCGAGATCGCTTATCTCTTCTGCCGCTTCGTAGATCTGTATGTCTCTGTAGCCCTTATCTATCAGAGACAACGCCAGCGTCAGCCCTCCTACACCGGCCCCCACAATACCAATTTTCATTATCCTAGTTCCTTTAGGAGTCCAACCAGAAACAAAAAAGAACGATCATTCCAGTATTGGGCAACAAACTACATAAGCAAAATTTCTTTTGCAACAGAGAATTTAAATATATGAGCACCCGTAGGTTTTCTTGCACCATCCCTGTGCTACCTGAAGTTTTGTGCCCTTTCCTGGGCACTCTATCTGGCCGGACAACCTTTCTTTCTCAACAAAAGGCACACTCGTGCCAAAGGAAGAATCTGAAGAAGATTCAGAAATAGACACCGCCGAAAGCAGTCCGAGGCCAGCGCAACTATTACCTTAATGCCCACGATTTGCACCTTCTGTGATCATTAATGGGATCCTATTCGCACTTTCCCTGTATTCGTTTACACACTAAACAGGCCCTGTTTGACCTGCCAAATAACGTCATGATACTTTCAGGAACGATCATTCCTGAATAAAAGAAATGATCTGCATTAAATACACAAACCAAGGAAAAAGGATGAATGACCTGAAAGGAAAGAAGGCTGTCATTACGGGCGGCAACAGCGGCATTGGCTTTGCCACTGCCAAAAAGTTTGCTGAACTCGGCGCGCAAGTAATGATCACCGGCCGGTCAGCTGACAAGGTGTCTTCCGCTGCTGAGTCCCTCTCTGTTATCGGTGCTGTTGCTGACGTTCAGGACCTGTCCCAGATCGATAATCTGGTCGATCAAGTCAAGAGGGAGTTTGGCACGATCGACATTCTGTTTGTTAATGCCGGCATCTTCGCACCGGCACCAATAGGTCAGATTTCGGAAGAAATGTTTGACCAACAAATGGGGATTAACTTTAAAGGCGCTATCTTCACCATTGAGAAGCTCCTTCCCGTTCTCAATGAAGGGGCGTCAATCATTAATTTGTCATCGATCAATGCCTATACCGGGATGCCCATGACTGCTGTTTATGCTGCTTCAAAAGCAGCACTCAATGCTTACACTCGAACAGCAGCCACAGAGCTTGCACCCAGAAAAATCCGTGTCAATGCTGTCAATCCTGGCCCGACTGAAACCCCGATTTTCGAAAAGACAGGCATGTCACAGGAAGAGCTTGGCGGCTTTGCCCAGGCACTCCAGGCGAACATTCCCCTCAAGCGCTTTGCGCAGCCCGACGAGATAGCCAGCCTGGCTTCCTATCTGGCTTCTGACGACGCGGCCTTTGTCACAGGCGCTGAATTCAACATTGACGGCGGCGCCAATATCAATCCGATTCTGGCCGGCTAACAGATTCGTCAGACTGTTAGCTCTCATTGAGAAAACGCTATGCATGGCCACTCCCACATGCATAGCTCTTGCATTTACATTAAGGATCAAAAAGAACAGGGATGTGGCGTATTCTGGCGAGAGAGGAAAGAGAAAAACGGGGATCGGCGCTATCTAGACCGCATCATTGATGCAATGGCGCATGCGTCATGCAGAGTTTCTTTGAACAGACGGTTCTGGAAATTTTGTGCGGAAAACCCAACAAAATGGCTTCGCTTTCTTACTATCCCCACCGGGAGGCTCAGGCGAATTTGTCGACTCAGGAAACGGACATCAATCCAGCAAGCCAACAATTTGATCAATCTGGGCCATCAACTTTTTCGGGCTTTTCTCCAGCTTGGCAATCACATTGAGCCCTGAAAAAACGGTATATATCAAACCCGACAGTGTTTTTATGTCTTTATTCGGCGGTATTTCACCTGTCGCCTGGCCTTTCTGCAGAAATTCGAAAAACACTTTCTCAAAAGACGCTCTATTTTTTGAAAGCGCCTTCAACATTTCGTCATCCCCCGGCACAAGCTCTGTGGTTGAATTGACCACAAAACAGCCTTTCTTGTCTGCATCACTAATTGTGCAGTGGATAGATGACTCAAGCAGGTTTCTTATTCCTGACTTGACGCTTTTCTCATTACTCAACAGGGCCTTAACTCCCTCCCTGTTAGTGCGGCAATAATTACCCAGAGCCTGATCAAAAAGCCCCTGTTTGCTACCAAACGACTCATAAAGACTAGAGCGGCTCAGCCCGACGTTCTGAACAATATCTTGCATGCTAGTGGCGTGAAACCCCTGCTTCCAGAACAGGTTCATTGCACGCTCCAGAACATCGTCTTTATTGAAGCTCTTTTTTCTTGCCATAGGTATCGCTTAAAGCACGGTTAAGGTATCTATCTTGCCAAGGAAAGCCTGGATAATTCATCTTCCCACGCGCACGATGGCCAGCAAGGCTGCCAGGAGAGCATCACATTGCATACCTGACGCCTCTCTGCTGCATGTTAAAACATGCCCGTCGCACAGACCTTTAATACAGCATACCTGCTTCGCTCTCGGCAAACTGTATAACATCATCAACCATATAGTCTGCTTCTATCATTGGAAAAACGCCGGCAATCCCTCTGACTCGAAGCTGCCCACTGATGATTTATATTCGCCTTTGTGGTGTTTCGTTCAGGGCAGCTGCCGAACACTTTCTTACCGCACTAACGCCATAATAACTGGCACGCCAACCCCTTCCGTCTTCAAACGTGAAGCAGGAAAATTGACGCCGCCAGCGCGATACTCATTGGTGGCACGCAGACCGGATGGAGAAGGGAAGGGCTTGGGCAGGCATGATGCCTGCACGCTACCGGGACGATACTTGCTTGTTCCTGTCGAACTTCCAGGTGCGGATAATTTCCAGCACGTCCATGTTCCGGCGCATTTCCGCTGTAAACGCATCGAACGGAGCCGCCAGACGCACACTCTGGATGGCGGCCTGATCAAGGAACTTATGGCCGGAAGACTTTAGCAGCCGCACTTCTTGCAGTGAGCCGTCTTTCTGGATCGCTACCATCAGGCGCACAGAACCATAGGTATTGCTGTTCAGGGCCCGGGCGGGGAAGTTGCGGGTACCCATGTCTTCCACCTTGCGACGAAAGCCATCGATGTAGACCGCTTCGAAGTGCGCCTTGGCGGACACAGAGGTGAGCCGTCGTACCCGCGGGCGCTTGGCATAGGCTTGCTTTTGTTCGTCCAGACGCGCCTGCAGGCTGGCGATCTGTTGGCTCAGGTCCTGCAGGTTTTCCTGCTTGGCCACTTTCAGGGGTTTGGGTTCGGTCTTTTCTTTCTGGTCAGCGTTAACCTTGTGCTCACTGTCACGGGCGGTGGTGATTACCAGTTGCTGGCTGACCCGCTCCCGGCGCTCGCGGGTGGTTTTCTCCTTGAGCTGCACGTTTTCCAGTTTACTGTCGGCAAAATCTGCCTGTTCCGTGGTGGTGAGCTCCTGCTTGTCAGCCTGATCACCGGAGCCTTCCTGATTACTCTGGGCAATGAAGTCCGCTTCTTCCGGCTCGCTGTCGCTGCGATGCTGGGCCAGGGTGACTTCCAGGGTATGCGGGGCCGCACGCTGCAACTCCGGCGCAAAGCTCACCCCGAAAATCAGGATGCCATGGAACGCCACCGCCAGAAAAACGGTGAAGGTGAGACGGTCGGAGGCGGTAACAGATGCCGGATTTGATGCCATGTTATTGTTTTCGCTACTACTTTTAAGCGGCCTCAGTCAGCCATTGAATTCAGCCATGGCGGACAGCGCCCGCCGCAACAGAAGGTCGGCCAGTGTGCCCCGCAGTGGCGGCCGGGTCTATGACGACGGCCGCAACTCCAGCAGGGTATCAAACAGCTGCCCGGCGATATTGATGTCAAAAATCGCATCCAGTTCGCGGATACAGGTAGGGCTGGTCACGTTGATTTCGGTGAGATAATCGCCGATCACATCCAGCCCGACAAAATACAGCCCCTTGCGTTTCAGGGTCGGCCCCACCTGCTCGCAGATCCAGCGGTCCCGATCACTCAGCTCCCGGCCCTGGCCGGTACCACCCGCCGCCAGATTGCCGCGCAGCTCGCCCTCCTTGGGAATGCGCGCCAGCGCATAGGGCACCGGTTCACCGTTGATCATCAAAATGCGCTTGTCGCCTTCGGTGATCTCCGGCACAAAGCGCTGGGCCATGATCGGCGTCTTGCCGTGCTGGGTGAGCACCTCGATCACCACCGAGATGTTCGGGCTATCCTTGCGCACCCGGAAAATGTTGCTGCCGCCCATGCCGTCCAGCGGCTTCATCACGGTGTCACCAAACTCCTGTACAAAGTTGCGCAGCAGTGTGGACTGGCTGGATACCAGAGTCGGCGCGCAGCACTGCGGGAAGTCGGTGGCGAACAGCTTTTCATTGCTGTCGCGCACGCTGCCCGGGCGGTTCACCACCAGCACCCCTTCACGCTCCACTTTCTCGAGCAGATAGGTCGCGTAGATGTATTCCGCATTAAAGGGCGGGTCCTGGCGCATCAGGATAATGTCCAGATCGGCCAGGTCGTGATTCACGGCGTCGGCCAGACGGTACCAATCGTCGTTATTGTCGGTGACAGACAGTGCCCGGGTAGTGGCAAAGGTGCGACCATCGCGGACATAAAGGTCTCCGGGCTCCATGTAGAGCAGGGACCAGCCGCGCCGCTGCGCTTCCAGCAGCATGGCAAAGGTGCTGTCTTTCCAGGGTTTGATTTTGGCGATGGGGTCCATCACCACACCAACACGCAGGCTCATGAAGTCTCCGTTCTACAGGGCGCGGGCAGCCTGACGGCTGCGCGCGGGGATTGGTACGGGCATTGCGTATACCAACAATGGCCGAGGCAATGTTAGCAGCGCACAGGCAGGTTCGCTATGCGCGGAGAAGCTTATTCAACGTCCCGTCTGAGGGACATTTTCTCAAGTTTCATAGGGTCTTATAGATTGATTGTAGAATCTGTGTTAAAAACTTCGCTTGGGCTGACACCGCCACAGGCCCCGCCCAGCGAATTACTAGAAAGGCCAAAAATTACAATAAGTTGCGGCCAATTACGGTTCACGGTTAAAGGCAGTTTCCATGACTGACAATTTCCAAGACCTCAAGGTGATGGTAATCGACGATTCCAAGACGATTCGTCGTACCGCCGAAACCTTGTTGAAGAAAGCGGGTTGTGAAGTAATCACGGCCACCGATGGCTTCGATGCCTTGGCCAAAATCGCCGACAGCAAGCCCAATATCATTTTCGTCGATATCATGATGCCGCGTCTCGATGGCTATCAGACCTGCGCGCTGATCAAGAATAACAGCGCTTTCAAGGCAACCCCGGTGATCATGCTGTCGTCCAAGGATGGCCTGTTTGACAAGGCCAAGGGGCGCATTGTCGGTTCCGATGAGTACCTAACCAAGCCGTTCTCCAAGGACGAGCTACTGGGTGCGATTCGTCAGCATATCAACGGTTAAGCGGCATCGCCGCTGAACCTGAAGAGGGTAAGATGGCACGTATTCTGATTGTGGATGACTCGCCCACCGAGACATACAAGTTGCGCGAGATTCTGGAAAAACATGGCCACGAGGTAATCGAGGCCGCCAATGGAGCCGATGGCGTTGCCACGGCCCGTTCCGAGCTTCCCGAGCTGGTTCTGATGGATGTGGTAATGCCTGGCCTGAATGGCTTCCAGGCCACCCGCCAGCTCACCAAAGGGGCGGACACCGCCCATATTCCGATCGTTATCGTCACCACCAAGGATCAGGAAACCGACCGCGTCTGGGGCAAACGCCAGGGCGCCCGGGATTACCTGACCAAGCCGGTGGACGAAGACGTGCTCCTGCAAACCGTCGACCGCATGCTGGCCGACGCCTGAAGGAGCCGCCCATGAGCAGCAACGCCTCCGCCGCCTACATCAAACTCGCTGAATACAATCAGCGCTGCCGGGAGCAGGCCAAAGATCTGCCCATGCAGCAGGATGCGGTCAGCTACTGGAGTGGCGTGGGGTTTGTGCTCGACGGCAAGAAATACGTGGCACCGCTGGATGAGGTTTCCGAAATCCTCTCGGTGCCGGCCTACACCCGCATTCCCGGCGCACGCAGCTGGATGAAAGGGGTAGCCAACGTCCGGGGCCGCCTGATGACCGTCATGGATCTCAGCGGCTTTCTGGAAAAGAGTTCACCGGTTCAGGAAAAGCGCCGCCGGCTGCTGGTGCTGGACCAGGACGACCTCTACACCGGCATGGCCGTGGACGAGGTACTGGGGATGCAACATTTTCCCATTGATGAATTTGTGGAATCACTGCCGGTCAGCGACACCAGCGTCACGAACTTTGTGCGCGGAGCCTACCGACGGGAAGGGGAGTATTGGTCCGTGTTCAGCCTCACCCGGCTGGCAGAGGACCCGCGTTTTATGCAGGTAGCCCGTACCGGCTAACCGCATAGAACAACTCGGGGAATATAAGAAGAGTGAACGCCAGGCCAGGAGCCAGACTATGAAGTTCAATTCGGGAGCATTGTTCGAAAAACTGCGGGGGGGCTCAGACGGCGGCACGCTGAATATTGCCCTTTATGTGGGCCTTGCCATTTTTATCGTACTGGCACTGGCCAACTTCCTGCTGTCCGCCACCACGGCAAACCGGGCGCAGGAAAACATTACCCGCGCCTCCGAAATGCGGGTAATTTCCCAGCAGATCGCCAAAAACGCCCTGGAAGCGGCCGCCGGTAACGCCGACGCCTTCGAACTGCTGGATAAATCCCAGAAAAGCTTCCAGTCCGCCTGGGACAACGTCAAGGACGAGCCGGTCAGCGACCCGCAAGCCATGGCGCGCCTGCAAACCCTGTGGGATGAAGTGAACGCCAACGCCGGCGTGATCCTGAAAGGGGAAGACACGGTACTGGATCTGCACGAAGTGGCAGACACTCTGGCCCAGACCATTCCTTCCCTGCAGGCTGAATACGAAGGCGTCGTGGAAATTCTGGTGGCCACCGATGCGGAACCGGAACAGATCGCCTTTGCGCAGCGCCAATCCTGGCTGGCTGAGCGCATCGTGCGGTCCATCGCCAAGGTACTGGAAGGCGGCGACGGCGCGGTGATCGCGGCAGACTCCTTCGGCCGTGATGCCAGCCTGTTCGGTCGTGTCATGAACGGCATGATCGAAGGCGACGCCGCCATGGGTATTGACCAGGTGAATGACCCCGACGCCCTGGATTACCTGGCCGAAATTGCTGACCTGTTCGACGAATTCGTAAACCAGTCCGTGGATGAGATTCTGGAAACCGCCCCCGAGCTGTTCCAGGTACGTAACGCGGCCGACACCATCTTCCGTCGCTCCCAGGACCTGCTGCAGGAATCCACCAACCTGAACAACCAGTTCGAAGACAGCACCAGCGGGCTGTTCCCGTCGGTATGGCTGGGTGGCGTTTGCGCCGGTCTGGCCGTGTTGTTCTTCTTTATCATCATGGCCCAGCGGAACCGCCAGGCGGCGAAGCTGAAAGACGAACTGGAAAGTGAGAACCAGCGTAACCAGGCGGCGATTCTGCGTCTGCTCGACGAACTGGGCGACCTGGCTGACGGTGACCTGACGGTACAGGCGACGGTAACCGAGGACTTCACCGGTGCCATCGCTGACTCCATCAACTACTCCATCGACCAGCTGCGCAGCCTGGTACAGACGATCAACAACTCAGCGGTACAGGTGGCCTCGGCGGCCCAGGAGACCCAGTCCACGGCGATGCATCTGGCCGAAGCGTCCGAGCACCAGGCCCAGGAAATTGCCGGCGCCTCCGCCGCTGTAAACGAAATGGCGGTGTCCATTGACCAGGTATCCGCCAACGCCGCCGAATCGGCAGCGGTAGCGGAACGGGCGGTAGCCATCGCCAACAAGGGCGCCGAAGTGGTACAGGCCACCATCCACGGCATGGACACCATCCGCGAACAGATCCAGGAAACCTCCAAACGGATCAAGCGTCTGGGTGAATCCTCCCAGGAAATTGGTGACATCGTATCCCTGATTAACGACATCGCCGACCAGACCAACATCCTCGCATTGAACGCCGCCATTCAGGCGTCCATGGCCGGCGAAGCCGGCCGGGGCTTCGCGGTGGTTGCGGATGAGGTACAACGCCTCGCGGAACGTTCTGCTGCGGCAACCAAGCAGATTGAAACCCTGGTTAAAACGATTCAGACCGATACCAACGAAGCGGTTATCTCCATGGAAGCCACCACTGCCGAGGTAGTGAAAGGGGCACGCCTGGCACAGGATGCGGGTGTGGCACTGGAAGAAATCGAGAACGTATCCAAGACCCTGGCGGACCTGATCCAGAACATTTCCAACGCGGCACGCCAGCAGGCGGCCTCCGCGGGTCACATTTCCAACACCATGAACGTGATCCAGGAAATTACCTCACAGACCTCTGCCGGTACCACCGCAACAGCACGGTCCATTGGTAACCTGGCCGAGATGGCCCAGGAAATGCGTAACTCCGTTGCCGGCTTCCGCCTGCCGGAGCACTCCTGATCCGGCCTGAGCCGGTCTCGGGAGACATGCCATGGGTGCTGCAGTGACAGATCGCTGGTCGATCAAAAGCACGCCCGCCATGGATGCGGAGCAGTTCCAGCTATGGCAGGCGCTGCTGGAAGACCGCACCGGCATGTCGCTGTCCAACGAGCGCAAGACCTTCCTCGAAACCAGCTTGAACATTCGCATGCGCGAGCTGGGCATCGAGGACTACGACACCTATTACGAACACCTTATGGTGGGTTCCACCCAGTCACGGGCCATGGAATGGTCCGTGCTGGTGGACCGTCTGACCGTCCAGGAAACCAGTTTCTTCCGGCATCCCGGTTCTTACGCGCTGGTGGAAGAATTTACTCAGCGCTTCATGGCCGAACAGCCGGCGAGCGCCAGCCTGGACGTGTGGAGTGTGGGGTGCTCCACCGGTGAGGAAGCCTATTCCCTCGCCATGATGATCAACGAGCAGTTTTCCGCCAGCGAGCAGAAACGGTTCTACGGCATCACCGCCACCGACATCAGCCTGCCCACCCTGGCCAAGGCCCGCAAAGGCGAATATGCCGCACGCCGGGTATTGCAGGTCGATCCGCTGTTGCGGGACAAGTATTTCGAGCCCACCGGAAACGGGCAAACCGTGACCATCACCGGGGCACTTCGCGAACGCATCTGCTTCGCGCGGCTTAACGTGCTGGATCTCAGCACCGCACCAATGAACAACATGGATCTGATTTTTTGTCAGAACATGCTGATTTACTTCCGCCGTTGGCGGAAACGCCAGATCGTGAACCGGCTGGCGGAACGGCTCGCACCAGGAGGCATCCTGATACTCGGGCCCGGGGAAGTGACTGATTGGCAACATCCGGATCTGGAACGGATTCACTTTGCCGATACGCTGGCATTCCGGCGCTGTCGATAGAAACGCAGAAAGACATAACGCAACACGCGGCACGCAACATGCGGCACGCGAAAAAGAAAAGGCTTGGGGTAGCACCCATCAGCAACCACCGGCTCGGGGCCTGCTGCATGTTACGTGTTGCGCATTGGGGCCTGTTAACGCTACCGAAATGGTACCTGTTGAGCCCCAAAATCCGCCAATCTAGGCATGAGGAGCGATGTTTGGTTTCTCTAAATGAGTGACGAATAACAACGAGTGGCGGGGTTTGGGGCTCAACCCTAAGGGCTGATCCCTTTTTCCGCCCAGCAGCGCCATCTGCTGTTTATGTAGACTAACTACACAGCACATCGGCTGACACTACTGGACGAAAAAATGCATTCAGCAGGTGCCATTTCGGTAGTGTTAACAGGCCCTATTAAAACCTGCCCACCAAAGAAGGCGGGTTTATGTATGACAGGAGACGTCATGAGTGACCGTCACGACTATCTGGCTCTGGACTGGGTTCGCGGGGAAATCCAGGAAACCCTGAACCAGGCGCAACAGGCACTGGAATCGTTCGTGGACAACCCGGACGACGCCACTCGCATGCGTTTCTGCCAGACCCACCTGCATCAGGTGTACGGCACCTTGCAGATGGTGGAGTTCTACGGTGCGGCACTGCTCGCCGAAGAAATGGAAAAACTGGCGCAGGCACTGCTCGACGGCAATGTAGGCAATGTGACTGACAGCCAGGAAACCCTGATGCGGGCGATCCTGCAGCTGCCGCCGTACCTGGACCGGGTCGCCAGCAACCGCCGTGATCTGCCGGTGGTGCTGCTGCCACTGCTCAATGACCTGCGCGCCGCCCGCGGCGAATCCCTGTTGTCGGAAACCTCCCTGTTCAAACCGGATCTCAGCGAAGCAACCGGCCAGGGCCAGATTCCCGACGACCTGCTCAACGATCCACGCTTTATGCTGCTGGCGAAAAAAATCCGCCAGATGTTCCAGATTGCCCTGCTTGGCGTACTGCGCAACGACAACATGGGCGAAAACCTGGGCTACATGGCCAAGGTCTTCACCAAACTGGAACAGGTCACCGGCGACGCACCACGTGCACCGCTGTGGTCGATCAGCAATGCGCTGGTGGAAGGCCTCTCAGAAGACGCCATTATTCTCGGCACCTCCGTCAAACTGATGCTTGGTCACGTGGACCGCAACCTGCGCGAGCTGGCGGTAGAAGGGGCTGCCAGCCTGAACCGGCCAGCCCCCACCGAACTGATCAAGAACCTGCTCTACTACGTGGCCAAGGCCGACGTGGACAGCCCGCGCATCCGCGATGTAAAAGCCCGTTTCCGGCTGGATGAAGCGCTGCCGTCCGATGATCTGGTCAATGAAGAACGCCAGCGGATGACCGGCCCGGACGCCCAGGCCATGAACTCCGTGGTGCAGGCGCTTTCCGAAGAGCTCACCACAGTAAAAGACGCGCTGGAAAGCTTCGTGCACAGCGGCGACACCGATACCAGCAAGCTGCAGCCACTCACGCTCACCCTGAAGCAGGTGGCCGACACCGTGGCCGTACTCGGCCTGGGCCAGCCCCGCACGCTGGTGGAAGAGCAACTGCATGCCATGGAGGATATCGTCGCCGGCAAGGCGCCCGCCGAGCGCGAAAGCCTGATGGACATCGCCGGGGCCCTGCTCTACGTGGAAGCCACCCTGGCCGGCATCAGTGGCGACCGCCGCAGTGCCAGCTACAACGGCCAGGGCGACGACATGCCCAGCCATGTGGGTCAGGCCATGGACGCCGTGCTGCGCGAATGCCGGGCCGGGCTGGAAGAAGCCAAAGACGGCATCGTGGAATTCATTGCGTCACAGTGGAATACCGATCCGCTACAAGTGGTGCCCGAACGCCTGAACGCCGTGCGCGGTGGCCTGGACGTGATCCAGCTGGGCAAACCGGCCCTGATTTTGCGCCAATGTGTGCAGTTCATTGAAGAAAAGCTGCTGCAAGCGGACCAGCCCAAGCCGGACTGGCGCAGCATGGACACCCTCGCTGACGCCATCACCTCGGTGGAATACTACCTGGAGCGCCTCAGCGACGACCCGGCCACCACCGACGATATCCTGCAGCTGGCCCGCGCCAGTGTGGAAGCGCTCGGCTATCCGCTGGAAGAAGAGCAGGACTTTGCCGACAACGATATCGATGTAGAACGCATTGAGCTGGAACAAACGGGACTGGACAGCCCGGCAGAGAGCCACGACTCTGCCGACAGTGCCGTGGCGGAGCACGACGTGGATGCCTGGTCCGGGTTCTCTGCCAACGAGCAACTCGACGACGAAACCGACACCACCGCGCAGGACCAGGACCCCACGCTGGAACTACAACCGCTGGAGAGCGACGACGAGGGCCCGGATTTCGACAGCAGCGACGATGACGAACTGCTCGATCCCACCCTGGAAATCACCGCCCCGGCAGAGCCCGAAACGCACGCACCGGAAGCATCCGACGCCGACACCCATAACGACGATGACGACGACCTGATCGATGACGAAATCATCGAGATCTTCCAGGAAGAAGTGGGCGAAGTACTGGACGCCCTGGATGAATACTTCCCGCGCTGGGCCGCCAACACCAGTGACGAAGAGTCCCTGGTGGAATTCCGCCGCGCCTTCCACACCCTGAAAGGCTCCGGCCGCATGGTCGGTGCCAGCACCGTGGGGGAACTGGGCTGGTCCGTAGAAAACATGCTGAACCGGGTTATCGACCGCACCATTGTGCCCACTGCCGTGTTGATCGCCCTGGTCCAGGAAGTTCGCAATCGCGTACCCGCCCTGGTCAATGCCTTTACCCTGCGCCAGCCGGACCCGTTTGATGTGCAGCCGCTGGCCGATGCCGCCGACACCCTGGCCGCCGGTGGCCAGATCGATCAGGTGCCCGTGATCGTTGCCGACGACAGCACCACCGACGCCATCGACGACACCGCCACAGACACTATCGCTGATGTCAGCCCGGACGCCCCGGACACCCTCGTCCTGGAAGCCGATGCGCACAGCGAGCCCGACAGCACCCTGGAACTCACCGAGCTGCCGTCCGCTGAAAACGCCGACGCCACATCCAGCGAGCATACCCTGTCCGCCGAGGATCTGGCCGCCTTTGATGCCGCCGCCAGTGAAGATACCCTCACCCCCTGGGACACTGACGACAGCAGCGATGACATCCACGTGCTGCCGGTGGACAACGACCTTACCGAGATCGACGAAAGCCTCACTCTGGACCTGCCAGAGCAGGAACCGGACTACGACGCCCAGGCCCCCGCCCACAGCAGTGCTGCGGCTGCCGAGAGCCTGTCCGACATTCCGGACATGAGCGACGGCGCTCCCAGGGATGATGCGCCCGCGGATGGCGATAATAGCGACGAAGGCCCGGACACCGTCCTGCTGGAAATCTTTTCCAGCGAAGCCCGCCGCAACCTGGCATTGATCGCCCAATGGCTGGCCGGCAATGACACCGACCTGTCCGAGCACCCGGTGGACGACAGCGTGCATCGCGCCCTGCACACCCTCAAGGGCAGCGCGCGCATGGCAGAAATCGAAGCCGTGGCCGAAGTGGCCGAGCCAGCCGAAAAGCTGGCCCGGGACCTGATCAGCAGCAACCGCCGCGCCAACCAGCAACAGGTTGACCTGCTGGCCCAGAGCCACGATCTGATTCTCACCAGCCTGGATCAACTGGACCCGACCCCGCCGGCCCATTTACCCGGCGCCGACGCCCTGATCCAGTCGTTGAATCAGCAACGCGATCAACTGCAGGGCAGCGACAGCCCCGGCCCGGATCCGCACATTCTGTCCGTGTTCCTGTCCGAAGGCATGGACCTGATCGTGGATGCTGAGCAGCTGCTCAGCCAGTGGGCACAGCACCCCGAGCACACCGATGAACTGGTGCGGCTGCGCGACGAACTGGAACTGCTGTCCAACAGCGCCACCACCGCCGGCCTCAACGAGATTCACGATCTGGCCGCGGCTCTGGCGGGCTGCTACAGCGCGGTGGAAGGCGGGCGCCTGGCCTACAGCGAGCGCTTGTTCGCCCTGGCGGGCGAAGGCCAGGACGCGCTGATGAACATGATGGACTGCCTGGCCGCCGGCCAAACCGTCCGCCCGGAACTGGGACTGGTGGATGCCCTGCGTGAGCTGGCCGAAGGCGACGGACCCGATGGCGGCCCGGACGGCGGCCTGCCCACCGACAGCAGCGACACCCCGCAAAGCAACGCGGCCCCGGTTAGCGAGCTCTCCGCAGAGACCCCGGACAGCAGCCGCTACGAAGCGCACCTGGACCCGGAGCTGGTGGAACTGTTCCTGGAAGAAGCCGAGGAAATTCTCGAATCTGCCAGCCACATTCTCGACCAGTGGGAAGCCGGCGACAGCAGTAACGTGAGCAGCCTGCAGCGAGACCTGCACACGCTCAAGGGCGGAGCCCGCATGGCCGGTGTTGCCCCGGTCGGCGACCTGGCCCACGAACTGGAAAACCTGTACGAAGGCTACAACGCCGGCCAGCTGGAGTCTGATGCTGCCCTGTTCCAGCTGCTGCATCAGTGCCATGACAGCCTGGCGGTGATGATCGAAAACCTGCAGGCCAATATCGCCCCGGCGGATGCGCCGGCCCTGGTGGCGGCCATTCAGGCCTTCATCCGTGGCGAGGCCCCGGGGGCAGTTACCCCCTCGGCCCCGGACGACGACAGCACTCCACCGTTCTCGAATACCGGGGAGAGTGAATCTGCCGATAGCCCGGTGATGCCCGCCGCCAACGCTACTGACGCCCCCGCGCCCGTTGCGGTTGAGGACGCGCCCGAGCCCACCGAGGCGCCCCCTCAACCGGAGCGCGACCCGGAACTGGTAGAAATCTTCCTGGAAGAAGCGGACGAAATTCTCGAATCCGCCGGCAACAGCCTGGAACTGTGGATCAGCCAGCAAGACAACCTGATTGAGCTGCAATCCCTGCAACGGGATCTGCACACCCTCAAGGGTGGCGCACGCATGGCGGAAGTGCCGGAGCTGGGCGACCTGGGCCACGAGCTGGAAACCCTTTATGAGGGCCTGGCGCAAAGTCAGCTGGCCATCGAACCCACCTTGTTTGACCTGCTCCACCGCTGCCACGACCAGCTGGCGGAAATGGTGGAAGCCCTGAAAGCCAACCGGCCGTTGCCCAGTGGCGAGGTGCTGATCACCGCCATCCATGGCTACGCAGCCGACCCGGCGGGCTTTACCCTGCCCGCCATGGCGGCCAGCCCGCCGCCAGCAACAGCAGCCAGCGAGGCACCCACGCCGGCCAGCACCGCCGCCGATGACGCCTGGCAGGCAGACAGCGACCCGGAAATCCTGGAAATTTTCCTGGAAGAATCCGAAGAACTGTCGGACATCATCGATGCCTGCCTGACCTCCTGGAAAGATCACCCGGAAAGCACCGACTTTATCGACGATCTGAAACGGGCGCTGCACACCCTGAAAGGGGGCGCACGACTGGCCGGCCTCAAACAGCTGGGCGACATCAGCCACGATTTCGAAACCTATTTGCTGGAACTGGAAAGCCGTCGCCAGACGCCCGCCCAGAGCGACTTCCAGCCCATGCTGGATTGGCACGACCAGATCAATCGGGGCATGGAGTCCGTCGCGGCGGCCGCACAAACCAGCGCACCGGCCCCCGAGACCCCGGATGCCGCGGCACCGGCCAACACCTTGCCGGCAGCCACCGACAAACAGCCCGCGCCACAGCAGCCGCAGAAAGATGACCGGCGCCAGCGCCAGAATCAGGCGCAACCGCAGGAAATGGTACGGGTTGGCGCAGATGTGCTGGAGGCCCTGGTCAACCTGGCGGGGGAGACCTCCATCAACCGTGGCCGGGTGGAGCAGGGCATCACCGAGTTCGCCTTCAACGTGGAAGAGATGGGCAACACGGTACAGCGCCTTTACGAACAGCTACGCCGCCTGGATTCGGAAACCGAAGCGCAGATCATGTCCAACTACCAGAAGGGCGTGGATCTCGGCGAATACGACGAGGACTTCGATCCGCTGGAAATGGACCAGTACTCCGAGCTGCACCAGATCACCAAGCAGCTGTCCGAGTCCGCCTCTGACTTGCTGGATTTGAAGAACACCCTGCTGGACCGCAACAAGGACACCGAAACCCTGCTGCTGCAGCAGGCACGGATCAACACCGAGCTGCAGGAAAAACTGATGCGCACCCGCATGGTGCCCTTCAGCCGCCTGGTGCCGCGTCTGCGCCGTATCGTCCGGCAGATTTCCGGCGAAGTGGACAAGCGCGTGGACTTCGATGTACTCAACCCGGAAGGCGAACTGGACCGTTCCCTGATGGAACGTGTGGTCGCCCCGCTGGAACATATGCTGCGTAATGCCGTGGACCACGGTATCGAAACCAGCGAAGGCCGCCAGTCTGCCGGCAAGGACGGCACCGGGCGCATCAACCTGGAGCTGGGCCGCGAAGGGGGCGAGGTAGTGATTACCCTGTCCGATGACGGCAAGGGCATCGATACCGATGCGGTACGTAAAAAAGCCATCGAGCGGGGCCTGATCGCCGCCGACGCGCAACTTTCCGAGCAGGAAATTCAGCAATTCATCTTCCACGCCGGCTTCTCCACCGCCGCCGCCGTGACCCAGATTTCCGGGCGCGGCGTGGGCATGGACGTGGTCGCCAGTGAAATCAAGCAGATGGGCGGCTCGGTCACCATCGATTCCCGTAAAGGGCAGGGCACCCGCTTCATCATCCGCCTGCCATTTACCCTGGCCATGAACCGCGCCCTGATGGTGAAAGCGGCGGAAGACTCCTACGCGATTCCGTTGAACCAGATCGAAGGTATCGTGCGGATCAGCCCGTTCGAACTGCAGCACTATTTCGAAGAAGAGAACCCGGTTTACACCTATGTGGGCCAAGATTACGAACTGCAGTACCTGGGCCACTTTGTCCACGGCAACCGGGTCCCGCACCTGGAGAACCAGACCACCCCCATGCCGGTACTGCTGATTCGCAGCACCGAGCACACCGTCGCCATCGTCGTGGACGACCTGGTGGGTTCCCGGGAAGTGGTCGTGAAAGCGGTGGGCCCACAGCTGGCCACCGTAGCTGGCATCAGCGGCGCCACCATCCTCGGGGATGGCTCGGTGGTGATCATTCTGGATATCCATTCCCTGATCCGTGCCGCTCACGTGCAGACCACCGCCCTGGCAGCCGGCGAGACCGTACCGACACTGCCCCAGGAACCGGAAGAAGAGCTCCAGCCGCAGCGTGACACGCCGTTGGTCATGGTCACCGATGACTCGGTTACCGTGCGCAAGGTCACCACCCGCCTGCTGGAGCGTAATGGCTACGAAGTGGTCACCGCCAAAGATGGCATCGACGCCATCGCCAAGCTGGAAGATATTCGCCCGGATGTGATGCTGCTGGATATCGAAATGCCCCGCATGGACGGTTTTGAAGTGGCCACCCACGTACGCCACGACAGTCGCCTGCAGGATGTGCCGATCATCATGATCACCTCCCGAACCGGTGAGAAACACCGCGAGCGGGCCTTCGATATTGGCGTGAACTGTTACATGGGCAAACCGTTCCAGGAGAACGAATTGCTGTCCACCATTCGCGAACTGCTGGGCGAACTGCAGGAAACGGATAACGGATGACCGCGCCCGGCCGCGTCGGCGTCATCGCCGACAGCACATTGCAGGGGCACCTGCTGTCCAGTGCGGTGAAGGGCCAGGGCTATCAGGTACTGGTCAGCACCGAACCGGAAGCCCTGGAGGACCGCTGGCTGGCCGCAGACGCGCTGGACCTGTGGGTGGTGGATCTGTCCAGCGAAGATCGCTGGCAGCACTTCCTCGACGACCTGCTGGAGCGCGCCGAGGTACCGATTCTGTTTTGTGACGGCCAGGCCCCGGCGCGCACCGATGTGCGCTACCCCAAATGGGAGCGGCGCCTGGTCACCAAGCTGGTGAGTTTTATCGGTAAGCCGGCGGCGGAAGAGCGGCTGGACGTGATCCCCGCACCACCACCCCGGATCCGCATTCCCCAGCCACGGGAGTTCCAGGCCATCCGCCCCGGCGATCGCCCCCGCCAGGTATGGGTATTGGGCGCCAGCCTGGGCGGGCCGGCCGCGGTAAAACTGTTTCTCGACTGCCTGCCCGCCAATTTACCCGTGGCGTTTGTGCTGGCCCAGCACATTGACGGCAGTTTTCTGGATACCCTGTGCGGGGTGCTGGGCCGGGATAACCCGATCCTGTGCAAGATCGGTGTCGATGGTGAAGCCTTGCGACACGGCGAATTGGCCATTGTGCCGGTGGAATATGCCGTGCGCTTCCGCCATGACGGCCGTATCCAGTCCACCGGCGAGACCTGGGAAGGCCCCTATGCGCCCTCCATCGATCAGGTTATCCAGCATGTGGGGGAGGGCTTTGGCAACGCCTGCGGCGCCATTCTGTTCTCGGGCATGGGCAACGACGGTGCCATCGCCGCGCCACGCCTTGCAGCCACTGGTTGCCCGGTGTGGGCGCAAAGCGCAGACACCTGCGCGGTCAGCAGCCAGCCGGATTCCGTGCGCGAGACCGGCTGCGTCAGCTTCAGCGGTTCCCCCGAACAGCTTGCACTGCAGCTGGTGGAACGGGTAAGAAGGGAGCTGACGCAGGCGCCGCTGCCGCAATAACAGCACCCTTACCACAGAACGGTAGCACCAACAGTACAACACGCGCTTGGCCACCAGCCGGCCCGCGACGACATACGCGATGACAAGAAAAGGAACAGCACTATGGCGCAGTTGCCCTCCGATATTTCCAGCCTGCTGATCCCCATGCAGGGACGCCCCTGGATGGTGCCCAATATTGTGGTGGCCGAGGTGATTCCGTTGCGCCAGCCAGATCGCCCGGGCCATGGTCCGGAGTGGCTGCTGGGCTGGCTGAGCTGGCGTGACCAGCAGATCCCGCTGCTGTCATTCGAAAAACTCAACGAATCCGGCCAGGTCACCATCGGCCAGGATGCCCGGATTGCCGTGCTCAACACGGTAGCCAGCAAGGCGCCTTTTTATGCGGTAATCGTGCAGGGGATTCCCCGCCTGATGAAAGTGGCCAAGGACGACCCGGTGGAAGAGCCGGTGGACACCGGCCCGGCGGAGGCCATGTATATTCAGGTCGGTGGCGATCTGGCGGTAATCCCGGATCTGGACGCCATTGAAGGTGCTGTGGCGGGACTACAGAAACCGGCATGATCGACCGTGAGCGACTGGCCGCGCTGGCCGCCGAAGAACCCGCCAGCCAGCGCCGCAAGCACGCTTTCCGTAACCGGTATGCCACTGCGCACCACGGACTCGGCTCCTTCCTGCGCTGGCAGTGGCAATCGCGCGGACGTTTTCCCGACCATCAGTCCTTTCCGCTACACACCCCGGACCCGGAACAGCTGGCCCAGCCAGGCAATCACCCGCAGATTACCTGGATTGGCCATGCCACCTACCTGTTCCAGCACCGTGGCTGGAACCTGCTCACTGATCCGGTGTTTTCCGACCGTTGCTCCCCGTTCACCTTCGCCGGCCCGAAACGGGCGGTGCCACCAGCACTGACCATCGAGCAACTGCCCGACATCAATGCGGTACTGATATCCCATAACCACTACGACCACCTGGACAAGGCCTCGGTAAAGCAATTACAGGCCCGCTTCGGGCGCGACATTCTCTGGTTTGTGCCCCAGGGTATCGCCGCCTGGCTGCGCAAACTGGGTGTAGAGCGGATCATCGAGCTGGGCTGGTGGCAGAGCGACTACCACGGCCAGGTGGAGGCTTTCTGTTTGCCCGCCCAACATTTCAGCGGGCGCGGCGCCAACGATCACAACCAGACCCTGTGGTGCAGCTGGCGCCTGAACTTTCCGGACTTCAGCCTCTATTTTGCCGGTGATACCGGGTATGCACCGCTGTTTAACGAAATTGGACAAGTATTCGGGCCGGTAGATCTGGCATTATTGCCCATTGGGGCCTACGAGCCGCGCTGGTTCATGTCACCGGTGCACATCAACCCGGCAGAAGCGGTTAAAATCCATCAGGATATTCAGGCGCGCCAGTCCCTGGCCATGCACTGGGGCACCTTCGTGCTCACTGACGAACCCATGGATGCGCCGCCCAAAGCGCTGGCTCGGGCCCTGACAGAACAACACATTGAACACGCACATTTTCGGGTTCCGCAGCATGGCGAAACCCTGACCATTGAACTGAAACATGAATAAACAATACCCCGGCCGCCGTCTCTGGATGGTGGTTCGCCTTCTTGCCTGGCTTCCCTTGCCACTGGTCACCGGATTCGGTGCCGCCGTTGCTACCCTGGTGACCCTGGTACCGCTGCGCTATGCCAGCGCCTACCGGGTGGTGCTGATCAACCTGCTGGCCACGCACCCGCACATGACCTATGCCCAAGCCAAAAAAATCGGCCGCCAGAGCTTGCGCGAACTGGGCCGCACGCTCACCGAATTCAGCCACGTCTGGCACCGGCCCGTGGAGGAAACCCTGTCACGGGTCACCCATATCCATGGCGAACAGGCCTTTCTCGATGCCTGCGCCAGCGAACGGCCGGTATTGATGCTGTCACTGCACCAGGGCAGCTGGGAAATCAGCAACCTGTATGTGGGCGACAAGGGCAGCCGGGACAAGACCCTGATCATGTACCAGCCTCACCCGGCCACGCTGATGGATGCCATGGTCAAGGCGGCCCGCGAACGCACTGGCTCCGTGCTTATCCCGACCAACAGCCAGGGCGTCAAACAGGCGCTGGCGGCCATGAAAGCCGGTGGCACTCTGGGTATTCTCTCCGACCATAATCCAGGCAACCGCAGTAATCCCTCTGTGCCTTTCTTTGGCTATGACGTGCCCACCCCGGCGCTGATCGACAAACTGGTCCAGCGTTACCGCCCCCATGTGTTTATCGTTTCCTGCATTCGCGGCGAAGGCGGAGTGAAAGATATCCACCTGCACTTCGAAGAGGCCCCGGCCATCGAGCAGGCCAACGACACCGCCGAAATCCTCACCGCCATGAACAGCGGCCTGCAACGCTGCATTGACCGCAACCTGAGCCAGTACCAGTGGACCTACAAGCGCTTCAAATGGAGCCCCCGCGGCCGCCGTAACTGGTACCGGCAGTCCAACCGCCTGCTGAGTGAGATTCGCAAGGGTACAGATCGCAAAGCGCTGGGCCTGCATCCCGACGCGAAGCAGTGAACCCCGCTGCCGGCCAGCGCTCGGGTGGTGTAGAATAACGCCATTGTTTCATGCGTTTACGCAACGCGCTCATTCACCTGTGACCCAAGGTCCTGGCCGCAGTTACCGGGTTTTCCGTTCTGGTCTCCTTGTTCGCCGCAGCATCGCCTGCGCCCCGGTCGCGTCTCACAGGAGACCGCAATGTCTTTCTTGTCTCGTACCTTTCAGGCCGTGGATGTGCCGGTCTTTATTCTCAGCGGCGGCCTGATCCTGCTGTTTGTGGGCCTGTCCCTCTGGGATATTGAGCAAACCGCCGCCTGGGTACAAACCAGCTTTGCTTGGTCCACCAGGTTGTTTGGCGCCTATTGGCAGCTGCTTATGCTGGCCACCTTTTTCGTCTCCCTGTACTTGGCCATCAGCCGCACCGGTAACGTTCGCCTGGGAGGGATGGACAAACCAGAGCTGTCCACCTTCAAGTGGGTGTCGATCATCATGTGTACCCTGCTCGCCGGTGGTGGCGTGTTCTGGGCGGCAGCGGAACCCATTGCCCATTTCATCTCGGCGCCGCCGTTGTTTGGGGAAGGCAACACGCCCATGGAGCAGGGCACCAATGCGCTGGCGCAAAGTTTCATGCACTGGGGCTTTCTGGCCTGGGCCATTCTCGGGTGCCTGACCAGCGTCACCCTGATGGTACTGCACTATGAAAAGGGCTTGCCGCTAAAGCCCCGGACCCTGCTGTATCCGGTATTCGGTGACCGCATTATCCACGGCGCCGGCGGGGCAATTGTCGATGCCTGCTGTGTACTGGCGGTCGTCGCTGGCACGGTGGGGCCGATCGGCTTTCTTGGCCTGCAAGTCAGCTTCGGGCTCAATGATCTATTCGGTATCGCCGACACCTTCCGCACCCAGCTAGCGGTCATCCTCGGGTTAGTTTGTATCTATACCATCAGCGCCATTACCGGCGTAAACCGGGGCATCCAGATACTCAGCCGCTTCAATGTATTGCTCGCCATTGCGCTAATGGCATTTATCCTGATCGCCGGCCCGACCGCGTTCATTATCGACGGTTTCGTGCAGGGCCTTGGCACCTACCTGGGTGAGTTTTTCCCCATGGCCACCTTCCGTGGTGACCCTGGCTGGCTGGACTGGTGGACGGTGTTCTTCTGGGGCTGGTTTATCGGCTATGGCCCTTTGATGGCACTGTTTGTGGCACGCATTTCCCGCGGTCGCACCCTGCGACAGCTGGTCGGCGTCGTGGCCCTGGTGGCCCCTCTCGTCACCTGCTTCTGGTTCACTATTGTCGGCGGCACCGGCATCTCCCTGGAAATTGCCCAGCCCGGTATTATTTCCCAACCGTTCGAAGGCTTTAATCTGCCCGCCGCCTTGCTGGCCACTACCCAGGCCCTGCCCTGGGGCACCTTGTTGTCCGGCCTGTTTCTGGTGCTAACCACCATCTTCGTGGCCACCACCGGCGACTCCATGACCTATAGCGTGTCCGTGGTGATGACCGGCACAGAAGAGCCCCCCTCCGCCATACGGGTATTCTGGGGCATCATGATGGGCGCCAGCGCCGCCATTTTGATCAGCATCGGTGATGGCGGCATTGACGCCTTGCAGAAGTTCATTGTGGTCACTGCGGTGCCGGTCTCACTGGTTCTGTTGCCCAGCCTGTGGACCGGCCCGGCTCTGGCCGGCGAACTGTTGCGCAAGCAACAAGCCTAATTGCCTGCGGCTCAGGGCGGCGGCACAATGCTGCCACCCCGGGCTCGCATCCGGCTCCCCCCTATTTTCAGCCCCTGGAGTGGCGCGCATGACTATCGAAAACGGCAAGGTGGTCACCTTGCAATACAGCTTGTTCAACGCCGATGACGGCAGTGAAATTGAAAGCTCCCGGGAAACCGGCGAGCCCATGGCCTACCTGCACGGCTACAACAACATCATCAAGGGTCTGGAAGCAGCCCTGGAAGGCAAGAACACCGGTGACGAAGTGGATGTCACCATCACCCCGGAAGACGCCTACGGCGAATACAATAACGAGCTGTTCCAGCGTATTTCCCGCAAATACCTGAAACACGCAGGCAAACTGGAACCCGGCAAAGTGGTCACCGTGTCCACCGATGAAGGCCCGCGCATGCTCACCGTGTTGAAAGTTGGCCTGAAAACCGTAGACGTGGACGCCAACCATCCACTCGCCGGCAAGGCCCTGCGTTTTGTGGTGGAAATTACCGATATCCGTGATGCCACCGACGACGAAAAAGCCCACAAGCATGCCCATGGCGTGGGCGGCCATCAGCACTAAAGGCCGCTTCACGCATCGCGCGGCACGCAACAACGCGGGGAAGGCCGGATAAACTCACAGGCCTTCCCCGCGACGTCACCGCAGGTGCTGGAACCCTTGGTTCGAGTCACGAGTTTCGAAAAACGAAAACAGTGGGCCCGGTTTTGCCTTTCGAAACTCGTTACTCGTGACTCGTCACAGTTCCTCGAAGCGCGGCCCACCTTATCGCCCAACCCAATACCCCTCCCCGCGTTGTAGCTTGAAGCTTGAGGCTTGCACTACGCATTTTCAGCCATTTCCTACCGACCAAGGAGCCTCTGAATAACTCCTTGCGTACTCAGCGTGACCTGAAGGGTGCAGCTGTTGTGTTTTGTCGCAACGGTCAGGGTGGCTCCCTTTCCTAGCGACAAAGCGCAGCAACTGTGCCCTTCAGACCACGCCCTCCGGGTCTTCCAGGCTGGCCCGCACTCGTTGTTGCGCTTTTTCGACAGGCAACCAGCATGCCATCAAAATCGCGCCCCTCTTTACCTTGGCCGAGGGGGCGAGCCAGCCTGAAAGACTGAGCATGCAAGGAGTTATTCAGAGGCTCCTTAACCTGTCACCAACGTGCTATCTTAGTCCATCAAAATAATGCACACGCTACAGGGGCACAGGAATGGATCTGCCGGAGTACAGTTACTGGATTATCGCCGGGCTCGCCTTTGTGATTGCCGAATTTGCCGTGTCCGGGCTGGTGGTGATCTTCTTCGGGATCGCCGCTTTGCTGGTAGGCAGCCTCAAGTTTCTCGGGCTGCTGGATGACACGACCTGGGAGCTCACCATTTTTGCCGCCACCAGCCTGTTATTGCTGGTGTTTGTCCGCCGCGTACTCAACGACAAGCTGATGGGCAATGAGCGACCCCGTGGTGAAGGTGAGGCAGACAGTGCCGGCCTGGTCGGTGGCCGCGCCACCGTGGCTGAAGCCTTCGCCAAAGGTACCGGCACCGTCAACTATCGCGGCGCTCGCTGGCAGGCACAATGCGCCCAGCCCCTGCAGCCCGGCGACATGGTGCGCATCACCCACCACGACGGCCTCTGGCTCACCGTAGAGCCCTGGATACCAGGGCCGCAGACGCCACCGGCTGAATGACCCCTATCGCCAACCCGTTTTCATCTCAACTCGCTAGCAATAACAAGGAACCCTATCCATGGCAGGTTTAATTATTTCCGCTCTCATCGCCCTCGGCGTTGTCATTCTGCTCTTCATGGTGATTCGCATCGTGCCGCAGCGGCAGGTGTATGTGGTGGAACGGCTGGGCAAGTACCAGACATCCCTGGAGGCGGGCCTCCACTTTCTGATGCCCTTTATCGACCGGGTTGCCTACAAGCATTCCCAGAAGGAAATCGTCCGTGACGTGCCACGCCAGAGCTGTATCACCAAGGACAACATCGAAGTCTCCATCGACGGCGTCATGTACCTGCAGGTAATTGATCCCAAGTCCGCCAGTTACGGTGTGGATGACTATGTCATGGCTGCCCAGCAACTGGCCCAGACCACCCTGCGTTCCGTGATCGGTAAAATCGATCTGGACAAGACTTTCGAGGAACGCGGCGAAATCAATATGGAAGTGGTCAAGGCAGTGGATGAAGCGGCCCAGCCCTGGGGCGTGAAAGTCCTGCGTTACGAAGTGGCCGACATCAACCTGCCCGTATCCATCAAGGATGCCATGGAGAAACAGGTCCGCGCCGAGCGGGAACGTCGCGCGGTGGTTGCTGAATCCGAAGGTGAGCGCCAGGCCGCCATTAACCGTTCCGAGGGTGACCGCCAGGCGGCGATCAACCGCTCCGAAGGTGAAAAGCAGGAGATGATCAACATCTCTGAAGGTGAAAAAATGAAGCAGATCAACGAAGCGGAAGGGCGCGCCCAGCAAATCGAGCTGATCGCCACCGCCACCGGTGAAGGTCTGCGCCAGGTTGCGGCGGCCGTGAAAGAAGACGGCGGCCAGGAAGCGGTCAGCCTGCGCATCGCAGAGCAATACGTTACCGCTTTCGAGAAAGTGGCCAAGGAATCCACCACCATGCTGCTGCCCCAGGGCCTCAGCGATATTGGTGGCACCGTCGCCAGTCTGCAAAAAGTCCTCAAGACCGTGGAAAAGACCCCGGCTTGATTCCCGACCCTGCGAGCGATCGTCATGCGATCGCTCGCAGGATTATTCCCTTCTTCGCACTCTTCTTCCCCTGCTAGCGCCCCGCAAACCTCGCCCTGTTCCCCCTTCCTTGGTTAACCCGTATAAATAGAAAAGCCTGTTATCTGGCCCATGGTAATTAACCGGCCTCTGCTATAGATTTCATAAGGACAGGAATTCTGACACGGAGAGTATTATGAAACCCGGACTCCTAGCCGCTGGTCTGCTTGGGGCTGTTGCCCTTGTCGGCTGCAACAACGACAGCTCTGAAGAATCCGCACCGACCAACACAGCGCCTCCCGAAAACACCCCCGCAGCAGTCACCACAGCTCCTGACAGTGAAACCCTTTCTCGCTCATTTGAAGACCTGAACCAGCCCGAAGAAGGGGCATCCATGTCAGAGTCTTACGCCAGGGTGGTTGCCGCTCAGGCCTATGTCTGGGCCTGGCCCATGGTCAACCAGGCGAATCGACGCGCGGGCATTACCCAGGCACCCAAACCCGGGTTACTCAACGGCATCGTACCGGTGGCCCCGCAGGGACACATTGCCATGCTCAGTGACTACATTGATCCGGCAGAAACCTTTGTCACCTGCCCCAATCAGGATGTGGTTTATGGGCTGGGTTTCTTCTCACTGAACGAGCAACCCGTTGTCATCCAGGTACCGGATTTTGGCGACCGTTTCTGGGTCTACGCAATTTATGACCAGCGCACCGATCAGGTAGGCGAGCTTGGCACACCCTACGGCACCAAACCCGGCTTTTACCTGTTGGTAGGCCCGGACTGGGAAGGAGAGGTTCCCGAAGGGATCAATGATGTGATCCATTCCTCGACGGAGCTGGCCAACATGATTCCCCGGGCGTTCATGGATTCCACAGAAGAAGACAAGAAAGCCATTCAACCGGTGATTCGCCAAATCAATGCCTACCCGCTGTCAGAGTTCGATGGGGAAATGAAAACCGTAGACTGGTCGCAACTTCCCTCTTTCCCGGCCCCCCAAAGCGATGGAGAGACCAAGTGGGTGGTGCCGGAAAAATTCTTCGAGCAATTGCCCGCCGTACTGGATCAGGTGCCACCCTTGCCAGGCGAGGAAGCCATTTACGCCAATGTTCGTGCACTGCTTGCCGCCGCCGAGCGCGATCCTGACATCAAACAAGCCATTCTCGACGTTGCCATCGAAACGGAAAAGACGGTGATTGCCGACTTTTTCAAATGGGAAAACAACGGCAAGCCTGCCGGCAATGGCTGGAACCGTTCCGTCAACAATGCAGAGTGGGGCGTGGATTACACCATGCGCACCGGCACCGCCCGCTCCAACATGTTTGATAACCGCCCCAACGAAACCCAATATTTCTATACAGACAACGACGGCAATGACCAACAGCTAACCGGGGATAATCTCTACAGCATTACTTTTGCCAAGGGAGAAACCCCGCCGGTGAAGGGCTTCTGGTCGCTGACGCTGTACAACGATAAACATTTGTTCTATCCCAATGATCTTCAGCGTTACTCTCTGGGCACCAAGAACAAGGACCTGAAGCGTAACGATGACGGCTCCCTTACCTTGTACGCCGGGCACAACAAGCCATCAGAGGACAAGCTAAGTAACTGGCTGCCAGCACCGAAAGGCACCTTCTCTCTCTACATTCGAGCCTATTGGGGCAAACAAGCCATTCTCGATGGCACCTGGAAACCTCCGGTCATCAAGAAGGTCAGCCCGTAAGCTATCCGAAAGGGGCGCACTCAGCGCCCCTTTTTTCAGGTCCATCACCAAACGTCGCGCGGGACACATTCTTGCAGCACGCCTTGCACCTACCCCATGCTTTCAAACTATTGCGGTCGCACTTTCACCCGCTACCGGGTTGCATTCCCTCCCCGCCGTCCCGATAGTCTGTAGCACCCTATGCACTGACTGATCTGGAGCCCCCATGTCCCGTCATTTTGAAAAAGCGGAAGGCCTGTTCGAACACCCGGATGAGGTCACCCATGAGTACCTGTTCAACCAGACCATGTTGCGGATCAAAGATCCTAAACCAAGCCTGGACTTCTACACCCGGGTGCTGGGCATGCGACTGGTGCGCAAGCTGGATTTCTCCGAGATGAAATTCAGCCTCTATTTCCTCGGTTATCTGAGCGAAGAGGAAGCCGGTGACGTACCTGGCAACGATGCCAAACGACTGACCTTTACCTTCGGCCGCGAGGCCATGCTGGAGCTGACCCACAACTGGGGCACCGAAGATGAGCCGGCCTTTTCCTACCACGATGGCAATGCCGAACCCCAGGGCTTTGGCCATATCGGCATTACCGTTCCCGACGTTTACGCAGCGGCGGAGCGCTTCGAAAAACTCGGCGTGGACTTCATCAAACGTCCTGATGACGGAAAAATGAAAGGCCTCGCCTTTATCAAGGACCCGGACGGTTACTGGATTGAAATCCTGCAAGCCAACATGATGGAAAATCAGCAATCCTGATTGTTTTTTATTTCATTTTTTTGACAGCAAAAATTACTTTTTGCATTCCCTCCTGACTCTCCCTTATGGTTTGAGTTTGGCATAACGCCGAACTCACCATACGGGGATGACTTGATGACCACCTTGCTTACCGCGGCACAGAGAAAAGCCTGTCAATCTCACGAACTCAGCCCTGCACCCAACGGCCCGCGCGCCAAAGCGCTTTTGGCTCTCAACAACGGGGCAACACAGCAGCAAGCCGCCGCCGATTCCGGCCTGAGCATTGGCCAGGTGCGTTACTGTCTGCGCCGATTCCGGACCGTATCTCTGGCCATATTTGAGACCGAAAAAGCGGCTCCAGTAGCATCTTCCCCTAGCGACAACGAAACCGTCTCTTCCGCTAAAGAAAAAAAGAAATCTCATAAAAAAATAAAAAAACTTAAGCCCATAAAGTCTCAAAAAAACGATTCAGAAAAAAAGACAAAGAAAAAAAAGAACGACAAAAAAATCAAAAAGAAAAAATCCGATAAAAAAGATGATGGAAAGAAAAGCTCGAAAAGCAGCAAGAATAAGAAAAAGAAATAGCTCAAAAGGCACCGACGAAGAGCATGCTATACTCCCCGAATCACTACTGCTAAACATCGGGGTTTTCCTTGCTGACACGCCTTCCTCCCTGGGTAGAAGTCGGGGCCTTTCTGCTCGCGTTTCTCGCGGGCAGTGTCAATGCCGTAGGGCTCCTGGGCTTTAGCCATCAATCCGTCTCTCACCTGACGGGCACCTCATCGCTGCTGGGACTGGCATTGGCGGACCTGGCCCTGAGCAATGCACTACACCTGCTTGCTACCCTGATGAGTTTTCTCGTCGGCGCCATTCTCAGCGGCATGCTGATTACCAGCACCGCACTGAAACTGGGCCGTCATTATGGTTTTTCCCTGCTGATTGAAGCCGCTCTTCTGATCCTTGCCATGTTTTTCCTGCAGCGCGGCAGTGATGCCGGCATTTATCTGGCCTCCATGGCCTGCGGCTTGCAAAATGCCATGGTCACCACTTACAGCGGCTCCATCATCCGCACTACCCACCTGTCAGGAATCTTCACCGATCTGGGCATTATGATAGGCAATCGCCTGCGCGGCACACCTCTCAACGGTCGCCGACTGTTGCTGTTCATCTTGCTTATCAGCGGCTTTATCTGTGGCGGCGTCATCGGCACTTTATTATTTCGCCTGCTGCATTTTTCTGCGCTGATCGCCCCGGCCACCTTAGCCACATTACTAGCGATAATTTATTGGCAATACAGCCGGCAACACCGCTAACCTCATCCGTATCCACGCAGGGTGTGCCCACTGACCGTAGCCACGTTAATTAATCGGAAGACGAGAGCCACAGACATCATTGCTGCCAGGCATAATCCATCTGCCGGGCGGTGCGCACGGCCAGTTCGCGGCTGTGCAACCGTTCCACCAGATGCAGGCTCATATCAATACCCGCTGAAATACCGGCAGAGGTTAGCCGATTGCCATCCTCAACCCAGCGGACCCCACTCTGAACGTCCAGCCCCGGAAAACACGCGCGCAGTTCAGCAATGTCTTCCCAGTGGGTTGTCACTTTTTCATCGGTCAACAGCCCGGCTTTGGCCAGCAGAAACGCGCCCGTACAGACCGACGTTACCCAGCGGGCCTGTTCCCCGGCCCGGCGAATAGCGGCAAGCAGGGCAGCACTGTTCATGACTTCGGTATGCACCCCACCGCTGACCAGCAGCACATCCAGAGGCGGGTGGTTCGCCAGGGTGAAGTGACTTTGCACAGGAAAACCACCCCGAGCCATTACCGTCGTTTTTTCGCTGATTAACGAGACGCGCCAGGGCGGGGCGTCACACAGCCGGGCCGCGGTGGCAAACACCTCATAGGGGCCAGCAAAGTCCAGCACCTCGGCCTCATCAAAGATTACAATTCCGATTTGCAGCATGACCGCTCCTGTCCATTATTTGGCGGGAAGAAGACGCACGAATTCAAAGCACGCGGAAAGCCAGCGTTGCAGCACCTCATCGTCCGACAACACCGCATCACCCACCATGATCATGCCCTTCATGGGCCGACCGGTGAAATCCATTTCGCTGGCCCCCGGCTCCAGCAACAAGGCGTCATAAGCCTGCGGCCCAACCCGGGCCAACAACCGCTCGCCAAGAATACCGCAACACATGTTGCCGGCGAGCATGAAGCACAAGCCGCCGAACATGCGTTTTTCATCTGGCAGCGTGCCGGCCACCTGCAGCCATTGTTCCCGTACGCGCTGGGCCAGCTCACCATCGAATGCCATCAATCCCTCTCGACCATGCCGCTCAGCGAGACGCGCCGCGCCGAATCACTAACGCAATGCCGCCCAGAATCGCCGCCGATGCCAGCAGCAAACGCAGGGTGAAGGCCTCGTCCAGCCATAGCACCCCGGCCAGGGCCGCCAGCACCGGCACACTCAGCTGCACCGTGGCCGCCGTGGAGCTGACCAGCCCCCGCAACGCCAGGTACCAGATGGCATAACCGGCTCCCGACGCCAGGGCACCGGACAATACCGCATACACCAGCCCAGCCCCCTGGGGCCATTGTGCCGGCCAGGCAAATAGCGCCAGTGGCAGAAGCCAGATCAACGCCCGCAAGAAATTCCCGGCGGTTACCGCCGTCGCATCAGCCGCGCCCTTGCCGCGCAAGGAGTACACCCCCCAGGCGCCCCCCGCCACCAGCATCAAGGCGGCGGCGGCCAGGGGCGGTGCCGTGGCGCCGGGCAACATCAGCGCGACCAGACCCGCCAACGCCAACATCAGCCCCAACCACTGCAGCGGTGCCAACCGTTCGCCACGATACAAACCGATACCGATCATGGTGGCCTGCACTGCGCCAAACAGCAGCAAGGCGCCAGTGCCCGTGGCGAGCTCAACGTAGGCCAGCGAGAACCCGGCAGCGTAGACAAACAACGCCAACGCCGACCCCTGATTGCCCTGCGCTGCCATGGCTTTCACACTGCGATCCCGTAGCAACAGGATCAACCCCAGTGCCACTGCGCCGGACACCAGCCGCACCGCCGTAAGGCTGGCGGCATCTATCGCACCTTCGCGCAGGGCGAGACGGCACAGCACCGAATTGGCCGCAAAGGCCACCATGGC
>OJBX01000141.1_pt1 | contig 53966 bp, 43 predicted proteins | sample 1590751 | NCBI WGS metagenome assembly OJBX01 (sample SAMN05416780, study PRJEB24817) | seawater metagenome | isolation source: Sea water | place: Canada:Atlantic | collected 2013-07
ACGAGATTTCTGCCTGTCTCGTGGGCTCGGAGATGTGTATAAGAGACAGGAAGATTTCCCGGCAACAGATAGTGCACATTTCACACAACTGGAAAAACGACTAATCGGATACGTGAAAGAAGAGCGCGGCAAGCAAACAGTGCTCTTGGTAAAACTGGAGCTAGGTGTCAGGCTGGTCGATAATGAGACCAATGCTCGTGTTTTTGTCCAAATCGAGGCTGACTACTTAGCTGTATATATGGTGGAAGCAACCCTGACAGAAGTGCATTTCCAGGCATTTTCTGAATTCAACAGCCTTCATAATGTATGGCCATTCTGGCGGCAGCATGTGTTCGACATTGTACAACGCGGTCATTTGCCAACAATTGACATACCGCTGATGTATGGGAAAAAACCCAAACGCGAAATCTAAGACTCAGATGATTTTCGGGGAATTACCGTCCCAAGGATATACCGGATTTTAATGCAAAAATATTGGAAGAATTGGCTCGGTAAAAGGGGACGGAGGGATTTACGCGTAAATCCCTGCGTCCCCTTTATGCGGCCCCTGGCTCGTCCCCTGCCCTGGCTGTGTTGCATCATGCTTGCAGGCTGCGCCCTGGGCACCGGCAACAATCCAACTGACAACACAGATGGCGCCCAGCGCTTCAGCGCCGACCTGCAGTGCGGAGTGCTGCCAATCAGCGTGCGCGGTCAAAGTGACGCTGTGCGGGTCACTGTGCGGGGTGAGCAGATTGACATGCAGCAGCGCATCAGTGCGTCCGGGGCGCGTTATGTTGCTGACACCGAGGCTGAGAACAGTCTGTGGTTTAAAGGCGAGCAAGCGTCGCTGACGCTCGAGGGCATGAGCTACCCCGAATGTATACCACTTGGCGCGATTGTGGAGCCGTTTCGTGCTTCCGGCAATGAACCGTTCTGGCTGCTGACGCTGGAGCGCGGCCAGTTGCAGCTCAATCAGCTTTCCAACCAGATTGTCAACCAAGCTGCCAACCAAGCTATCAACCAACCTGCCAACCAAGCTGGTGAAACGGAGCAACCGGCGCAGCCTTACAGCTTCGAGCGCGACACCGGTGCGCTTCGCAGCCAGGCCATCACCGGGCAGATCAGTGATCAGGTATGCCGCGATAGCATGACCGGCATGCCTCACCCGAAACAGGTCACCCTGCAGGTCGATGGCAGCACCCTCACCGGCTGCGGCGGCGACCCGGCGCGACTGATACAGGGTGCGGAATGGGTGGTGGAAGATATCAACGACCGTGGCATCATCGACAGTTCACGTGTGACCCTGAACTTCTGGCCAGACGGCCGATTGACCGGTCGCGCCACCTGCAACAACCTGATGGGGCAATACCAGCTGAGCGGCGAAGGCCTTGCCATCAACCAGCTTGCCACTACCCGTATGGCCTGCGCACCGGCATTGATGGCGCAGGAGCAGACAGTGATGGAGAACCTGCAAAGTCTGCAGCGCTTTGATTTGTCAGAGACAGGCGCCCTGCTATTACATTCGGCGAATGGGATGCTGACGGCGCGGCTTACACCTGGACCCAATCTTCCCAACTCAAGCCATTGACCCGGGAAAACTCGCGCGCATTATTGGTGACCAGAATGCAGGCAGCCGCTATGGCATGTCCGGCGATTGCGGTATCGTTAGGACCGATCACTTGTCCTACCCGACTGAGTCCGGATTTCACGCTCACAGCAGCATCCACCGCCGCCTGATCCCATGGCAGTACCGCGTTCAGACGTCCGACAAACTCATCCACCAGGCGCTTGTGCCGAGCGGATGCTTTTTTGCCAATCTGACCGTAGCGCATCTCGGCGTAGGTAATGGCAGAAATCACAATCCTGTTATGATTGTTTACCTCGTTGGCCAGGCGTTCAAGTACGGATACCGGCCGCTCACGCATGATATAAGCGCAAATGCAGGTATCCAGCATGAAGGTGGTCACAGTGTAAATCGCCCTTCGTCGTCCACCACCACAGAACGCTGATCAAGAAAGTCCGCGTCGGCTGCCGGCAAGTCTGCGAACGACAACCAGTCCAGTCGGACCGGACGCAAAATCACGGCATCGCCCTCGCGTGTAATCTCCAGCTCCGTGACACCGTCAAACTCCATGTCCCTGGGCAGCCGCACGGCCTGATTTTTGCCATTCCGGAAAATTGAAACAGTACGCATAAACATACCTTGGTTGTAGCACATGTGAAGCTTTAGTGTACGCCCAATCCGACCACCTATGCAAGGCATATGCCTAGCAATGCCGTGACAATCATCTGCTCGACTTCCTCATCGGCTCCGGTCACCGGCGAGTTGTCGTCCTTGCCGCGCAAGCAGTTTTACAAGCTCCCATCACTCTCCGCCAACACCGACTTGATGTCGTACACCACCTGTGTCGACGTCGGGCACAGCGTTATCTGTTCAAACTCTTTGTGCGCGACCGCCAGCACCACTGCCTGGTAGTCACACACCGGTGGCTCGCGATCGCCGGGCAACATGGTGATACCGTATTCGTGACTGACTTCCTCGGCATCAGCCCAGGGGTCAAAGACATCCACAGCGCAGCCAAAATCGGCCAATTCTCTAATCACATCAATGACACGCGAATTACGGATGTCCGGACAGTTTTCCTTGAAGGTCATCCCAAGCATTAATACGCGTGCCCCCTCAATCTTCTGACCCTTGCGGATCATCAGTTTCACCACCTGGTTGGCTACATAAACTCCCATGTTGTCGTTCAAGCGTCGACCAGCCAGAATGATCTCCGGGTTATAACCCAGCTCCTGCGCTTTTTGTGTCAGGTAGTACGGATCCACGCCAATGCAGTGTCCACCAACCAGCCCTGGCTTAAACGGCAGAAAATTCCACTTGGTGGCCGCAGCCTCCAGAACATCGGAGGTACGGATGTTCATGCGATTAAAAATCATCGACAACTCGTTCACAAACGCAATGTTCACATCACGCTGGGCATTCTCGATCACCTTTGCGGCCTCGGCCACTTTGATAGAAGGCGCCAGGTGGGTACCGGCGGTAATGATGCTTTTGTACAGTGCATCGACACGCTGACCAATTTCGGGCGTGGAGCCGGAGGTGACCTTTTTGATCTGCGTCACGGTATGCGTCTTGTCTCCCGGGTTAATACGCTCCGGTGAATAACCGCAGAAAAAATCAACATTGAATTTGAGACCAGATTGCTTTTCCAGCACCGGCACACAGTCTTCCTCAGTTGCGCCAGGGTAGACAGTAGATTCAAAGATAACGATGTCACCCTGCTTCAATACTTTGCCCACTGTTTTTGATGCGCCTATTAACGGAGACAGATCCGGTCGGTGATGCCGGTCCACCGGCGTAGGCACTGTAACAATATAAATATTGCAATCGGCAATATCGTCGAGCTCCGTGGAAAAGCGTAGCCCGTTTTTGCTCACTGTTTTCAGGTCGCTTTCATCGACCTCTCGGGTGCGGTCGACCCCCTGTGACAACTCATCAACACGGCGTTGGGAAATATCAAAACCAATGGTTGTATACTGGCGAGCAAACTCCACGCAGAGTGGGAGGCCGACGTAGCCGAGGCCAATGATGGCTATCTTCAGATCATTCATGTTTCATCCATACGTAGAAGTTCAGTCTGCATCCCTAAATCATACGATTGCGATTGCCATTGTCAGTTTCACTGGAACAGCCCCTGCTGCTCCGGCGTCAACAACGCCATCAATTCCGGCGGAGGCGTAGGCAATCCTCTGAAATAGCTCAATGTATTTAGGTGACGATTGATAATACTGGCAGCCGTCAGATAAATAATCTTAAAGTACAGGCCAACCGACTTGTTCTCCGCATACCACACTTCCAAATCGCCTTTGTAAGGCGTAACAACTTCGTCATGAAAGCGTATGGGGTCGCTGCCGCAATCAACCAACATTTGCTCCTCGTTGCGGAAGAACAAGGAACCGACACCGGTCAGCCCGGGCCCAGTGGCGTCAATGATGCGCTGTTGCTCCGGAGTATACAGGCTGTAGTGTGGACGGGTTTGAGGTCGGGGTCCAACAAAACTCATGTCTCCTTTCATGATATTCAGCAACTGCGGCAGCTCGTTGACCTTGGTGCGGCGCAGGAAACGGCCAAACGGCAACACCCGCGGATCGTTGACGGCTGTCACCAGACCACCAGACATATTAGGGCTGTTTTCCAGCATGGTGGCGAACTTGTACAACTTGAAGTCCTTGCCATCCTTTCCTACCCGGTTCTGTTTATAAAGCACCTTGTGTTCGCCCGTGCTTAGATTTATTACGGTGGCACCAAGCATAAAAATGCCCAAAACCAACAGGCCGAGCACGGCGAAAAAGATGTCCAGCAATCTAATCATTCTCAATTCCTAAAAGCAAAAAATCAGTCGTCAGGCCACTTCACCGGTTCTCTATCAGAAACTCTCTGGGTCTTTGAACCAACATAAACCCCCCACGCTTGAGTGGATTTGGCGACCGTTACCCCGGCGCCCACTACCGAGCCTTCAGCGATCACCACTCCCGGCAGCAATGTCGCGTTCGCACCAATAAAAGCGTCCTTTTTTATCAGCACTTTGGCTCTATAAACATATCGCTGACTTGCGCTGACCATGGGTCCAGAGCAACGTGCGCCATCTTTGAGAATTTCCGTAGACGTAATGATATTGGAGTTGGTAGCAACGCAAGCATAATCTTCAATCTCAAACTCCCCCCCACCGCTCACGAACACGCGCGGCGCGATATGGACACGCCGACCTACTGTGGCAGACTTGCTCATAATGATTACACTCTTATCAATATAGCTAAACTCTGCCAAGCTCACCCGCTTTGGGTAGGCGAAGAATACATTCTGGTCAATGAAAACATTTGGCTCCATATGCCCGAGCTTTTGTCGATAATACAATGCCCGAAAATACATACCGCCCATATGCGGCAAACCGCGGGCACCATTAACCACACCGTACACAACCGAACTATAAATTGGGATTGGTAACGCAAGGAGGAATCCAGTCGTGTACTCGATTAAAGCAAGTGGGTACTTTACAACAGACAGGCGAAGCGCCTGCTCTACAAACCGCAAAGCTCTTGAGGATCTACCATGTTCCTTCTCAGCAGACTCATTGATATGCCTGAACATATTGTGGTCAAAAATCAATTGCACGCCAGAAAACCCCTTAGTTGATTAACCATAGCTCACATTCGATTGTCCAGATACTTACCGGTTTCTTTATGATTAAAGTCCGGAATCATCTCGTTAAACAACGCCACGATCTCCGGCTTATCCCACGTGTCACCCGAGCGAATATCGTCGATACGGGAAATAAACCAGTCGAGCTTGTCAGCATCGAACACCGGTTCATTTTTGACCACACCCAGATTCGCAAACCTGTCCATATCCAGCGCTTCTGCATCAGTGTAGAACTCTTCGAAGTCCTTTTCGCCGGTGGTGTCGCTGGCGAAGAAATAAACCGGCCACTGCTTGCGCGCAATCAATTCCGCGCTACGGCCACGGGCTTCGTCTTCTGTATCGCACTCAAACGGTTCGAAACCCAGCGACTCCAGATAGCGCACGGCGATATCGGAGAAGCGCGTCAAATCCAGCGTTTCGGTTAGTTTGGGAAAGAAGATATCCCTGTTCTTGCCGAGCAGACATGACATCAAACACAGTTCTCCAGACTCCTGTGGTGTCACAAAATAGCGACGTACATCATTGGGTGCAGATATTGGCTGCTGTTTGGCAAAGCGCTGGTTAAACCCATGCAACAAGGAACCATCGGAGAATGCCACATTGGCAAATCGGGCGGTTGATATCGGCAGGGTCAGACTTTCGCGCATCAGGAACATTTCCATAATGCGTTTGCTGGCTCCCATCATATTCACTGGATTAGCAGCTTTATCAGTCGATACGCAAAAATATTTATGTACATCTTGCTTCTTCGCCTGCTGCATTGAGGCAATGGTGTTCAGGATATTCACTTCAATCAGGCGCATCAGCGTGAACGGATCTTTCTCGCTACGCACATGTTTCAGTGCCGACAGATTCAATACATAGTCGTAGCCCTGCCCAGCATTCATCAAGGCTGCGAACTCGCGGGAGCCACAGTCTATGGCAAATGTCCGAAAGTCACCGTCGATATAACCCAGGGTGCTGCGGATATCGCGCACCAATTCAACCATATTGTTTTCGCTGATATCAACCACATGGAGAGCGGCGGGTTTGCGTTTAAATATCTCGCGGGTCACTGCCTGGCCAATTGAGCCAGCACCACCAATAACCAGGAATCGGCTACTGGCCACCAATTCAGACAACTGACACTCTTCACGCGATACATCGTCCTTGAACAACGGCTGACAGCGCCCTATCAACTGCAGCACATTCACTGGCGAAGCCTCCAGAATTCACTTTCCGGCACGCTTGACGGCAGATTAACCACGCGCTCCTCCAGCCAGCGAGAGTTCTCCAGCCCATCGTGCTGGCAATGTTTGAACATTTCAAGAGAACTCATTAGACGCCAAATTGGTCGTGTCATCACGCCATTTGCGTTTGTATAATTCAGAAACTCATCGCGTTGCTCACGAGACTCCAATTGTATAGCATTCAACCAAAAATTAGGCTGAGTTCCAGCCGGAGCATCAACGAAATGTACCTTGTGTTCACTGCAAAACTGGCGATAGCTGTTGGCAATTTCAGACTTAATCCTAAGCATTACTTCCAACTTCTCCATCTGGGCGCAACCTAGTGCAGCGTTCAAGTTTGGCAGTCTATAGTTGTAACCGATTTGATCATGGGTAAACTCATACGGGTGCGGGACTTTAGCCGTCGTCGTGAGGTGCTTGGCTGACTTCGACAGATGTTCATCACTAGTAACAATCATGCCGCCGCCACCAGTGGTAATAATCTTATTGCCATTAAAACTATATGTGGCTGATTCTCCAAACGTACCCGTGTGACGCCATCCAGAGTGCGTGTTGACGAAACTTCCCAAAGACTCGGCGGCATCCTCAATTAACGCAATACCCCACGTTGCACAAACATCCGCAATCTGTTGAATGCGGCAAGGTAGACCAAAGGTATGCATAGGGACGCAAGCAACAAGTCGAGCACCGGTGTTTTTGTTCCACGCTCCCTCTGCACGACGCTCAGCGTTGTCATTGAGCCAGGACTGCAATGCGTCAGGACTCATTCCCAAGGTGCCACAATCAACGTCTATGAAGACAGGTTCTGCGCCCGCATAAGAGATCGCGTTGCAGGTAGCAACAAATGTCAGGGCTTGGCTGATAACTTCATCTCCGGGCTGCGCCCCAGCTACTTTTAAAGCAATATGAAGTGCCGCGGTGCCATTTACTGTCGCTACAGCGAACCGCCCTCCGGTATACTCGCCAATTCTTTGTTCAAACTCGGTAACTTTTGCTCCTATAGAAGAGACGAAATTCGAGTCGATACATTCACTTAGATACTGCTTTTCTCTACCCTCAAATACAGGACGGTGAAGCGGCAGAGACTCAGGGCCATACAAATCCCTGATAAGGCTGACCAATTGATGTTCAGTGTCATTGACCATACGTGTATCCCAAACAACCTAGCTAACTATAAAGAATTGAATACTTTGGCAAACCGCTCTACACCTGCACTGAGCGATAGCTTTTTTTGATAATAACGTTTCGCGTTGTCGCCCAAGGCAACCAACTGAGAATTGCTGAGCCTTGACATCTTAAGAGCGGCATTGACTATACTACGTGCGTTTTCTGATTCTGCGATAAAACCGCAATCGGCTTCACGAACCAAATTAGCGGCGTCACCATCTACAGCCATAATTACAGGCTTACCCACTACCATATATGCCTGTGTTTTAGACGGAATTGTAATTTTGAAAAGCGGATCTACTCGCAAATGCACAAGTAGTGCATCCGCAGCGCTTAATAGAGCGCCTACTTGATTCATACGAACAGGCGGCAGGAATAGAACATTATCCAGATTCATATCCCGACATTTTTTTTTAAGTCTTGCCACGTCAACGCCACCCCCTAACATAATGAAACTAATTTTGTCAGGGTAACTTTTTAATAGCTCTGCAGCGTCGAGGACAGCATCTAGAGCTTGTGCAACCCCCATATTCCCAGCAAACAGAATGCGAAATCGATTATTTTCTGGAAAAATATCAGGGACGGTGCCTTCAGGCTCCATTAAAGATTTCTCATCTGCCCAGTTGAAAATCACATCAATCTTGGCTTCCGCCACTCCACGCTCAATAAGCAATCTCTTGAAACCCGGTGAAAGTACAACTATACGTGTTACTCGTGCGTACACCCATGTGCAGATTATAGAAACGACCTTAAGGGCCATGCGGCTGCGAATCATTCCGGTCGCTTTTAACGTATCTGGCCACATATCCTGTATGTCGTATACCACGGGTATTCGTCTAAAAAGACGAATTAAACCAGCAGCTATACCGACAGTTAACGGCGGATGATATGCGTAAACAACATCTGCGCGTTTTGCGAAGAACAAACCATAGATCAGTATTGAAAAAGCGAAGCTTAGATAGTTCAAAATTCTTCTAAAAGCCGACTGATCGTGACTAGGATAAAGAGGAACGCGCGTGATGTGCACCCCATCAATAACCTCGCGTTGCAAGATTTTAATTCGATACCCTGGGTAAATGTATCCACCGGGATAATTAGGAAAGCCCGTTAATACTTCCACCTCAAACCCTTGTTTAACAAGTTCGCGCGCAAACACTAAGCCTTTCAACGTGGGCTCAGGGTCAAACCATTGAGTAATCAATAGAATACGGCGTGCCATTGCGCGATTTCGCTCTTAGTACTTTTTCCAGACGACCCGGTTCACATAGTCAGTGTAACTATGAAGAATACGCACCACCTTGTCAGACACATTCGGCGTGCTATAGTCGGCAACTAGTCTTAGCGTTCTGTCGTCACCCCTGCCCTGCGACTCCAGCACGGCAAGCGCCTGCATGACTCTTTCCGCACCCAATCCCACCATCATCACGGAAGCTTCTTCCATACCTTCCGGTCGCTCGTGGGCCTCACGAATATTCAATGCGGGAAAGTTGAGTATTGACGACTCTTCATTGATGGTGCCGCTGTCGGACAACACAGCTTTGGCAGAAATCTGTAACTTGTTGTAGTCGGTAAAACCCAACGGTTTCAGAAGCCGCACAAGAGGGTTGAACCTTGCATTGAGTGTATCAATGCGTTTTTGCGTACGAGGATGTGTCGTCACAATCACCGGCAATTGATAGGTGCCGGCGATGGTATTGAGGGTGGCAACCAGATTGGTGAAATTGCGATCTGAGTCTATATTCTCTTCCCGGTGCGCGCTTACCACAAAATATTTGCCATCATCAAGGCCCAGGCAGTCCAGTACATCCGAAGATTCAATTTTTGGCAGATAGTGATGCAGCACCTCAAACATCGGACTGCCAGTTTTGACAACCATATCCGGCGGCAGACCTTCGCGCAGCAGATACTCCCGGGCAATAGAGCTGTAAGGCATATTGATATCAGCCGTGTGATCAACAATACGCCGATTGATTTCCTCGGGCACGCGCATATCAAAACACCGGTTACCCGCTTCCATGTGAAACGTCGGAATCTTGCGACGCTTGGCCGGGATCACCGACATGCAGCTATTGGTATCACCCAGCACCAACATGCAGTCCGGTGCCACCTTCGCCAACACCGCATCCACCGCGATAATGACATTGCCGATGGTTTCCGCGCCATTGGCACCGGCCGCTTCCAGAAAAAAGTCGGGTCTACGAATACCCAGGTCATCAAAAAATATCTGGTTCAACTCATAGTCATAATTCTGCCCGGTGTGCACCAGTACATGCTCGCAACACTCATCGAGTCTGGCCAGTACGCGGGACAGCCTGATAATTTCCGGCCGGGTACCAACAACGGAGACAACTTTAAGTTTTTTCATGCATAACCTTGCTTGTGATGGTGTCCGGGCGATCCCGGTCGAATATCTCATTGGCCCACAGCATGACTATCATCTCGGTTGAACCGATATTGGTAATATCGTGGGTCCACCCGGGAACCGTCTCCACAATCTGCGGTTTGTCGCCATCGGTGTCCAGATAAAATGTTTCATCGGTGTGCATATGACGAAAACCAAAGCGGGCCTGGCCCTTGATCACCAGAAATTTTTCCGTTTTGCTGTGATGATAATGACCACCACGGGTGATGCCCGGGTGCGCCGTGAAAAACGAGAACTGACCCGCATCAGGCGTCTTCAGCATTTCCACAAACACCCCGCGCTCATCGCCATGTACCGGCAAATCGTACACAAACCGGTCTGTGGGCAGGTAGCTGACATAGGTGGCATACAGGGCCCGAACAAAACCGGTGCCGACGCGCTCGGACACTAACGACGTCCGGCAATTGCCAAAGGCTTTGATCTGCCCAGCCAGCGCGCCAAGCGAGACCTCATACACCGGGGCAACTGTCTGCGACTGGAAACCGGTGCCCGGCGCTTGCAGCCAATCGATGAAGGCACTAACCACATCATCGATATACACCAGTTTAACTTCATGGGCTGGATCACTGATCTGAATCGGCAGATCATTTGCCAGGTTATGGCAGAAGGTGGCAACCACCGAGTTGTAGTTGGGTTTGCACCATTTACCAAAGGCACCGGGCAAGCGATAAACCGCTACCGGGTTGCCGCCATTCCGCGCCAACGCCTGCACTGCCTGCTCAGCAGCCAGCTTGCTCTTGCCATAGGGGTTGTCCAGTTCAGCCTGCGCAGACGATGCCAGTATCATGGGTATGGACTTGCCGGCGGCGCTGATGGCATCACACAACGCGTGCGTCAGACCAACATTTACCTGTTCGAATGCGGCCGGATCCTGTGGCCGGTTTTCACCCGCCAGATGCACTACCGCGTCTGCATCGGCTACCAGGCCAGTGAGATCATCTACGGTATTACTCCGAGTAAAAGGGATAACCGATACCGATGCATCTTCGCTCAGGTGCAGACATAGATTCTTGCCGATAAAACCCTCTGCGCCGGTTACCAATACGTTCATCTTAAACCTCAGGCTCCACATGTGCGCCTACCACAATAGCCTTGATGAAATCCAGTTTCATCAGTAGCTGTTTCATGCCCTCAACATCAAGGCGCGTGGTATTGTCAGAGTTGTAGTCTTCGGCGCTGGAAATACTGGTTTCACCTAGCTCAACATATTTCTCGTAATTCAGATCACGTTGATCCGGCGATATCCGATAATAGTCGCCCAGATCAGCCGCACCGGCCATCTCTTCGCGCGTCAGCAGCGCTTCAAAGCGTTTTTCGCCATGGCGCGTGCCGATGGTGCGGATATCGTGGTCAGGCACCTGCAATAATGAGGTCAGCGCCTGGGCCAGCGTTTCGATGGTGGACGCCGGTGCCTTCTGCACAAATATGTCGCCAGGATTGCCATGCTCAAAGGCAAACAGTACCAGGTTCACCGCATCATCCAGCGTCATCATGAAACGGGTCATGGTCGGATCGGTGATGGAAATCGGTCGGCCACTGCGAATCTGTTCAACAAACAACGGAATGACTGAGCCTCTGGAGGCCATCACGTTGCCGTAACGCGTCGCACAGATAACGGTTGTAATGCTGCTTCTGGACTTGGCGACAGCCACTTTCTCCATCATCGCCTTGGAGATACCCATGGCATTGATGGGATAGACCGCCTTGTCAGTACTCAGGCAGATAACGCGCTCTACCTCGCAGTTTATCGCGGCCTCCAGCACATTCTCAGTGCCCAGCACATTGGTCTTCACCGCCTCCAGTGGATGGAACTCACAGGAAGGCACCTGCTTAAGCGCCGCCGCATGAAAAACGTAGTCAACCCCGCGCATGGCACTGAGTACGGAATTGTAGTCGCGCACATCACCGATATAGAACTTGAGCCGCGGGGACGGATACTTTTTACGCATATCATCCTGCTTTTTTTCATCACGGCTCAGGATGCGAATTTCGCTGATATCAGAATCAAGGAATCGCCTTAAAACAGCGTTGCCAAAAGAGCCTGTACCACCAGTAATTAGCAGCTTTTTCCTATTAAACATAATCAAACTCTACTATGTACTAACTTGAGACAGTATTCTAGCTCATTAAACATATAGGTTTGGCAGGGGCAACTACAGGCAGTTGTTCCGGCCCTAAATCTACAACGTCACTGAGGATCACATACGAAGTATTGGAGTTTTCCTGCAAGCTCGGCATTAATTTATATACAGCCTAATTAAACAAGCGCAGTTTATAAAGTAAGTGTGAGCTTATGCAAGAGGCGCGGCAGTATAGCGCAAATTGGCACTCACAATCATCGAGCTACCAAACCAACCAAAAACCTTTTCATCTCCTTGGAGAACCGCCTTAGAGGTTGTACACACACAGGGAACGAAAAAAATCTACTACCGCTTATATCCAGACCATTCTCGAAACGCAAAAAAGAACTAAAATATTGGGTCTGACTAACAGGGCCCTACTTAATGTCCTATAGAGGATAAACCTCTTGGATTTCTCTAAGACTTTTTTGACTTAACTTCCTCAATAGCCCTTTGAATTACGAGTGTCATTTTCTTAGCACCCATCTCAACTGAAAAATTATTGCGAGCAAAATCATAGCCTTTGTTTGCAATACTTCTCAACACAGCTGGGCTGTCTAGAAGAGTAGTAAAGGCTAGCATTAGATCTTCGATACTCTTGGGGGCAACCAACAGCGCCTGTTGCTTGTCCACAACGATATCCGGCACGGTCCCTACTCTACTTACAATTACGGCAATCTTAGAAGCCATAGCTTCGATAATTACATTTGGGAAGCCCTCAGCCCATGACGGAAGTACTAGAATATCTGCTTTTGACATTAACGCATTTTTTTCTGCACCCTCCACCCAACCAACGAATTCGACAACCCCCTCCATATTGTTATCTTTCACAAAGTCTCGAGCCTCCATTTCTGCATGCCCTCGGCCAGCAATCGTCAAAATGAAGCAGTAACGCTTCGAAAGAATCAACAAGGCATGCAACAGCTCAAATATCCCTTTCTCCTTCTCTAGCCAACCAAGAAAAAGCAACTGGGGTCTATGTCCAGGGATAAACTCTGTTCGGCTACCTCCTATATCCAATAGCTCATTGGTAGCAGACCAGTTAAAAATAATTGGCGATTTAGATACATGAAAACCTAAAACATTGGTAGCAAAACGTTGCCACGAGGCGCCTTGACATAGGATATGCGTAGCACCTCTCATGGCTATTTTAACCCAGACTCGCCTAGGTCCCGATGCGCTTACAGAGTCAATCAGTCCAGCAGCTCTTGGAAAAAGGAACACTGGAATCATTAAAGTTTTTGCCAGCCAAGCCATCGTACCCTTTTCTAGAATACTCGCGCCATCAGCAGCAAATAGAAGTACGGCATCTGGCCTATGCCAAAAAAGAGACAAACTAAAACGAAGAAATCGTCGAAATGCAAAAAGAGAGCGGACAAATATTCTAGGCGGAGGATTGCTCCTTTGAGTGCTATCAATCAGGACAAGCTTAAAGCTATCTTTAAACGATGAACTGACAAGAGTCTTGCAAGTTGTTGCAATACCTCCATATATTTTGGAATTGCCCGTGGGGAAAGAACCTACAATTAGCAGTTTAGGTTTCATCTGTCACTCGATAATCAATCAAATCGAATGAACGATTCTTGGGCAGATTTAACGTTACAAGAATAGTCTTTAAACTGGCATTCTTCATTGAGTGGACTATTTCCCTAACCAGTAATTTAAATTATAGCAATAACTTGAATACTCAAGACAAGTCACCTATGCAGTGAGCTTGTTCAGTTTGTGGTAATATTTTCGTCGGGCCTCGCCGAGATTTCATCCAATTTTCTCAATCTAGCAGATCTTCGACTCTAGGCATTTCGGCACCTAATGAGTAGACTCAAAAATAAAGGTTTCGAACTCTGTTACCATTCGAGCAATCGTTAGATTTTGCTCCGCATAATTTCGAGCATTCTGACCTAAAGTAGCCTTTTCAGTAGCGGTCATAGCTGTAAACCTTTCAATTGTCGCGCAAATAGAATCTGATGACAATGGATCACAAAGTAGACCACGCACTCCATCTTCAATCAAGAACGGGTGGTCACATACATTTGATGCTATGACTGGCCGTCCAGCCATAAGAGCCTCACAGACGACATTGGGCAACCCTTCATATAGACTTACATGAATGAGCGAATTACAACTTGCCATAAGCTGAGGAATGTCTTCGCGTTCACCCAGCCACTGCCATCGGGCAGAAACTTGAGGATTTTCGCCTAACAATCTATCCATCTCCGCCCGGGTTTGCAGTGATTGCGGGTCAGTTTCCTGTCGACCCACCCAAGATACTGACGGAGCATATCCGTTCCTCTGGTGAAACAGCACTAACGCTTTAACCAGCCGAACGCCGTTCTTTCCGGCATTAATTCTGCCAACAACTAGGAATGCAACAACTTTATCTTTCTTATAGTGATCTGGCTGATCTTCTGTAGCCAATAGTGGATATCCATTATAGATAACGTGAGTTTTATAGCGCAAATGGCCATGACTCCTCAGCCAATTTGCATGAGAGTGTGAGTTAGCTACAACTGTATCGGCCCATATATGCAGATACCTGGGAATCTTTCTAAAAAGTGACCTGGACTCTTGAGTATATGAGCTTCTTTCACTGACAATCGATTTTAACTTTGGTCGTGAAATCATTATCGCAAGTTCAACATAAATGTTGGGTGCACTCAGAAAGCTTATAACTGCTTTATACTTCCCTGATCGCATGAGAGTAATTAGCTTATCAAGGACCTTGAAGGAAAAACCTTTACTTTTGTGTACCTCATAAACAGGAATACCTGCCGCATCAAGCTCCCCCTTGAAAAAACGCACTTCGGGAAAATATATTAGTAGCTCTACATCATGGCCTTTGGCTTTTAAGCCGATCGCAAGATTGACCATTTGGCGCTGGGCACCACCCGACCCCAATGAATCGATGACACAAAGAATTTTCATCAATTTCTCACAATAGCTTCAATATGAGCCAAAGCGCGTGTACCACTATCACACCGCTCGCAAATAAAATAAAAAATATCTTGTATTGTCGCCAAACATGGAATTCGCGCAAATCCGGCACTGTTGACAACACGAGTATTGGCATCAGGAAAGCTCCGAAATGTCTTGTTTCCAGCGATGTCGCTGCAATTGAGACAGTGAATCCTGCCGCTAGAAACAGGATAAACAATAGTGCAGGAGTGCGTTCTTTCTTATCTTGCATCAGTTGGATCACAGCAATCAAGAGCAATGGTGAAACGAAATATAGGTAAATGACATTCACTGACTTGAAGAGATTGTAAGCGCTTTCCAGTTGAAATCCTGACCAAAATGGGATTGGAAATACAAATAAATAAGCGCTACCCAAAATCAGACGAATGGGCATGGGCTGGTTAACGATAAGCGTCATTCCAAGAGAATCCGAGCTCTGCTGTGCATTAGCCAAGTCAGTGTAACCTGCTTGCCTGAGATTTATAACGTTTTGTAGCTCGGCCCCGTAAGCCTGATACAACGTCATGGCCGCGAATGCACCTAACACCATTAGCCCGTACACCACAAATCGCCGACGTGGCTCAATGCGGCCCAGATACAGGGCAATTATCGCCGCAAATGCCATAGCAACAGGCACAAACACAAACTCCCCTCGAAGAAAACCCAGAAACAGAAGCCCGAGAAAGCTCCATCCTATTATTAGACCCAGCCGTAAGCCGATGTCTGGGCGCATCATAAAGGTAAGCCAAGCATAAAAAAGCACAGACACGGCTAATAGAACAACGGAGTCGCGAAGGTGAATTCCTGCAAAAAGCCAAAAAAGACCACATGCAGAAACCAACAACGTCAACCGTCGAAAGCGATAATCGTCGTTGCCAAACAACTGGCGAATCACCTTAATACCAATGACCCCAGTCAAAGAGACGGCTGTAATGTTGACAGTAGTCCCTATGTAGCGCGCCTTCTCAAAGCCTAACGCAGCAAAAAAATCATAGACGGAACGCCACAGCACAATACCCAAAGCACCTTCATGTGCCACTTGGATTTGTATCATTGACAGGCCTCTTGCATCAGAAGTGGCCATATTAAAAAATCCAGCGGGATCACTGAATAGCTGACCCGCATCCTGAAATTGGTTGGCATATATTGCCGCAATACCCGCCATAAAAAACCCAACGCTAAACACCCGGCAGAACATACGCCGCTCGGGCAGGCCTCCCAGCGGGCTTACAATAAGCAGCGAATAAATAGAAAGAAAGAATATTGCCGCGACGAGTATCGGAGCTAAAGACATATACGAAAAAGCATTGACTATAGCGGCGAGGTAGAACATGCCGACAGTAACAACATTAACACGACCAGATAGTCCCGCTCGTATAGGTACGGCCGCTCGAATAGTATTCATACGCTCCGCACTCACAAAAACCTGATCACACATTATTCTCTAACCAAGCCTGCCACATCAGCACCAGCCAAAGACTGTCCTTCCAGTTATTACTACCATTAACATGTTGATCCCAGCGACTACGAACAGCTTTAACATCCAAATAGCCCTGATCACGCAAGCGCTGAGGATTTAACAATTCTTCTGCCCATTCGCGCAAAGGGCCTCGCAACCAGAGATCAACGGGTACTCCAAAGCCTTTCTTCGGGCGATCAGTTAATTCACGTGGTATATGGCGATATAACACTTGCCGAAGCAACCATTTCCCGTGAACATCACGTACCTTCATATCATAAGGTAGACTCCAAGCCAGCTCGATTACTCGGTGATCAAGCAAGGGGACTCGAGTTTCCAAACTAACCGACATTGCAGCACGATCAACCTTGACTAGTATGTCATCTGGCAAATATGTGACGCTATCGATAGCCATCATGCGCTGGACGGATTCGGGAATGCAGTTGACCTGATCATCGCTGTAACCATATTTCAATTTCGGGCTATGTTGCACCACTGGTGGCGTGTTCCATTGACTGATCATTGTACGGTAGTAAGCGTTCTGTGTTTCGGATTCGATCAAGCTGGCAGCTAAACAACACCTGGCAGCGACAGACTTACGTATCGGCAAACCCATTGCACTTGTGAATTGCTGCGAGCATCTATCAATAAATCTAGGGAGCGACGAACGCAAAGCAGCTGCGGTCGTCGGCTGCATTACTCTGGGAATGCGGCGGCAGCTACGCCATAGATTCTCCGCTTTCTGATTGAAATAGCGCCCATATCCTCCGAACAGCTCATCACCGCCATCACCACTCAATGAAACCGTCACATGTTCGCGCGCCATCCTGGATACAAGATATGTGGGAATCCCTGAAGAATCACCAAATGGCTCGTCATAGATATTGGTAAGGCGCGGAATTACATCCCGCGCCTGTTCAGACCTAACATATAACTCGGTGTGCTCGGTGCCCAAATGCTTGGCGATAGCCTTCGCGTGTTCGGCTTCGTTGTAACCAGCCACATCAAATCCAATCGTAAATGTTTTTACAGGTCGCGCCGACTGAGATTGCATCAGAGCGACAACGGTCGACGAGTCAATACCACCGGAAAGGAAAGCACCCAAAGGGACATCGGCTATGCTTTGGCCAGAAATAGCTACACTAAGCTGTCGTTCAAGCGCATCAATGGCATCAATGTCAGAACCAACGAAAGGCTCAGACTGGCCGCGGATAATAGCTTGGCTTAATGACCAATATGAGGTTGGCTCTGGCAAGGTATCCCGATTTGTGGCATCAAAACTTACCCAAGTCCCTGGCAACAATTTTCGAACACCACGCCAAATACTCCATGGCGCCGGAATATAACCATGCCTGAGATAAAGTGTTAACACATCACGCTCGATATCATTCTCAAATGACGGATGTCTACGAAGCGCTTTTAGTTCCGACCCAAAAAGTAACGTTCCTTGCTGCCATCCGTAGTACAATGGCTTCTCACCCATACGATCGCGGGCAAGTGAAAGTGATCGCTCTTGCCGATCCCAGAGTGCTAAAGCAAACATTCCCGCCGCTTTCTTTAGCGCCTCCTCCAGACCCAATAATTCAATCGTAGCCAGCAGGGTTTCGGTATCCGAAGTGCCACGCCAGTGTCCAAAGTTCAACCCATCAATTTCGGACCGCATCTCCTGATGATTGTAGATCTCTCCATTGAACGCAATCACATAGCGACCTGTAGTTGAAACCATTGGTTGATGGCCCAAAGCCGAGAGATCCAAAATAGACAATCGTCTGTGTCCCAATGCAATACCAGCATCGCCATCGAGCCAGATTCCGGCATCATCAGGGCCCCGATGCTCAAGACGATCACGCATTGCGATAATTGTAGATTCAGCTAAATTAGGATCAAGTCCCGCTGCATTGAAAAAACCGGTTATGCCGCACATAGGGAAGTTAATTTAAGTCCTTTCTAAAAACCATCTGATGACAACCAAGACTTGTAGCTTCTTCGCCTCGTTCTAGGGTAAATCCACGTGTCTTAGCGTACTCCATCAATGAATCATATCGAGCGAACTCGTAAGGAAATCCCCCCATCCAATCGATCAGATCATGCGAAAGACTCATGCCACGATTCTTTTTATATCCCAACAGCGGGCTGATAGCTGTCATAGGCTGCAATTTAATCGTATATTTTAGAATATTAATAATATTTGCAACTAAGCCAAGAAGGTACGCATAAATCATATTTATCGGGCGCGGGAGTTTGTTGTAGATAAACTTCACTAACCACCAGATATGCGACTTTATACCTTGATCATTGTAAATTGCCAAATAAAGTTTACCCCCATTTGCAACTCTCGCGATCGCGTTTTCAATACCTAGCCACATTGCGCCAGTATGATGTAAAACGCCCCATGAGTAGACAACGTCAAACTTGCCAAGCGATTGCAAGTAGGTCGCATCCAATGCACTCCCCTGCTCCACTTTCCACTCTGAATCATGGGGGAAGTAACGTCGTCGCAACTCTTCAGTACATGCGACCGACTTAGGATCGTAATCAAAAGAATGTACTTTCGCGCCCAAGCTTCGCGCGGCCAAGCTGAAAAGGCCGCTACCTGACCCAATATCCAGAAACGTTTTGTCGTTCAAGGCGTCTACGTTTAGCATAAAGCGAAGCGATCGCTCGGCCTCAACGATTCGCTCAGCATCAAGAACCGTTAGGAAATTGGACCAATTATCACCGAAAGAAAATCTCTTCTTTTCGTCAAAAACTGTCATAGACAAAAACCTATTACTTGTGACATTAACATTTAACTATATTAGTTCAATAATCAGCTACTATTCGAATGCGTTACGGCCTACTACAGAGAACGCCCAAGCCCCTACCCTAAGAGCAGTGAAACTTACACTCGAATCAATGTTGACAGCGGCACTGTTGTATATGCCAATCGAGACTGTCAAGAATCCCTATGAGCTTTCAAACTACTATAACAATGACGGGTTGTATTGCCATTAAAAAGATCGCGTGAATACATTTCGAGGAAAGCCATAACGCGACTTCTGCTTTTATGATTTTTTCTAGCGAACCACCAGCCGTAATAACTAGGAGGAACGTTTAAAAATCGACACATCTGGAGGATGGAAAATTCATCGCAACAACTTTGGATCGCCTAATACTTCAGGTCAACTCCCTAAGAAAGAACGTTGCCGTTTGGCGCAAAAAACTCCACTCCTTTTTCACGCGGGCCACTGCGCGCATGAGATTGGCGACTTCCTCATCTCGCGAATGGCCTGACCGCTAAAGCTTGTTGGCCTGCATCGTCGGCTTGTCGCCGCAAGCGGCTCAAAACGTTACCTTATAAAATCGACCTGACTAGTCGTAATCGCAAAAACGCAATCAAACCTCGACGCTCTTCCGGATTAAAGAGTACGGACCAACCCATACACAATACGGCAATCATTCCAGTTATCATTGCAATGTTATAGGCAACTGCTCCCCAATGATGCTCTAACCACTTAGCCAGAAGACCAAAGAGCAGAGTCAGCCCTAGAATTTTAACTACTGGCGAATAGTGCCAGGGTAACGGATATACTCGCTGTGCCAGCCACGAAGCGACAATAGCTTTCACTATGTGACCGATCATCACTCCCAGTCCCACGCCGAGAAGGCCAAAATGTGGCGCGAGCAACATAATGCTAGCTAGCGTTGCGATGACAGCTAAGAAATAGGCGTACAAATTTAGATAGCTGCGCTTGGCAATACTGACGCCGATTTCGGTAATCCAGCTTGTGGCTTGAATCGCTAAGCCCATCACAAGAGGGAATACTAGGACTACCGCCCCGATATAGCGATCAGTCGCCAATAATTTGATCAGCGGCTGCGCCATCAACGTCAAAACGCAAACGATGACGCACATACCTAATACGAAAAATTTTAGCACCAAGTTATAAGTCTCACCGGCATCTTCCTGTTTATAGAGCGACAACGAAAAAGGCCCCCATGCCGTCTGAAAAGCAGTCACTGCTAACCCGACCAGCATTGCGATCTTGGTACCCGCAGCATATAGGCCCAACTCTTCCGCACCCAACAACTGATCAATAATCGTTCGCTCTAGAGTCGGAGAAAGTGCCGCCAAGACACAAATTACTCCAAAGGGTATAGCATAAGGCAGCATTTCGTAAATGCGCTTGAAATCTCGTGGACGGGCTAACCATCTACGAACAAAAAACAGGCCTAGCGCACCAAACACGATACTCGTACACAGGGTGACCACCAACACACCCTGAATTCCGACATCCATCAGCAATACAGCGACGACCAGCAACGAGGTCTGCACAAGCGTGAAGCCTAGCGACATTGTGAGAAACTGAGCACGTGCAAAAGTCCATTTGAGAAGATTTTGCGAAAAATTGATCAGCATTAGAAACGGTAGTTGCATCAGCACGATCTTAAAGAGCCGTGCGCTCTCCGGTGCCTCTATCAATAAGTTAGCAAACCATTCTGCACCCCACCAAAGCAATGGCAGGAGCAATAAAAGCCCAGCTAATTGGAACGCCAGCGACTGTGAGATGAGCTGACAACGGACAACCCTGTCTTCATATTCGTAAAAGTAGCGAGCCACCGCCGAATCCTGGCCGAAGATAAACAAAATGACCAAAAAGCTGGAAAGCACCATGAAGTAATCAAGCACCCCATAATCTGCTACGGAAAAATGTCTTGCTAGCATCGGGAACGTAATCAGCGCGAAGGCTTTGCTGATCGCGGCCGCCCCACCATATAGAACGGAGTCTCTCAATAGGAAGCTGAGGCGGTCGCGTTGAGAGAGACCCACTGGGGTAGGAATTTTCACCTCGGGTATGTGTGCGAAGTTTTGGTCTGACGGTCATATTTCTCAGCACTTTCGTCCATTCGCGGCGCCATGAGAATATCTAACCACTTCCTAGCCAGACCGATGCCATTGTAGCGATTGAACCATATCTTGGCGTTTTGCCCTATCTCCTCACACTTTTCAGGCTTATCCGCCATTTCTAACAGATGGGCGAGAATATCTTCTTGTACACGCACTGGTAACATTGGCGGTTGAGGGTAACCGTAAATCTGTTCGAACTCTCCCAACTCAAAATTAAATCCTTGCAACAAAGGCTTTCCGCTCGCCAAGGCTTCCCAGCCAGTGCCACCCCAAATCATCTTCGGCACATCGTAAAATTCTCCACAACCAACGGAGACACGAGACAACACCCACAGCAACTCTCGACGTCCCATTTTGGGAAGCCATTCGATACAATCCGCAATACCAAGCTCCTTCGCTAGCTGTTTTGTCGGTCCAACATCAGGCCCGTACTCAATTATCAGCAATAATGGTTTCAACTCAGGTCGCGCCGACACAAGTTGCGCAAAGGCATGGATTAACCACTGAGTGTTCTTGCTTTCAAGCCGCCAATCTTCATCTGAAAACTGTCCGTTGTTCTTCCACATCAGTCGTGATTGGTGAAATATGCTAAAGGATGTGCTTCTGATCAATCCCGCGATTCTGTGCAAATTTTCCGTGGGAGCGAGATCAGGCAGCAACTCTCTGTTATAAACCGAAGGAGTGTTAAGAACTCGAGGAGTTACCCCAATAGATAGAAAAGTATCTTGCGTCACAGCCATTTCTGAATTTACTGAATTGAACGCGGACATTACGCCTTTGGCCTGCCGCTCAGCGACTTTCCGCCGAATTAAATTGAAATATTTACTCCCCGTTGAAAATTGAGCAACGAATTCACCGGTCTCTAAAAATTCCACTCCGGTGGAATAAGGATAAAATATATCCAAACGGAGGTTTGCCCTGAGTAACGTTGCTGGACTAATGCCAGACGCAACCAACCGATCGAACCCCGTATATGCATTCCGAATTTGCCTGCGTGATACGCACTGCGCCCAGCCCTCTTGTAAGCCAAGGCATGTTCGAAACATAGCACGACCGGCGACCAACCATGAGAGTGGGAAATCCAACGCTGACACAGGCGCATTTGGGATATTTGTTTGAAGGATATAAGGCGCCCATTTCTCGATGTCCCAGGTATCGTATTCAGGTTTGAAGTGGCTAATCGTGCCTTGCCCGTCGTTGATGTACAACAATAAATGGGCATCCACTCCCAAGTCGCGGAAATACCGCATCAAAGCAAAGTTATTGTTATTCATGTTTCCGATCAGGCCAATCTTCATTGCAGCGCTTCTTCCAATTTTTTCCGATCGGGAAAGCTCACCAACACACCCATCCCCTTTCTCTGAAACACGACCATACTACCCAAAGCTACAGCGGAAGCATGCGCTTCTTTGACTACTTCACGAACATGCGCGATCGTTCCTGCACCGCCATGCGCGATGACCGGGATAGAAACCGCGTCGGTAACACGCCTGACTAAGTCCAGGTCAAAACCTTGCCAAGTACCTTCGCGATCGATGGAAGTGAGTAGAATTTCACCTGCACCTCGTTCTTCTACTTCTTTGGCCCATTCTACTGGGTCACGCCTAATTTTGCGTCGTCCAGCGTCGGTGCGTAGACTAAACTTTCCCAGAAATCCTGATTTTACGTCAATGGAGGCTATTACCGCCTGACTGCCATACTGACGGGCAATTTCGGTGATCAACGTGGGATTCTCGATTGCGCCGGAGTTTACTGATATTTTTTCAAAGCCAATGTCAAATACTGATTTTGCATCAGCTAACGAGCGGACCCCTCCTCCGTATCCCAAGGGCATAAAGCATTCGTTGGCCATTTCTGCCAACACCTTCAAGTTCGGGCTACGTTGCTCTCTTGAGGCAGTGATATCGAGGAATAGCAGCTCGTCCACCTCTAATTCGTTAAAAATTCGCACAGTGTTGGCAGGATCACCGACATATTTGAATTTCCCAAACCGCAAAGTCTTGACTAGGTTTGCGTTGCGCAGAAGTAGTACGGGAATAACTCGGGTTCGGAGCATAATTATAGTCCCGCAAAGTTTTTTAATATCTGCAAACCGAAACGATGACTTTTCTCCGGGTGGAACTGCACACCGTAAATGTTATCGCTGCCAATGGCGGAGTCAAAATCAATACCGTAACTCGTTCGCATTAGAGAGAAAGTGGAGTCATCCACGTGAACGCAATAGGAATGCACGAAGTAGTAACGTGGCTCACTGCCCACCTCGGCCGTGAGCATATTGGGTGTGCGAGGCTGTGCTATATTCCAACCCATGTGCGGTACTTTGAGGCCGCTACCTTTTGGAAACCTAGTGGTGTCACCAGGTATCCAACCTAATCCCGACAATTTACCTTCCTCGCTGCCTCGGGTAAGTAATTGCATGCCTAAACACACACCGAGGACAGGAATACATTCACGCAGCGCTTTCTGTTGCAGCACCTCACGCAGCCCTGGCGTATTGTTTATGCGCTGCATCGCGGCATCAAACGCCCCGACTCCAGGCAAAACTAACTTGTCGGCATGTTGAATGGCCTCAGGATCGATTTCAACGCGGGCCTTGACGCCAATGCGTTTAAACATGTTGAGCATAGAGCCTATATTGCCCATGCCATAGTCGACGATAGTAATCATTTGGTGGTATCTACCGGAAAGCAGTACTTTAAATAGAAACTCATGGGAACAATATTCGCTTTCGCCAAAATACGGAACATTGGCCTCAGCATCTCGAAACGCTTCTTGTAGGTCGGGTAGGACCACCAAAAAGTAGGAGGCTTTTTCATCACACTCTCATACTCTTCGCGTGTCATACCAAGCCGGCGAATAAAGTAGTCAATCAGTTCTGGATCCGATGCTGGAGGTCGGGCATATTCCGCCATCGCTTCATCGCGATCCATCTTGCCTTGTCGACACAGGGCAGAAAGTACCAGATTACGATAGTCTAACCCGAATTTAGTTGGAAGATATGTGCTAATTGAATAAGCGACGAGTCGGTTTTCGAGGTGATGACCTCCATAGTAGGTCCAGTCGCACGTATCCTGTAGAAAACCCCTCGCTTCTTCTTTGGAATACTGCAAATACCAATAAGGTCGTATTTTCTGAATTCGACCGAACAGTGTCCATCGCATAAATTGAATAAACGTCATTAGTGGATAAGTCTTCATCCTGACACGCCCAAAACGCCTATGAATCTCAGCGATATACTTGCCATCGAAGTAGTTCTTCCCTATTGGCGAAACCCCCTCTTCAATAAACGAATGCCCCTCCAAAACATACTTTACGCCGTGCTCTTTTGCGGCTCTATAAAGAACTTCTGCCAAAGCAAGATCAGTTGGAGTTCCCAGCTCAGGTACAGACGCGTAAAAGAATGATCTAAAAATATCATTCGACTCCTCGTTATCAACAACATAGGTATACAAATCTACTTCAGTGTCAGATAGAACTTTCCTAATATTTTCAGATGCTACTGCGCTATTCCAAGTGTCATCGTAATGCACAGCTAGCGGTCTAAGACCATACTGCTTGGCTAGATACACCATGTAAGAAGAGTCTGTCCCCCCACTTACGCCAATAACACAGTCGTATTTCTTACCCTTACCTTTTCTTTTTATTTCCGAAATGATCTCCAACCATTTCTCCATACCTTTCTTATTACCAGTTCCATATTCTGCGATTAAATCTACGACTTGCTGACAGTAGTTACACACGCCAAAGTTATCGAATGTGATCCCCGGGACCTCTGAATCATATATACATCTTGAGCATGTGATGGTTGACTTGTTCATACATATATCTTTCCTATTGTTGACGCGCTAAGCGCCTGCTATGAAACGCTCCCGGCGCACTCTGGCTTGCGCAAAGCCTGACGAAGTTAATTTATACTCTAGGTCATCCACCATACTGGGATTCCCGCACAAATAAATGATATCGGAGAGGGGATCCAGATCCTCATCCTCCAAAACACTCTGTACATGCCCCCCCCTCTCCCACGACTGAAGATTGATGGGTTCATCGTCACTATAACAGCAGGTGAATTGAAACGATTCGCTCCTAGTTGCCGCCGCGTTAAATTCATCTGCAAAAATTGCCTGGGTACGTGATCGTACTCCCAATATAACTTTAGATGTTGGCCACCCAAGATTCGCGCGCCGAAGCAGCTCTGGTAACATTGAACGATAAGGTATAACCCCAGTTCCTGTAGCTACCATGAACAGGCGTGCGGGCGGTTCATTGATAAGGATATGATTCCCGTAAGGGCCAGAAACCTCTACGACATCGCCAACTTTCGTGCCGAACAAAACACCACTCACTCGCCCATCTAGTACCGACGAGACTACGATTTCAATAGCTGTCGTCTCACCGCAGCGAGTAGCAATGGAGTAGCTGCGACGAAAGCGTTCTCCATGATTATTGAAGCTTAGTTGAATAAACTGACCTGGCTGAAAATCTAACTCGGCGAAATCAAGAGGGTCGAAAAAAAATTGCCGAACCCCAGGTGCCAGTTCAATTATATTTTGCAAAACAAGTCGGAAAGTTATGCTTTCAGGGCTGTAGGTTTTGCTCATAAATTATCCGTGGAGTTTCGGGCGGCCTTCGAAAAACACGATCAGACCGCCAATGCATTCGATAGCTCGATAGAGAGCAAGGCAGATTCAACTAGTTGCAGCAATACGATTACATAAGTCGGATATAATTTCGTTCTGAAAAAATAATCCTTTGCGAGCACCAATCCCTCCCAAGATAATTGTGGGCGGCAGCGATGCCGAGAGTTCTGCGCCAAGAGCCGTGAGTGCGCGCATATTTCGTACGGTTGGTGCAGGGAACCCCGACCCTAATTTTCGAGATTCGGCAAACTCAATCCCTGAAGACGCTATAATTCCAATCCGATGCAGCTGATTTACGAGTCGTTGAGGGTAAGTTGAATCTACGCTGTGCTGGCCGAGAACCTCAAAGGTTAGACGACGGTCAACTCTATTACCTGAGAACGCGCGATAATTAGTAACTCGATACCAATCACAGTCTGAGTCCAACCCGTACAAATAACAAAGATCGCTATCGCAGGGCTGCTCCAGCACGACGTTGACTACCCAATGTGGCATAGGACGGTCGAACCCTTTCCGATGCAGATCTACCCCAAGCATTTGGGCTGCGCCTATTACCCCTGTCGCCAGGATTATAAGGTCAGCACTCAGCGACCGGCTAAGCCCTTTGCCATCGATCATTTCGATAGAACGACGCGTAGAGTCCAGCGAGAGAATCGTCGCACCACACAGTAATTCGACATCTGCATCACATAACTGATTTGCGACTCCATCCACGAATGCTCGCGAACCTCGGCTCCGCGAGTAGAAGCTACGTCGCGCGTGGCGCAGTTCCGCAGGAAGATCTCTTTGATTAGGGACTGACACAAGTGATCGGTACCGTTCGTCACACACTCTAGCCTCCCAGTCAGCATGGTCATCCACCACAACACGGGTCCAACCAGGTAGAAGCATTGCGAATCCCGCTAGTGCATCAGCTGGGTGCCCGTACGCTCGAGCTAATGTAGGCCCAACTATCTCTTCCGCAAACAAAGCGCCAAACCTCAAGCTAGCGGTTTCCAAAAGTGATGCTGTTCGCTCCACAGGGTTCAAAGTATGCTCAGCTGAGGCTATGTGTCCCCGTAGTGAAGCGACGACGTTGGCATCAACGACGCCCCCTCGGATATCTGGATAGTGCGTGTTGGTTTGTAAACGACCACGAAAAACTGCACCGGCGGTATCTCCTTCACCAACGGGGAAGTGGATCAAGTCATCTGTTGACACTGCGTTCAGCAAAATTTTGTCAATCTCAGTGTCTCCAGTCTCCTGAAAGATATGTGTCCCTAGATCGAAATAGAGTTCCTGATCATTATAATCTACGCCGGCAAGCAGCCCACCTACTGACTCATTACGCTCGATGACGGTAATCTTGGCATCAGGCCGCGTTGAGCGCAGTTTCTTAGCTGCCATGAGTCCAGCCAACCCCCCACCAATGACAATGCATCTCATATATCAACCTCATATATGTTTTCTGGGCGCTTAATCTCGCTGTCTTTCCAAGCGATCATGGTAAATTCGTAAGGTAACAGGTCGTGACGAAATTGGAATCGCCTCCCCAATTTCGTCACGCAAAAATCAGCTATCTCACCGACCGAAAAGTGCTGAGCATCTGCCTGCTGAAAATCAACAAAAGAACTAAGAAAATCGCAAACCAGCACATCTCCAGCAACGCTGAACAATTTCTCGATCCTGTGGAGGGCATACTCTTTTGACTTTGCGGTATCTGTGCTTGTACACAAATTAAACACACCACTGGAAAAGACGACATCATACATCCCATCGACCTCCTCATCCGCATCGATGTGCATAAAGTTCGCACTTGGATACTTTTCACGACAAGCATCTATGAACTCGGGCAGAATATCTACACCAAAGTACTCGATCTCACAACCTGCTTCGACCAAGTACTGATACAAGTAGCCCAGACCACATCCATAATCTAGTACTCGAGCGCCTCTTCGCAAAACAAATGGATCAATCGCTCGAAATCGTAATTCATTACGCCCCTTTGGGGTCAACAACGATGCCGGGGAGTCACCGTGAACCCGAAAACTTTCTGCGTACTGGTTTTTAATGCGCTCGAATTGTTCGGTCATAGACAGTACCTAACTCTAATATAAATGTGAAATGCAATGAGCAGCGCTGACCGCAAGCTCTCAATGAGAGCATGCTCAATCATGCAATTTAACTATCGACAAGGTGCGAGGGATGGGAAATTTTACACGTACTTGGAAAAATAACATTCCCGTACATATTACTCAGAGAGATCTAGCTCTGCGAAAGGCACGGTATAAAAGTAGGGGTAACCACTAAGCAATACTTCTTTAGAAATAATACTTAACTCATTGATAATATTCGAAACTTGCACATGGTAACGATAGGGGTAATCCGTTGTACCCCACCTCGATTTAAATTGATAAACACCTTTTTGACTTAGCCATGTTCCTCCCCAGTTCCAATGTCGTGACTCCCTGTCTAAAATTGCATCTCGCATAGCTGTGTAAATAAGCAGACTCAGCGGTTGATCACTGCGGTAAGCCTCTAGCGTAGCAGGGGTAAAATACTCCACCATATCTTTGAAATACAGTACCAGCAATGCCGAAACTATCCGCCCATTCTTCGATGCTGTGTAGATTCGATAATCCTCATCGTATCTAAATACTTTAGAGATCGCTATGAAAACATTTAGCGGTTTAGGAGATCCACCAATGCTCCTAATGTTATTATCGTGGATTTCATGAAGCGTTTTTAATGTGGACATTGAACCATCATGCGTTACCGAGAACCCACCCTTCTGACCTTTTCGGACCATATTCCGAGTCTTCTGATGCAGAATGCCAAACAACTCGTTGTCTAAACATTCCGCATTGGAAATATTTGGTAGATGCGTGATTTGCCCGATTCTTTCATCAAAAAAATTTGCACAGAATGCTTCGTATTTTTCTTCATTTTTCTCCAATGCCGCTTCAACAACCGTACTCGAAAAAGCATTAACGTCTGCGCATAGCGTGTTAAAGGCCACCAAGAGATCAGCAATAGCAGTACTATCTGCTGGCACCTTATATATAAAACCACCGTGGCTCCCGAAGAATGGCAATGAATTCACTACGGCACCATAAGGCCCCTTTTTCACAAAAACGGGTAGCGCTGCTACCATTTCATTGTTATTAAAAGCGCAGAGGTAGTGATCTTCAGCATCCGGCAAAATTTCCTTCAAAAACTCTCGGTAACGCAATGAATGATTAAACATACCAATCGGCGATTCAGCCAATAACTGTTCGTATTGCGACGCTAAATCTGGTGTATAGCGCATTACTATTCTGGACATAGCATTGATTCCAACGTTTTTTCCACCCGTTAGCAAAATATATTCATTAATGTCATAGGGCTGCGGCCAACTATCGTTGAGAGTGTGGAATTACGGAAGACTCACTCATAAGGTTTCGCTGAGCCACGCTTCAACATTCAAAAGTGACCAAATTAGAAGTCGCCTATTCTGCTCTCCATTAAGATGCTGTTCAATCAGTGGTGATACCGACTGGCGGTCCAAGACAGAGTAGATATTTGCCTTACCATTGAGCAGAGTACGCCTCACAAACTCAATACTTTCCCCCTTAAACCAACTAGCGTCAGGAGACGAAAAACCCTGCTTTTCTGCTCGGGTAATGTCCGATGGGATGTAACGCGACATCATATCCCTAAGTATCTGTTTTCCATCATTAGTTTTCTGGAAGTATTGGTTTTTTTTGTCTCCTACATCATTTTCATTAATCTTGATTGCTTCCGACAGATTATTAAGCTTCAAACCTACAGGGCAACGCATGGCAAAATTTACCAGATCGTTGTCCATGAATGGCACGCGATTTTCTAGACCATGTGCCATGCTTAATTTATCTTCTACTACAAAAAGCCCATGCAAGAACGTCTTTGCCTCGAAATAAAGCGAATGGTTTATATAATCTTCAGGTCGGGAAAGTTCGTTGTCATGTGTTGCAAATACATCTCTAAATATATCGCGTGTCCACACATGTTCAACATCCTTTTGAACTGGCGCAAACATGTCCTTCAGATGGCGATTATCAACTAATCGCTGCCAGTAAAGGTAATACTGATCAATGTAGTGTTCGAAGTTTTGACTGTTAGCCGCACGATAATACCGCCAGGGATACCCGCCAAACAGCTCGTCACCACCACTGCCTGACAACACCACCTTGACGAATTTGCTGGCAAGCTTGGCCGCGTAAAAGTTGGGGTAGCTTTGCCCTACTCGAGGTTCTTCAAGGTGCCAGGCTAGCTTTGGCAAGCAGCGTTCCATATCACCAGCTTTCAGGACCATCTCATAGTGCTCAGTTTTAAAACGGGCAGACATTGCTTCTGCTTTTGCTCTTTCATCGAATGCTAATTCAATTCCGGATGCTGAACTTAGATCAAAACCACAGGTGAAGGTTTTTAAGTAAGGAAACTGTTGGGCCGCTATGGCCGTGATGGAACCTGAATCCATGCCACCACTTAAATACGCGCCAAGTTCTACATCACTGACCAGTTGACGATTGACTGCCTGTTTAAACAAGCGATCAAGCTCTTCTAGGTACTCCTGCATACTTGCAGGGTTCTCAGGTTCGCGAAAGCGATAATCCCAGTACTGAGTTTTTTCGACGACCTGCCTTTCCCCCTGAAATATCAGAAAATTTCCAGCTGGGAGTAGGTGCACACCTTCCAACAGAGTTTGATCTGTAAATATGTTCTGGAAGGTAAAATATTCAAGTAAAGCAGCTATGTTCAACGTCCGCTTGAAGCTGGGATCCGCAGTAATCGCTTTCTGTTCAGAGCCAAACCAGAAATGCTTACCTTGCTTGGCATAGTACAAAGGCTTAATGCCATAACGATCACGAGCCAACAAAAGTTTCTTTTCTTTTCGGTCCCATAATGCCAGCGCAAACATCCCATTAAATTTCAGCAGCGCATCCGTACCCCACAAAGACAGCGCATGCAAAACAACTTCGCTATCCGTATTACTTCTAAACCAGAACCCTTCAGCTTCCAGCTCTGCTCGCAACTCGCGAAAATTGTAGATCTCTCCGTTGTAGCTGAGTATATACCGATGATCGGCACTGACCATCGGCTGATGCCCGGCGGGGCTGAGGTCAATAATGGACAATCGTCTGTGCCCAATGCCTACATTCTCGTCTATCCAAAGGCCTTCGCCATCGGGCCCTCGATGCACAATCGCGTCAGTCATCTTCTTAAGAATGACTGGTGAGACAGCTTCACCTTTCAGGTTGATCAGTCCAGCTATACCACACATTAGATCTTGTATTCCCTTACTTTTTCAATAACGTAGCTTTGTTCATTTTCCGTCATCCCATGAAACAGCGGAAACGAAATACTGCAATCATTAGCGGCATATGAACAAGGCATGTCAGAAGGTTTCAGCTTATACTTGTCCTGATAGAAACTCAGCATGTGTACAGCGTGTGTTGCCGGGCGCGTAGAAACACCAGCTTTTTGCAAGCTATCCATAAACTCATTGCGGGCGCTATTGACAGCTTGAATCTCACTCAGGTCACCAGATTCAATTACTGCTTGAACTCGCTCCGGCATAAACAAACAGGGATAACTCTGGTAGCCGTGCTCACAGCTGTCAACATGTGCCGGTACGCGCAAGTAACTCAGATCGCCAAAAGCATCGTCGTATCGCACAGCCAGTGAGCGCCGCTCAGTAACTATGCCACCTGCCCGGCTCATCTGACTCGCGCCAAGAGCAGCCTGAATATCGGTCATACGCTGGTTAAAACCCGCCAATGGATGATCTGCCAAAAGGTAGGGGCGAGGGCCGAGATGTCGTTGCAAATCAGAGATCGCTGCCCCATGGTCGCGTAGACGTCGCAATTGCTCGGCCAGATCATCACGTTGAGTAGTGATCATCCCGCCCTCACCCGTTGTAATGGCTTTGCGTGGGTGGAAACTAAAGCTGGCCGTATCGCCCAGCGTACCGACGTGTCTCCCATCATAGGTGCCACCAAAGCCACAAGCGGCATCCTCGATCACGGCAATGTTGTGACGTTTTGCCAGTGCATTGATAGCATTCATCTCTGCGGACAAACCAAAGAGATGTACAGGAATGATTGCTTTTGTCTTCCTGGAAATTTTGCTCTCGAGCTGATTGACATCTATATTAAACGTGTTCAGATCAATGTCACAAAATACCACTTTGGCGCCAACATGTTCGACCACGTTGGCAGTTGCTACCCAGGTGAAGGCAGGAACTATTACTTCATCACCAGGCTGAATACCCAGCGCTACCAGCGAAAGATGCAAGCCTGTGGTACAAGAGGTCACTGCAATGGAATGCTTCGCGCCCGTAAACTCAGACCACTTTTCTTCGAACTCACGAACTTTGGGGCCCTGAACTAGCCATCCACTACGCAGAGGCTCAAGTACACTTTGAATTTCATCCTCAGTAAGCGACGTGCGGGCAATGGGTACATTCAGTTTGGTAGTCATAGCTCAGTAAGCACCCTTATTGTCGTCACGCCAGGCGATCAACTTCAGCAGCCCCTCATCGAGTGGATACTTGTAGGTAAATCCAAGATCTTCTGCCGCTTTTTTAGGGCAACCGATTCTGTTCTGTACGAGACGTCGGGCATCATCCTCTGAATACGGTTTATAGATAACTTTAAGATCTGATTTTTCTAACTGTAAAATTAGATCACACAATTCCTTGATACTGGTTTGAACGCCAGACCCAACATTATAGAATTCGTCAGTGGTGGTAGCCTGAAGTGCGAGCACATTGCAGCGCGCCACATCCTCTACGTAGATGAAATCGTAGGCTTGACTGCCATCTCCGTTTATCACGGGCGCTTCATTTGCGTCGATCTTGTTCAGCATAATGGGTACAACACCTGTATAAGCTGCTGTTTGATCCTGATGCGGACCATATACATTCATGTAGCGTAAGCCGACGTAATCCAGCCCATAGCGGTCATAGAACGCTCGACACATTGCCTCACCGGCGATTTTAGTGGCGCCGTAGAAGTTACGATTTTTGAAAGGATGATCTTCTGTCATTGGCACTTCAACCGCATCGCCATACACGGATGCAGACGAAGAATACACAAGACGCTTGATCTTGTGTCTGACACACGCCTCAAGCACGTTGAAGGTGCCTTCGACATTTACGTGAAAGGCCGTACGCGGATAGTCTTTGCAGTGCAGCAACCACATAGCAGCAAGATGTATAACATAATCACAACCCGCCATGGCGCTATCCAGAACATCGGTATCCCGTATATCGGCACCATCCAGGAACAGTTTGCAGCGCGCATCTGTCATATAAGGAGTGAGATAGTCACGCTTGCCTCTGGCAAAATTATCGTACACCACAACTTCGCCAATATCGGTTTTCAGCAGCTCTGCAACGACATGACTGCCGATAAAACCAGCACCGCCTATAACAAGTACTCTAGCTTCACTCAAAGAATTCATGCTCTATTCCTGTTTCAAATATTTGATTATGCCAAGTTTGCGAATTTATTCATCTGCAAGCGTGTACTAGGCTTGCAACGCCGCCTGCAACTCTCTGACTATCCGGAATTGATCCGCTTCGGCTAAATCCGCGCTCATTGGCAGACTAATTACCTGTTGCGATTGCAGCAAAGATATGGGAGTACAGTCGGAGCAGCACAGATGGCGGTAGGCTGGCTGCTCATTAAGCGGCACCGGATAGTGCACGGCAGAAGGTATATTTACGTTATTCAGATAGATTTGCACCTTTTCGCGCTGCGGCACACGAATTGTGTACTGGGCGAAAACACTGCTGCGGTCAGGGCGTTGTTTTACGCGGTCAATACCGGCGCGATCAAACAGATCGTTATAACGCTGACCAATTTCTATACGACGCCCTACTTCCCAATCAAATCGATCTAACTTGGCCAAAACAACTGCGCATTGTAAAGTGTCCATTCGACCGCCCACGCCCACCCTTGTGTGTATGTAGCGTTTACTTTGTCCATGAACGCGGATTTCTCGGCACGCCTGCGCTATCTCATCATCGTCGGTGAATATGGCTCCGCCATCACCGTAGCACCCCAGTGGTTTACTCGGAAAAAAGCTGGTACAAGCGATAGTACTTAAATTACAGCTTTTCTTATTCTGGTAATTGGCGCCAAAACTTTGCGCCGCATCTTCGATGACTGGTATGTTGCCGTGTTGCGACGCAATTCTGTTAATCTCTTCCATATCTGCCGGCTGGCCGTAAAGACTTACCGGGACAATAGCGCGTGTTTTCTTTGTAATTTTGGCGGCTATCAGTGCTGCATCAATGTTGCAAGTATCCGGGTCAATATCTACAAAAACGGGTTTCGCGCCCAGCAGAACAATTACTTCAACGGTCGCAACAAAGGTAAATGGCGTGGTAATCACCTCGTCGCCAGGCTTAATGTCGAGGGCCATCAGGCTGATCAACAAAGCTTCCGTCCCGCTGGCAACTGTAATGCAATGTTTTGCGCCAGAGTATATCGACAGTCTGTCCTCAAGCTCTTTGACTTCAGGCCCCATAATGTATTTGCCATGCTCAAGAACTGATTGGATTCTTGCGTTTATTTGGGTTTTCAACGCCTCATATTGCGTCTTCAGATCAACAAATGGAATGCTCACTCCTTTGTTACCTGTAACGTACTATTCTTGAGCTGATACACCTGCTTCGTGTGCGGGCATGTATGATTGAGGTTTCCCTCAAGCGGTATTGATAGCTGCTCACCAAATTGACTCATCCAGCCAATCTGTTTAGCCGGCACACCTACCATCAATGCGTAGGCGGGCACATCCTTGTTTACAACAGCGCCAGCACCTATAAAAGCGTACTCGCCTATCGTAACTCCGCAGACTATGGTGCAATTTGCACCCAATGTGGCGCCCTGTTTTACGAGTGTATCGCGATATTCGTCTTTTCGGACAATGCTGGCACGAGGGTTGTAGACATTGGTGAACACCATGCTGGGACCACAGAACACACCATCTTCAAGTGTCACGTTATCGTACACAGAGACATTGTTCTGAATTTTGCAGCTATTGCCTATAACTACCTTATTACCAACAAACACATTCTGCCCCAGCGAGCAATTTTCTCCTATGACAGCACCACCACAAACGTGAACAAAATGCCATATACGACTACCTTCACCAATTTGTGCACCTTCATCTACAATAGCGGAGGCATGAATCGTGACGCTCATAATTATGACCTATCCAGAAACGGATGATAGTCCCCGGCTAGCCCTACCGGCGTTTGTGTTCGTATACTGGCAACCGTTTCAATAGCAATACGGTTCTCTTCCAGACCAAACCCTCTACCTGCGAGAATCTCTTCGTAACTGCGAGTGTGCAGATCCGTAAAGCCGCCAGAGAATTCTATTTCTTCGTCATTTGCGGTAATAGAGCGAAAGGTGCGTTGACCCGCGGTGCGAACACCTTCGGGAACGTCATTGACATCTACCGACAGGAACCAACGCACTCGTGCGCTCTCATACTCCAGATAGCCTCCCGCCTTGGTCGGAGAGTTATAATGCACGATGTTGGTTTGAAGCTTGCCGAAAACGAAGTGCAACATGTCATAAAAATGCACACCAATGTTGGTAGCTATGCCGCCGGATTTTTTTTCCTCGCCTTTCCAGGACTGTAGGTACCAGTTCCCGCGCGACGTGATATAAGTCAAATCGACCTCAAACTTTTTATCGCTTTTCATCTTAGCCACTTTGTCGCGCAATGCGATGATCGCTGGATGTAATCGCAATTGCAAAATAGTGTGTACTCGTTGCCCAGTATCTTTTTCAATATCGGTCAAACCGTCGATGTTCCAGGGGTTTAATACGAGCGGCTTTTCGCAGATGGCATCAGCCGCACTGCGCAAAGCAAAGCGCATGTGAGAGTCATGCAAATAGTTAGGTGAAGCGATCGACATGTAGTCGACGGCTTTGCCATTGTTGGCGCGCCGAAGTTTGTCGACATGTCGGTCAAAGCGCTCAAACTCGGTAAAGAAATTGGCATTCGGAAAATAGCTATCGATAATGCCTACAGAATCGTTAGGGTCCAACGCAGCAACCAACTCATTTCCTGTATCCTTGATCGCTTTCATATGACGCGGCGCGATGTAGCCAGCAGCACCGATCAGAGCAAAATTTCTAGGGTGTGACAAACAATCAACTCCTTATTTTTTAGCGATATTCCGCTACTTCGCCATTTCAAACATGCGTCTCTGCACTTTTGTTAAGCCCGAAAAAGTCGTCTGACAAACACAATCATCAGCCCCAACATACCGCCTACCATGGTGCCAATAATGGAAATGAGTGAACGCCTCGGCGCGGCTCGCTGATCGGGCGCAACGGCGGAATCAATCACACGGAACACATATTCTTCACGGACATCAGCAAGCATAGTGATTCTTGTTTGTGACTCTATTAGTTGATAGAGCACGCGCTGCATATCCACCAACTGCGTGCTTTGCAGTTGCTGCTGTAAATACGCAATGGCGTTGTTGGCTTCCTGAACGTCACGCGCCCGTACCTCCTGGTTGATGGCATCTACCAGCCTGTTTACCCACACTGCGGCTTGCTCCGGGTTATGCCATTCAATGGCGACTGTAACAATACCGGTTTGTGTGTCGGGGCCACTGATACTTAGTATTTGGCTGAACTTTCGGTAGGCGTCATGCTCAGTGGGTGCCCCGTTCTCCAGTAACCATACGCCCGTGGTGGGATTGACTACATCATTGTCAATGACGGCTTGCCGTGAGTCTTTATCCCACTCTGATGCAAACAATGGCAGCAGCAAATTATTGTTCTGGATAAATCGCCCCAGGAACTGCCGCGAACGCAATGTCGCCAGCGCCGTGCTGATTTCATTGCCACCACTACCACCAATATTCACACCCAGCAATGCCGCTGCACCACCAAACTGTGACGCTAAACCACGACCGCTTTGTTCTGTATCTGCAGGGGCCAGCACCGCTTCCGCCCGGTAGATATCAGTTTGCATCAATGCGTAAATCACCGAACCGATGGCAAAGATCGCAGTCACGCCGATGATCAGCCACTTTTCTGCCCACAGGATGCCGAACAGCTCTCGCAGGTCGATTTCATCTTCTTCAAACTGCGGATAGGTTTGGGGCGAATAGGATTGCGGGGAAGCGCCCGTTGCTTGCTGGTGTGTGCCGGTTGTGTTGTCCTGATTGTCCATCAGTTACCCACCCTTTCAACCGCCAACAGCGTCGTAGAGATGTTAAACAGAATCTGCGAGATGCTGGTCCAGGTTTGTAAGTAATTCGGCCGATAGGTGTCAAATGGCACAATAATGCTGTCACCAGGATTGATCTGCGAACGCTCCTGGAAGAACCAGCGGGCACCGCCGTAGGACACCACTTCACCACTGGCTTTTATGATGTACACACTACCTCGGTCGGCCTCCTGTGTGTAACCACCACTGCTGCCGATATAGTCAGCCACCGACATGCGGCGATCAAACAGGTGCGAAGTGGGTCGGTGAACTTCGCCGATAACGGTAACTTCCTGTTGGGTGCGGGGGATCAACAGTTCGTCACCATTGCGCAGGATGGGGTCTTCTGCGGACCCCGCCTGCCCGGCCAGTATGTCCGGCAGACTGATGACCAACCGGCCTGTGGCGGTAACGTTGCTGACACGTTCCAGCAACTCCAGTACTTCCAGGTTGCCGGTGGCACCGGTCTCGCTATCAGCTTGCAGACGCCTGGTGACCACATCACGCTCCAACTGGTCACGGAACTCTTCCAGCAGGCGCTGCTCATTCTCACGCAGCTCTTCGCGCAGGAAGATGGCGGCTCGCGGATCGGCGTAGCTGGTCAGGCCACCGGCGCGTTGCAGCAACGTGCTGATGGTGTCGTTCTTGGTGATGGAATAAGTACCAGGAGAGCTCACTTCGCCGCCGATATAAACAGTTTCGTATTCTGTCCAGTTAGGCATCTGCCGGACCACCAACTGATCAAAAGGTGATAACTGGAACCCGCGCCCTATCAGTCCGGGTGTTTGCAGGTCGAGTTCAACGTGGGCGATTTCACGCCCAATGGCCGGGTCGGTATCAAATCGGGTGATCTCGGCAGTGGACGCATCAGCGCTTTCATTCAGGCCGCCGGCCATGTCAATCAGGGCATCCACGGTCAGGTTTTGAGTCAGCGGGTAGTCACCGGGGAAGCGCACTTGGCCATTGACGCTGACCACCTGTGTCGGTTGACCGGTGGTGGCCTGGGTGCGTAATTGTTCCAGCGTGTCTTCCAACAGTTCTTCGCGCGGCTCGTTGGCGTTCAACACGATGATCTCGTCCAGTTCGCGCAGCGTCACTGACTGTTCGGTGCTCAGGGTTTGCGGGTTCAGGCCATGGCGTTCGACGGCGATGTTGCCACGCTGGTCAATGCGGCGCTCCAGCAGCACGTGTTCCAGTTCACTGTTGGCTTGCAGGCCGCCGGCAAAGCGGATGGCGGCGCCCAGGGTCATGTTCCGTACCAGCGGATATTCACCGGGGAAACGGACATTGCCGCTGACCTCGACCACCAGTGGCGGGTTCTCGAAACTGGCCTGCTCGTACAGCCGGTCCAGCAATGTGCGCAATTGCACCTGGCGGTTCTGGCTGGCACCAAAAGTATGCAGCTGGTCGCGAGGTTGCAGTACCAGATCATCGGCAGAGCCAGGGTTATTGATGGCGGCGCCCAGGTTGACGTAGATCAGTTCGATACGACGGGTGGGCTGCACTTCGCGCGCGATCAGCGCGTACTCCAGATCCGGATTGGGCAACATGGCACCAACGCTCGGCAGGACATCACTGACCCGGAGACCTTGACGCCACTGGAAACCGCCGGGGCGTTGCACGTGGCCTTCCAGCAGCACCACACTTTCCAGTTGATCCATGACCGAGTGAATCTGGATGACGTCACCGTCGGCCAGTGGCGGCGTATTGTTGGTATTGCTGAGATTGACGTCGATCAGCGTGCGTTCGCCGCGCTCATTGATGCGTTCGATACGGGAGGCGGCGGGGAATGCGGTCGGCGTGAGGCCACCGGACAGCGCCAGAATATCAGCGGCGCTGGTTTCATCCTTGAGTTCGTAGATGGCCGGACGGCGCACTTCGCCGGCAATGCCGACAGTACGGCCGACCGGAGGAATAAAGATGACATCACCTGGTTGCAGGCGGGCATCGCCACTGGTGTCACCGCGCAGCAGCAGGTCGTACAGATCGAGTTCGGTGACCAGGTTGCCGCTGCGCATCAGGCGGATGTTTCTCAGCGAGCCAACGGTGGTGACGCCGCCACTGACGAACAGGGCATTGGTCATGGTGCTCAGTGAGCTGACGGTGTAGGAGCCGGGGCGCCAGGCTTCGCCAAGCACAAACACGTTGATGGAGCGCAGTGGACCCATAGTGATGGAAGCATTTTGTCCGATCAGCTGGTTGGCGACGATGTTCTGCAACTGGTTGCGCATGTCTTCGAAACTGAGGCCACTGACATTAACGGGACCGACTTCGGGGAACATGAGCTGGCCTTCGCGACTGACCACCAGTTCGTGGGTAACATTGCGCTGGCCGTACAGCTGCATGATGACGGTGTCACCGGGGCCGACGATATAGGTGCTGGGCACGGGGATATTGGTGGCCGGCGCGAAAGTGGTCGGGGTGCCGGCGAACAGGTCGTAGCCAAAAGGTTCCAGTGGCTGTTCAAAGCGCTGACGCTGCTGTTCGATTCGTAATGGGTCGCGTGGCTGCTGCTGGAACTGGGGCCAGGGGTTGACCAGCAGTAGCTCGGATTCCTGTTGGCTGGGATTTTGCTGCGTTTGATTGGGGCGCTGATTCTGCCAGATCTGGTTTTGCTGCTGGTTTTGCTGGTCCTGATTTTGTTGGTACTGGCCTTGCTGGTTCTGTTGATACTGGTTTTGCTGGCCCTGGTACTGCTGAGTCTGGTCTGGTTGCTGATTTTGCTGCGGGTTCGTTTGTTGCTGACGTTGGGACTGCATGGGGCGCTGGGCATTCTGGCCCTGGTTAACCTGAGGGCGCCCTTCATTGGCATCTCTGGGCATCACCACCTGAGGATTGTCGATGGGCTGCTGATTGACGCTGCCACTGCCCATCTGTTGTTCGATCAACTGCCGGCGCTCTTCTTCGGACAGGTTTTGCAGCTGTTGGATTTGCTGCGGGGTCAGCGTGACGCCCTGTGCCAGCGCTGTGGAGGCGCTTATTGTCGCGAGGCCAGTCAGCAGGGCCAGTAGTATCCACCGGGCCAGACGGCCATGTTTGTAATCAGTCATAGTGCGGCTTTTTCTGGTGTTTTATAAAGGGGTCTATATTGCATAGTTTTCAGCCATTTGTCCCGCCATTTGGCCCGAAAATGTGGCGTCGGACACGCTACCGCCCTACCCGTGCATTTCTGCGGCATCTTGGTGGACTATTTATGGCGATTTATGGGGACGGAGGAGATACTTTATGATCAAAAAGTATCTCCTCCGTCCCCATAAATCGCGTTCTAGCCTGTCCGGGCCAGCGCGGTGGCGGGTATGGCCACGGATTGCTGGCTGTGCAGGATGTTCATTAACACAATGATGCGGTCGTCGGATGTCACTGCCTTGACGATGGCCTCAATGTGTTTGAAGCAGCCGTCGGTGACGACCACGCGTTGGCCGGGTTTGTACAGGGCTTCGGGCTCGGATTGCTGCACAAAGCGGTTTTGGAGCGCGTCGATCAGATCCTGAGTTACCTGATGGGGACGGCCGTTGAAGCTGACCAGCCGGCTGATACCCCGTGTGGCATGCAGTGCGCGCCAGTCGCTGTCGTCGTCCAGCTGGATAAAGAGATAACCGGGGAATAAGGCTTCAATACTGGTCTGATATTGGCCGCGGCGTACACGTTTGACGCGGTGCACGGGGGCGTAGAACTCAAAACCCTGGTTGGCCAGGTGCATTTGCGCGCGGTTTTGCTGCTGAGCTTTGCATTGCAGCAGATACCAGGCTTTGCTGTCCTGTTTTTGCAGATGTTGCCCGGCCTTGCTGTGGTTCATTCCGTTGACTCCAGCTCTTTTTGTATTTCTTCTATTTCCAGTTTCAACGCGTCGTACTCGGCGATTTTCCGCTTCAGGAACTGCGAGGTCGTGCGCGCTTTGTCTTCCATGCCCGAGGGAGTCAGCACATACAGGTAGCGCTGCTTCTGGCTGCTTTTACCGAAGTTTTTCGCCTTGATCATGCCTTTTTCGATCAGCGCCTGCAGGCAATAGTTGACTTTACCCAGACTGACGCCGAGTTCACGGGCCAGCTCGCGCTGGCTGATATCAGGCTTTGCCTGCAGTGCTTTGAGGATCCGGTACCTGGCGTCGTCTGTCAGCATTGTTTTTATTCTGCCGGCTGAGTTGCAATTACAGAGCGTTCATTTGCTGAACAGTCTAAAACGCATGGTCGCCGGTGGCAATAGAGAATGGGGACGGAGGCAATACTTTTTGATCAGCCACTGCGCTATTGATCAAAAAGTATTGCCTCCGTCCCCATAACCGTCCCGCAAAATTTCCATAAACACAGGCACCAATTTCTTGTTGCCGAATTCTGACAGGTGGTCTTCGTCGTAATACAGCGGTCGGCCGTTGTCGCTGCCGTAGCAGCGCTCGCTGTCACACAGAGCGGGCGTCGGGTCCAGCACCTGCACGCCGCATTGCTGCACGGCAACATCCTGCGCTCGCCAGACGACGGCGTGGCGCTCCTGGTAATCGGCACGGCTGACACTGATCTCACCGGGGCGATTGAGCAGCTGACGACGGGCCATGGTGCGGGGTACATCCACCTGCATTTCCGGGATCGGCCGCAGCAGATAGACCGGCCTCTGTTCGGCAAAGTGGCAGGCGGTAGCAATTAGATCCTGGCTGTATTGTTCCGCCAGCTGTGCACTGGGTCGGGACTGGGGCCGTTGGTAATAAACCAGTGGCCGCCGGAAATCGCTGTTCTCTGCGACTGCACTGCCCAGCGGGTAGACGCTGCTGCGGTTGACGATGATCACAGGAATGTTAGCAGGCAACGTCTGCAACTGGTCGCGCAGGAATTGATTAAAGGCGCGGCAGCCGGCGGTATTGCTGACGCTGTTGCCGTCCAGCAAGGTGGCGCAGCTGTTGTATCCGCTGGCCCGGATGCCGGTATTTGGGTTCGCAGCATCAGTTGCCGAGGTTGCGAGTTGCGCCGCACGGGCAACGGCAGTGAAGATGGCGCCGGCGTGGCTGTCACCGATGACAATGGCCCGAATGTCGTCGCCGCCATACTGACACCAGGGGAAATCGAAACCGTTGCGTGCCAGGCACTGCCCTCGCCTGCTGTCATAGTTCTGCGCCTCGGCCGCGGCGATCTCCACATCAGGTGCCAGTCGGCCGGGAATTCCCTGTTGCTGATAGATCAATATCGCCGGTGTCAGTGTACCCAGCATGATCAATGCAAGCACCAGGGCTGGTCTAGTGCTGCTGCGCGAGGGGTTTTCAATCAGGCGCCAGGAGATCAGACCGAGCCCGATGGCAACGGCCATGCCAACGATGATGGCCAGTGCATTATTGGCCATGCCGATGAAGGCCAGCGCGACAAACACGGGCCAGTGCCACAGGTAAATGGAGTACGAGCTGAGCCCCAGGTAATGCACGGGGGCAAGCTGCATCCAGGCCGATTGTCGGGCAATCATCAGGATCAGCGCAGTGCCGACGACGGGAGCGATGGCAAAGAGTCCGGGCCAGACTGTGGCGGCATCCACCGTCACCGCTGTTCCCAGAATCAGGACCAGACCCAGGGCGCTGACTCGACGCGGGTATCGTTGCGCGATGCTGACAAACCGGTGCTGACTGCAAAGAAACACGGCGGCGCCGGATAGAAGTTGCCAGGCTCGGCTTTGTAACAGAAAGAAGGCGCTATCGGGGCTGTTGTAAGCCAACCAGGCTGAACGCGCCAGGGAAATCAGCAGCACGGTGGCAATAACCAACAGCAGAGGGCGTTGACCGGGCCTGAACCGCCAGACCAGCAGGATGAGCAGCGGTAATAGCAGATAAAATTGTGCTTCCACAGCCAGCGACCAGGTATGTAGCAGCCAGTTGTCATGGGACGCCGCGGCAAAATAACCGGCATCGCGCTGGAAGCGGATATTGGCGATAAAGCTCAGGGCGTAGACACTGTTTGAGGCCAGGTCGCGGTAGTCGCTTTGCGGCAGCGACCACCAGCCAATCACCAGTAATGTACAGATGAGCGCGGCCATCGCTGGCACGATCCGTTTGGCACGGGCCAGATAAAAGCGCCCCAGCCCGAAAGTTTGCGCCTGCAGGCGGGTGACAATGACCGCCGCCATCAGGTAGCCAGAAATGACAAAAAACACATCAACGCCAATAAAGCCGCCGCTAAACCCGGGCACCCGGAAGTGAAACAGCAGCACCAGCAGCACTGCCAGCGCGCGCAGTGCATTAATGTCGTCTCTGAAACCTGTGTCTGCTGAAGGTGCCATCCCTGCCCCTGATGCCAAGAATGGGGACGGAGGGAATACTTTTTGACCACTGATCAAAAAGTATTCCCTCCGTCCCCATAAACATATGTTTAAGGGTTGTTATACTACCTGCATGAGACTGTTTCTGACATCCGCATTGTTGATTTCCCTCAGCGCCTGCCTGAGCACGCGGCCGGCCAACCCGGGCAACGTCTGCGACATGTTTGAGGAGCGCCGGTCCTGGTATCGGGCCGCCGAGCGCACTGAGGAACGCTGGGGGGTGCCGGTGCCGGTCACCATGGCCTTCATCAATCAGGAGTCGGGCTTTCACGCGCGGGCCCGGCCGCAGCGCACTCGCCTGCTGGGTTTTATTCCGTGGACCCGCCCCTCAACGGCGCGTGGTTATGCGCAGGCGCTAAACACCACCTGGGATGAGTACCGGCGCGAAACCGGCAATATGCTGGCTCGGCGCAGCAATTTTGGTGACGCAGTGGACTTTGTCGGTTGGTACAACCAACACAGTTACCGCCGCAACCAGATCCAGCGCGATGATGCCCGCAATCTATATCTTGCCTATCACGAAGGCCATACCGGCTTTAATCGTGGCAGCTACCGCGACAAAGCCTGGCTGATGCCGGTCGCCGAGCGCGTGCAGCAGCACGCCAATCGTTACCAGCAGCAGTACGCCGTATGCCGCAGCGAGTTGAGCAAAAGCTGGATCCGCCGGGTGCTGGGCTGGTAGCTTTTATGGGGACGGAGTGAATACTTTTTAGCCAATGATCAAAAAGTATTCCCTCCGTCCCCATAAAAACCGGCGCCGCATTGTCTATACTCTTTGAAAAAATGCACTTAGCAAAAGGAGTTTGCTATGCCCAGACGTGCGCGTCACTACGTGGCGGGAATGCCATATCACATTGTTCAACGCGGCAATAATCGTCAGCGCTGTTTTCTGCAAGAAGCTGACTATTCCTTTTATCTCGAACAGTGGCGGATTAATGCCAGCATCTATGATGTGCATGTCCATGCGTATTGTTTGATGAGCAATCATGTGCATTTCCTACTGACACCGTATCGCGATGACGGTGTCTCCTGGGTTACCCGTATTGTTGGCAGCAATTATGCCCGCTACATCAATCAGAAATATAGGCGCACCGGCACGCTGTGGGAGGGACGTCATCGCGCCAGTCTGGTGCAGACCCAACGGTATTTCCTGACCTGCCAGCGCTACATAGAACTCAATCCAGTGCGCGCCTCAATCGTGACAGACCCCGAGCACTACCGGTGGTCGAGTTACAAGGAAAATGCGCTCGGTGCTGACGGATGGATGCAACCCCATGCAGAGTTTCTCGCGCTGGGTGCATCTGCTGTGGCACGGCGTGAAGCTTACCTCCGTCTATTTAATAAACCTGTCAGTAAGCATCAATTGACATTGATTCGCAGCGCTGCACATTGTTGTCAGCCCGTGGCCGACAACCGGTACAAGAAAGTACTAAAGAAGAAATATGGCCTAATAATTGGTCGACTGCGACCCGGCCAACCACGCAAGACAAAGTATGGGGACGGAGTGAATACTTTTTAGTCAATGATCAAAAAGTATTCACTCCGTCCCCATTCTTTAGCAGGTCGATGAGGCCCTGCTCATCGATGACGTTGACGCCCAGCTCATTGGCTTTGTCGAGCTTGGAGCCGGCGCCGGGACCGGCTACGACTACGCTGGTTTTTTTCGATACACTGCCTGATACCTTGGCGCCCAGTGCCTGCAGCGCGGCGCGCGCTTCATCACGGGTCATGGTTTCCAGCGTGCCGGTAAGCACCCAGGTTTCGCCGGCCAGTTCGTCGGAGACCGTCTGCGCCTCATGCTCTGGCCACTGCACGCCGCGCTCGCGCAGTTGGGCAATAACCTTGTCATTCTCCTGATTGGCAAAAAAATGTGCGATGTGTTCTGCCATTATTGGACCAACATCAGACACCTGCACCAGCGCCTCAGTATCGGCCGCCATCAGTTGCTCCAGACTGCCGAAATGCGTGGCCAGCGACAGCGCCGTCGCCTCACCAACTTCGCGAATGCCAAGCCCATATAACAGGCGTGGCAAACTGGTGGTTTTGGCTTTCTCAATCGCCGTCAGCAGGTTATCAGCTGACTTGTCACCCATCCGCTCCAGGCTAAGCAATTCATCTTTGGTTAACGTGAACACATCCGCCACGGTGCTGACCATGTCGGCATCTACCAGTTGCTCCACCAGTTTTTCACCCAGGCCTTCAATATCCAGCGCGGTGCGTGAGCAGAAATGCCGCAATGACTCTTTGCGCTGCGCCGGGCAGATAAGACCACCGGTGCAGCGATACAGTACCTCTCCGTCTTTCTCCACCGGCGAGTCACAGGCCGGGCAGTTTTGCAGCATGGTTATGGCAACAGAGTCGGACTGCTGGTTTTCGTCCCCTGCTATGACTGACACGATCTTGGGAATGACGTCGCCGGCGCGGCGCAGAATGACGCGATCACCAATGTGCAGCCCGAGCCGCTCAATCTCGTCCATGTTGTGCAGAGTGGCATTGCTGACGGTGACCCCGCCGACAAACACCGGCTCCAGCCGCGCCACGGGTGTTATTGTGCCGGTGCGGCCGACCTGGAATTCGACATCGCGCACGACAGTCGACGCCTCTTCCGCCGGAAACTTGTAAGCCATGGCCCAGCGCGGGGTGCGCGCATTGCTGCCCAGTTCGTTTTGCAGGCGCAGGTCGTCGACCTTGATAACCGCCCCATCAATTTCATAATCCAGTTTGTCGCGTTTGCCCAGCAACTGACTGGCGTATTCCAGGCAGGCCTGATAACCGGACACTACCGCGCGCTCGGGGTTCAGTGGCAGGCCCCAACGGCCGAGCAATTCCAGGATGCCGCTGTGGCTGACGGGAATGGAAAGAATGGGGACGGAGGAGATACTTTTGCCCGCGGAAGTATCTCCTCCGTCCCCATTCTTTTCCGTCTCCATAACTGCGCCGATAACTGCAGAGTAAGTGAAAAAGCGCAGTGGACGGGTGGCGGCGATGCGGGGATCCAGTTGACGCAGGGCACCGGAAGCGGCATTGCGGGGATTAACAAAGGTTCGGCCATCTTCGCTGTTTTCGGCGGCGGTGTTCATGGCGGCGAAGCCGGACCGGGTCATGTAGATTTCGCCGCGCACTTCCAGGCGATCTGGAGTCTCATCTGTCGCCAGCCGGAGCGGAATGCTGCCGATGGTGCGAACGTTGTGGGTAATGTCTTCACCAGTGACGCCATCACCGCGAGTGGCCGCACGCACAAGAAGACCCTGTTCATACAGCAGACTGACCGCCACACCGTCGATCTTGGGTTCACAACTGTAAACCGGCGGGGCGGCGTCTTCGTCTTCAATCTCCAGGCGCTTTAGAATGCGAGCCTCAAAATCTGCCAGATCGGTGTCATTAAACACCTTGGCCAGGGACATCATCGGCACGTCATGCTTCACCTGAGCGAAACCGGACAAAGGTTTGTCGCCGACTCGCTGCGTTGGGGAGTCAGGTGTCAGTAAATCCGGATAGGCGGTTTCCAGTTCGACCAGACGATCAAACAGTTTGTCGTAGTCGACGTCCGGTATCGCCGGCGCGCTGAACTGGTGGTAGAGGGAATTGTGGTGGTTGATCTGACGACGCAGGCTGGCCATTTCGTCGATGACCTTCTTTTTCATCGCGGAGTCCTGCGTCGCCGGTTGTTGAGGGATGTCAGCCATGATGGTGGGCGCTTAGCGTGCGCGGGCGTTTTTTAATTCCTGTAACTCGAAGTCACGGATACGCTGGCGATAATGTTCCACCGTCTGCGCCGTCATCACAGAGCGGTTGTCATCTTTAAGCTCGGCGTCCAGCGCCCCTTGTACCTTGCGAGCGGTCGCCAGCATCTGCTCAAAGGCCACCATGTTATTGACCACATTGGGCAGGGTCATGAAGAAACAGACACCCAGCGTGGCAAATTCACTGATCCGGTTAAGATCAAAGGTACCCGGGTTTAGCGCATTGGCAACGCTGAACATGACCGGCCCGTTTTTACGGCCGCCGACCTTGTCTGTATGGTAATGAAAAATCGACATCTCGCCAAATTTCAGGCCACTGCTCATCAACACGGGCAACAGGTCGTCGCCGTGCATTTCAGTGCCCGGGCGCGCCATCACATTGATCACCAGCACCTCACTGTAACCCGGCGGTTCCTGTTCGTGGCCTTCGCCCTGCTCTTCTTCGTTATAGTAGGCGTCTTCATCGCTGTTGGCGTCGCCCAGATCAAGCTGACTCTGAGTGAGTGGCGCGCTGGTATTGCCTTCGGCAGCGCCAGGTCTCGCCTGCTCACGCACCGCAGACACACCATCATCGTCGTCAAAGTAGTCCTCGACATCATCAACGGGTGCGGCCGCATTTTGCTCGGCCTGTTCGCGTGCCTGCCGTTTTTCGGCCTTGGCCAGCTTCTTGCGGGCTTTCTTGTCTGCTTTTCGGTTTCGTTCGGCCTCATCATCGGCGACCGGCTCTACTTCTGTTTTAGCAACGGCCTCTTTACTACCGGCCTGGGTTTTGCTGCTTCCCAGCCGGCTGAAGGCACCACCGGCCCAGGACATGAATCGTTTGGAAGCGGTATCCTGCTGCTCTTCCAGGGCGGCGATACGGCGCTCGCGATCGTCGTCATCAAACAGCACGTCTATCTCATCATTGCCGCGTGCGGCAAAGGAATCCTGTTCATCCGGCTGTGGATTCGGATCGGCTATAGTTTCATCATCAAAATCTGGCATATCATCCTCGACCGAATGCGGGTCGGACTGCGAATCAGTATTCGGGTTTTGGGTTGCTTCTCTGTTGCCTGGGCTGTCATCCGAATCAGCATCAGGGCTTTCATCCAGGTCCTCATCTCGAGTGCGGTCTTGTTCATCAGTTTCGTCTTCGCCGGCGGTGTAGTCGAACAGCGGATCATCATTGCCATAATGGACTGACTCTGACTCTAGCTCTGGTTCTGGTTTGAGCTCGGATTCTGGCTCCTGTGCCATCATGTCCCAGGTCAGCACTGGCTCAGGCAATTCGCCGGCCTGCCGCACGGTCGGCGCTGGCGTTTCCGGTGCCACGGATTTTTGCAGCAGTTCGTCCAGCACGTCGTCCAGTTCGTCGTCATTGCGTGGACGGCGGTCGACGACACTGACATCGGCTAATGAATCGTGCGGGCTGTCATACAGGCCTTTATTCGGACTGTCATAAGTGCTGTCGTCATCACCATCTGTGCTGTCATCGTCCACATCGGTGTTATAGACGTCGTCGTCCATGGCATCAGGTTGATAACCGCCATTGCGCTCGTCCTGGGTGTCGAGTTCGTCCTGCTCTTCGAAAGCGTCGGTGTCATCGATGTCCTTGACGGCGACAAAACTGAATACCGCGTCAGAGGTCTCTTCAGCGTCGGCTGGCTCTTCTTCCGCTGAAGGCTCTTCCTCTGCTGAGGGCTCCTTATACGCTGAGGGCTCCTTATACGCTGAGGGCTCTTCCGTCGCTGAAGGCTTTTCCATCTCTTCAGGTTCTGACAACATTTCTTCGTCAAAATTTCCGTCGCCGACGTTGACCAGGGGTTCTTCGTCAAACAGGAGGGTTTCATCTTCGACCAGCTCACGTTCGTAGCTGGCCGGATCGTCGTTATCTTCATGCCGGGGCTGAGGCGTTACGCCCTGTTGTGCATTGAGACCTTCATCTATCAACAGAGGATCGTCGTGATGCTCGGTCTCTTCAGCCTCTGGGATGCTTTGCACCGCCGCGGCAGTCGGGGCTGTGCGACTGGCGGATCGGGACAGATTGGTTTTCAGGCCCCGGGCGCCGGGGCGCAGCGTAGACGGTTTGCCGCTGGCGGTTGCATTGGCTTTGGCCGCATGCGCGGAATTCTGGCGCTGCACTTCGGCGAAGGAGCGGCCGACCATACGCGCGCCGCCGTTGGGCAATTCGCGCATTTCCAGCTCGTCCAGGTCGTATTCGGGAATATTCTTTTCCAGCGCGATCTTTATCTGCCCGCGACGGGAACGCAATGCCACATACAGGCCTCGCAGTACCACGACCACGATAGCCAGAATCAGTATAAGAATCAGCAGTTCCCGTAAACCCATTGTTTACTGTTTCCTAACAAGTTAATAGTTGGTGAAGTATGGGGACGGAGGGAATACTTTTTGACCACTGATCAAAAAGTATTCCCTCCGTCCCCATACTTCCCTTTTCCGCCATCTGCCCGCCATGGAAGGCGATAATGCCAGGAATGCAGGAGCAATTCCTGGCCCTGGCGGTCTCGCCGGTTTTTGCTCCTGCAAAACCGGCATTTCCGCCATCCCTGGCGGTCACATCGCCGCCAGTTCGGCGGCCTCTTCTATATCTACTGCCACGATCCGGGAGACGCCCGGTTCATGCATGGTGACACCCAGCAATTGATTGGCGATCTCCATGGTGAGTTTGTTGTGCGTGATGAACACAAACTGCACGGTGTCGGACATTTCTTTTACCAGTCGACCATAACGCCCTACGTTGGCATCATCAAGCGGCGCGTCAACCTCGTCCAGCATACAGAACGGTGACGGGTTGAGCCGGAAGATGGAGAACACCAGCGCGATCGCGGTCATTGCCTTCTCGCCGCCTGACAGCAGGTGAATGGTGCTGTTGCGCTTGCCCGGGGGCCGCGCCATGATGGCGACACCGGTGTCGAGCAGGTCTTCGCCAGTCATGTCCAGGTAGGCATGACCACCGCCAAAGACTTTGGGGAACAGCTCCTGCAGGCCGGCATTGATCTTGTCGAAGGTCTCTTTGAAACGGGTACGGGTTTCACGGTCAATCTTGCGGATGGCGTTCTCCAGAGTGGCCAGCGCCCGATCCAGATCATCGTTCTGGGCATCCAGATACACCTTACGCTCGGACTGCTGCTCGTACTCTTCGATTGCCGCCAGGTTGATGGCGCCAAGACGCTGCACACGATTACCGATGGCTTCCAGCTCATCTTCGCAGCTCTGCTGAGTCAGGTCTTCAGGCAGATTGCCCAGCACCGTGTCCAGATCGTAGCGCGCCTCTTTAAGCTGCTCGGACAGGGCTTCACGCTTGACCAGATCACCTTCGGTTTTCAGGCGATTTTCCATTAGCTGCTCACGCAGCCCGCCTGCCTTGCGCTCGAAACCGGCCCGCTCCTGCTCCAGCGCGCGCAACTGGTGTTCATTTTCGTCGGCAGCCTTTTTCGCTGCATTCATTTTGTCTTCCACTTCCAGCCGGTTCTGCAGCAGGGTCTCCAGCTCAGTGCGCTTGCCTTCCAGAGGCATGTCAGACTCGTTGAGCTGATTCTCGATGGACTCGATACGTTCTTTGGCGCGCTGTACCTGAGTGTTCATGCGCGACATGGTTTCGCGCAGCGAGTTGATCTGCGAGCGCAACAACTGTTCACGCACACTCAATTGGTGGCTGTGATCCTTGTCGTGACGGGCCTGCTGACGAATCTGATCGAGACTGCCACGCAGCGAGTCGCGCTGTTGCATCAGGGATTCGCGACGCTCAATGTCCTGCTCCATAGCGTCCAGCGCGTTCTGCAGGTTTTCCCGCGAGCGGGCAATGTTTTCCTGCTCCACTTCCAGCTGCTTCTCCAGCTCTTCCAGCTCATGTTGCAGGCGCTGGCGGCGCTGGGTGGTCTGCTCTTCCTTCATGATCTTGGCGCTGAGGCGGGATTTCAGCTCGCTGTATTCGCGGCTGACCTGGGCAATCTCGCGCTGCACGTTCTCACGTTCGGCTTCCAGATCGCGCAATGCATCGCGGCTGGCCTGCTGGTTTTCCAGCAGCTCGTCAGCCTGTTCCTGCAAAATCTCCATCTGCTCGCCAAGACGGCTCATTTCGCCTTTACGGGCCAGCAACCCTTCGCTGGCATCAACGGATTTACGCACCCGTATCCAGTTGCGGCCCAGCCACAGGCCCTGCGCCGTGACCACAGAGTCCGAACCGGTCAGTGCTTTGCGCGCAGACAGGGCCTGCTCCAGTGATTCGGCGACATAGATGCCCTGCAGCAATGGGCTGACATCAAAGTCGGCGGTAATTTTGTCGCTGAGCGGAGTTAATCGGGACGACAAGTATGGGGACGGAGGAGATACTTTCTCAGAAAGTATCTCCTCCGTCCCCATACTTGTCGCGTCCCCATTCTTTTCCGTTTCCAGCAGCGACAGCATGCCCGATGGCAATTCCGCCAGAGCTGCGGCCACTGAATCCAGAGCATCCACACACACGGCTTGCAGGGTATCGCCCAGCACCGCTTCCACGGCCGGCTCCCAGCCAGCTGCGACTTTTATACGTTCGCCCAGGCGTGTGCCCTGATCCAGGGACTTGTCCGCCAGCCAGCGATTGAGTTTGTCATCGGTCTGCCCCAGCGCTGACTTCTGCAGCGCATCCAGCGAGGCAAACTGGCCCTTCTGGCGCTGCAGTTCGCTGCGTGCCTGATCCAGCTCATTGCCCAGTTGCTGGCCTTTGCCGCGTTCCTGTTCAATCTGTGAGGCCAGCTCAGAATTGCGCGTTTGCTTGCTGTCGAGCTGATCTTCCATGGCGGTGATCTGCACGGACAACTCGTCGATGGCATCCTGCTCCGGGTTTTCGCCCAGGCCCTGTCGCTCTTCTCGCAGTCGAGTGCGCCGCTCTACCCCGCGCTCGACAATTTTTTCCAGCTGCTGAATGCGTGACTGCTCAACCTCGGCCAGTTGCCGGGGTTCTTCCGAACGCTGGCTGAACTCATCCCAGGTCTGCTGCCATTGCTGCATCTGTTCTTCAGATTCTTCCAGCTTGATGGCGGACTCTTCCTGCGCGTGTTCGGCCAGCTCCAGTTCCGGCTCAAGAACGGTGAGTTCTTCTTCCAGCGACGCCATTTTTTGCACGTCGGCGTGAGCCTCACTTTGTGACTGCTGAAAGCTGCGCTGGTTCTCGTCCAGATCCTGGCGCAGCTGTTTCATGCGCTCGATGTGGTGCTCAATCGACTGCTCAATACGGGCGATATCGCCACCCAGGCTGTAGTAGCGACCCTGCACTTCGCTGAGGTCATCATTCAGATCGGTGTGCTTGAGCAGCAACTCTTCGTGCCTGGCGTCCAGGCCGCGCTGGTCGGCGACAACGGATTCAATCTGCAACTCCAGCTCTTTGATCACGCCCTGCTTGGACTGTACTTCGGTGTCCAGAGCGCGCCAACGCAATGCATCATATTGTGCTTTAAGATCACGCTCCTGTGCTTTGTATTCTTTGTATTTTTCGGCCGCCTGCGCCTGACGATGCAGGTGTGCCAGCTGACGCGTTAGCTCGTCGCGGATGTCGGTGAGACGCTCCATGTTTTCGCGCGTGCGCTTGATACGATTCTCGGTGTCGCGGCGACGCTCCTTGTATTTGGAGATGCCGGCGGCTTCTTCAATGAAGATGCGCAGCTCTTCGGGCTTGGACTCGATCAGGCGCGAAACCATGCCCTGCTCAATGATGGAGTAGCTGCGCGGGCCCAGACCGGTGCCCAGAAAAATATCGGTGATGTCACGACGACGACACTTGGTGCCGTTTAACATGTACATGTTGGTGCCGTCGCGGGAGACCTTACGCTTGATGGAGATTTCCGCGAAGCTGGCGTATTCGCCCTTGATGCGATTGTCGCTGTTATCGAAGACCAGTTCGATGCTGGCCTGACCCACCGGTTTGCGATTGCCCGAGCCGTTAAAAATAACGTCGGTCATGTTCTCGCCGCGCAGGTTTTTGGCAGAGCTTTCACCCATGACCCAGCGCACGGCATCGATGATGTTGGATTTACCGCAACCATTGGGGCCGACGACCGCTGCCAGATTGCTGGGAAAGCTAACCGTCGTGGGGTCCACAAACGATTTAAAGCCTGCCAGTTTGATACTTTTTAAACGCATTTAGAGGTCTGCCAACGATCCGTTGTTTGTTGTTCTGCCGAAAGACGGAAGTGTAGCCGATTTTTGCTGGCAGCGTACAGCGGGCTTAAAGGGGACGGAGGGATTTAGCTTAAGGGCACCACCACCTCAACCTCCCTGCCCGCATCCCTCGCCATTTCCAGCAATGCCTGCTTGAATGCCTCCCGCGCCTCACCTTCACCATGCACAATGCGAATCTGCCGAGGCCATCGCTGCATGCCGCGCACAAAGTTCAACAGATCCTGCTGATCAGCATGGGCGCTGTACCCACCTATACTGGTAATCGGGCACGCGACCTTCACCGTTTCGCCCTCTATCTCTACCGATGCCTCTGCACCGGCTGTCAGCTGCTGCAGCTGATGACCCAATGTGCCACGGGCCTGGTAACCGACAAATAGCACATCGTGCACCGGATCCGGCAGCATGGCCTTCAGGTTTGTCTCTTATACACATCTCCGAGCCCACGAGACAGGCAGAAATCTCGTATGCCG
>OJBX01000144.1_pt1 | contig 52659 bp, 31 predicted proteins | sample 1590751 | NCBI WGS metagenome assembly OJBX01 (sample SAMN05416780, study PRJEB24817) | seawater metagenome | isolation source: Sea water | place: Canada:Atlantic | collected 2013-07
AGCGTCAGATGTGTATAAGAGACAGGATGCGCTGCGTGCTGGTGCCGACAAAGGCAATGATGGCCAGGGCAATACGTTTGTGCAGGTTCCATTTCTCCATTGCCGTGGCGATAAAAAAGCCGCCGAGAAACAGAAAAATAATATCGTTGCCGTAGGCTGACGTAACGGTACCGGCGTCCAGTGCACCGGTGACTGGCAACAGCACAATGGGCAGCAACGATGTGGCCGGAATCGGAACCGCTTCCGTGATCCACCAGGCCGCTACCCACAACGTTGTTGCCAAAACCGCGCGTGCTTCGAAACTGAGGCCTTCGGGGGCAAAAAACAGAAGAGTAAGAGCAAACAGCAGTGGTCCCAATGCAAGTCCGATGGTCTGTGCTTTGGAGTAGGAGGACGATAGCGTAGCGTCTTGCGTGTGCATGTTATTATTGGATCCTTGTGGGTCTGAAGCCCTTTTTGTTTGCGTCAATCGCGGCAACCCTGCAAGAATAGCGCACTAATGCTGAGGCGTCATCACCAGACAACAGTGCAGACGCCCGTTTAGCTTTACACTGTTAACCTAAACCACAAATTTGCGCACCAGTTGGGTCATTTTCGCAGAGGTTTCATCAAGCGTATTGGCTGTCTGTGTTGAATGCTGCGCGGATCGTCGGGAAGCCTGAACCAGATCTACAACATTGATGACATTTTTATTGATCTCTTCGGTCGCGTAAGTTTGCTCCTCCGCCGCCGTGGCAATTTGCGTAATCATGTCCTTGATGTGCGTAATGGCTTGTGACACCTCGGTCAGTGATTTGCCAGAGGCGTGCGCCAGATCGACGGTGCTCAGCGTTCTTTCCTGGCCCTTGCGCATTGCCGATGATGCCTGCGCGGCGCCGCTCTGAACTGTCTCAATCATGCGCTGGATCTCCGCTGTAGAGTCCTGTGTACGGCTGGCCAGCGCGCGGACTTCATCTGCGACCACGGCAAAGCCACGACCCTGTTCTCCGGCCCGCGCCGCTTCAATCGCTGCGTTCAGCGCCAGCAGGTTGGTCTGTTCCGCGATGCCTTTGATCACGTCAAGCACAGTGCCAATTGCAGCGGTGTCTTCCTCCAGGCGGGCCATTGCATTCGAGACGTGATCAACTTCACCAGACAGCTCATTCATGGCGGCAATGGTGCGATCCATGATCGCCATGCCTTCGCCAGATGCCTTGCTGACCTGTTCGGCGGACGCGGCAACATTGTTGGCGTTGCCGGCGACTTCCTGCACGGTCTGTGTCATTTCAGTAATCGCCGCGGCAACCTGGTCGGTGCATACTTCTGTGTCGCCCGTGTGCCGGGCAATTTCGCTGGCAGACTGGTTGATATCAGCGGATGCAGTGTTGAGCTCGTCGCTGGTCGACTGTACTGAGCCGATGATGTCAGCGATCTGTGATTGCATGAATGCCAGATCGCGGGTGAGGTTACCCAGTTCATCCTTGCGTGAACTGGCGAGTGACTGGCTGAAGTTGCCTTCCGACAACTTGTGTATCATATCCATGATTTGCTGCAGCGGCCGAATAAAGCCGCGTTTGATGGTCTGCCATGTTGCTATCAGGATTATCAGGGCGACACATAGCACCGCAACAAGCGCAAGGTTGGCCACCTGCTGGCTGCTGCGTGATAATTCTGAGGCAATGCTTTCATTGTGAGCGCTCGTGAGGTCGGCTGCCTGCTGCAACAGCGCAGTGGGTTCGCGGTCTATGCCGGACACGGCTTCATCGCCGGCGCTATGATTCATGCCGGTGGCGTTAAAGGCATCCAGACCATTCTGGTATTGCGCCAACAGTGTCTGGTGACTGCGCTGAAATGACTGCACCGAATTGCGGGCGGCGCCAGGTGCCATGGCATTCACCAGTGACAGGGCGCGTGACTGAATTTCCTCATGCAGATTGGTGAAGCGGCCCCAGTATTCATCGCGGCGGTTGCGGTCCTGGCCGCGCAACAGAACATTCTTCCATTCCTGGACCTGGATTTTGAAGTTAAGGTTGAGATTGTGGATGTCGCGTTCCTGTTGAACCTGGGTGTCGATCAGGTCACGGTACTCTGTGACTTTGCCGGTCAGGGACCAGATAGCGGCGATGCTGACGACCAACAACAAGGCGATGCCGCCAACGATAACCGACATCAGCCGGGTTTGAATACTGTTCATGATATGGAGTACCGATAGAGTCTGGAAAAATAGGTAGATTCAGACTCTGTATCGGCAGTCGGCGACGCTTGTTGAGGGTTCAGTGTCTGATCAGTGCGGCGGGCGCGGGATCAGCCGAGCCGTTCTGTTTTTATATGCCTGGTATGTGGGGTCGTCGCCCCAGCGTTTTTCGGCGCGTGCCTCCAGCATGGGTATGCCACTGACGCGAGTGATCAACAGGGTAATGAACACCGGTGATATCAGCGCCACCAGTTGCCAGCCGCTCAGTGCCGGCACGGCGATGATGGCGATGCCGATCCACAACATGATTTCACCAAAATAGTTCGGGTGCCGGCTCCATGCCCACAGGCCGCTGCTGATAAAGCCGCCGGTATTGACCGGATCAGCGCGGAATGCACGTTTCTGGGCGTCTGCCACTACCTCAATGATAAAACCCGTCAGCCAGATGGCGAGACCCAGAAGCGCAAAGATGCCAATATCGACGCGGTCAGTGTTAGTAATGGCTGCCAGTGCGGCTGCGCTGCTGACAAATACCCAGACCGCCTGCAATGTCCAGGTCAGCAGAAAGCGCACAAAATCTGGCTTGATGGCGTCAAAGCGGCCATCGCGCCCGTCTTTGCGCACGCGCAGGAACAGAAAGCCTCCCAGTCGCGTGGCCCAGATGCAGACCAGCACCGCCAGGATGGCCGCGCGCCAATCCTGCGGCGGCGACAGTGCCAGCGCAAGCAGAATCACCATGACAAAGGTAAGGCTGCCGGTCAGGTCAAAATAGTGTTCGGTCTGAGCCAGATAGGAGGGTAAAAAAATCAGCCAGTTCAGGGCAAAAGCCATGACGGCGCAGAGGGCAAACACCGGAATATCGACGCCACTGGCATTGATGCGGGCACTGCCGTCGCTGCCAGCGATGGCAATCAGCGCGGCAAATACGATTGCCAGGATGATGAATATCAGCAGTTTGCTGTTGCTGGCCGGGGCGGTGGTATTTTTATTTTCGGATCCTGTCATGATCTCTCCAGTGAAGTAGGAGGCTGTCCGTCTGGTGTGGTTGATACGGACGGACAATCAAAACAGTTCTATTTCCTGCCGTTGTTTGTCTCAGGTGGCGCTTTCCAGCTCGGCCCAGCGTTCAAACAGCGCATCCAGCGTTTCCTGTAAGGCGGCCATTTGTTGCAGGGTGGCCTGGACGTCGGCGGCCGGCTTGTCATAAAAGCCGGGGTCCTCCATCTGGCCGGTGATGTCGGCAATGGCGGTTTCGGTTTTTTCGATCTGCTGAGTGACCTGTTCCAGTTCGCGCTGTTGTTTAAAGGACAGTTTTTTGGTCGCTGTCGCTTTTTTGGGTGCAGGAGCGGGCGCTGGCGCAGATGGAGCTGCTTCGGCGGGTTCCGCAACTTTCTGTGCTGCCGCTTTGGCTTCCGATGGCGCGTCTTCAAACGACATCATTTTGCCGCCCTGATCCAGCCAGTCCTGATAACCGCCGACATATTCTTTGACGACGCCAGGTGCTTCAAACACGATGCAGTTGGTGATGACGTTGTCCAGGAATTTCCGGTCGTGGCTCACGACCAGCAACGTGCCGGTGAATTCCAGCAGCAGCTCTTCCAGTAGTTCGAGAGTCTCCATGTCCAGATCGTTGGTGGGCTCATCGAGTACGATCAGGTTGGCAGGTTTGCTGAACAATTTGGCCAGAATCAAGCGGTTCTGTTCACCGCCGGACAGCGATTTGACCGGTTGCCGGGTGCGCTTGGGCGGGAACAGAAAGTCCTGCAGGTAGCTGATGACGTGTCGGTTGTTGCCATTGATTTCGATGAACTCACGGCCTTCAGCGAGGTTGTCAATCACCGTCGCTTCCGGGTCAAGCTTATTGCGTAACTGATCGAAGTAAAGAATTTCCAGGTTGGTGCCCAGTTTTACGTCGCCAGCGTCCGGCTGGGTTTCGCCCAGCAGAATGCGCAGCAGGGTGGTTTTGCCGCTGCCGTTGGCGCCGATAAAACCAACACGGTCGCCGCGCAGGATCTTGGTGGAGAAGTTCTTAAGTATGGGTTTGTCATAACCGTGGCTGAGCCTGTTCGCCTCCACCACAATTTTGCCGGAGCTGGCGCCCTGTTCCAGTCCGAATTTTGCCTTGCCGGTCTGTTCCCGGCGCTGGCTGCGTTCCTTGCGCATGGCCTCGAGCGCCCGCACGCGGCCTTCGTTGCGGGTGCGGCGGGCCTTGACGCCTTGCCGAATCCAGCGTTCTTCGTCGGCCAGCTTTTTGTCAAACTCGGCATTGGCTTTGTCTTCGGCTTCCAGTTGTTGATCGCGGAAAGTCAGGAAGCTTTCATAGCCATAATCCCAGCTGCGGACATGGCCGCGATCCAGCTCAATAATACGGTTACTGATTTGCTGCAAAAAGTGTCGATCGTGCGTGATCACCAGTATGGCGCCGCGAAAATCCTTGATTGCCTTCTCCAGCCATTCAATCGTGGGAATATCCAGATGGTTGGTGGGCTCGTCCAGCATCAACAGATCCGGATCGCTGATCAGGGCCCGTCCCAATGCGGCGCGACGGCGGCTGCCGCCCGACAGGGTTTTCATGCGGGCGTCAGCGGGCAGATTAAGAATATCCAGCATGCCTTCAATCTTGTGCTCAAAGGCCCAGCCGTCGCGCTCTTCAATCTGCTTCTGCAGCGACGCCAGTTCGTGCATGTTCTTCTCGTCGCCCCAATCCAGATCTTCATCGTGGGTCAGCGCGTGATAGCGGGCCAGCACGGTGCCCAGGCCTTCCAGGCCATTGGCGATATAATCGTAGATGGTCTGTTCATCCTGCGCGGGCAGGCTCTGATCAAGATAGGCAACCTTGATGCTTTCGGCTCGCCACAGCTCGCCGCTGTCCGCCACAATCTGTCCCATCAACACCTTCATGAAGGTGGACTTGCCGGCACCGTTCTGCCCCAGGATACCGATACGCTCACCTTTGTGGATGGTCAGGTTGACCTGGTCCAGCAGGGGCTGGTCGCCAAAGGCGAGAGAGAGGTTGTTGAGTCGAAACAGCAGCATAACAATGACAATCCTGAATGCGCCGCGCGCGGACGTGTGCGGCTTGTATTTGAGGCGCTGCAGTATAAACTTATCGGGCTGGTTATGACAGTTAAGCCAGTATGACAGTTATCCTCAGGTGACCGTCAACCCAGGAACCCGGAACACAGACCGCCCTTTGCCCGGCAGGGGCCGATCGAATCAAGGAAATCATGCCCGACAACGCCGTATCCGCACTTGACCAATTACCCTGCGAGCATCTGCCGGATGCGCTGAGGCCCATCATTGAGCGCTATTGGCGGCGCCTGCTGGAACGTGAGCAGGAAGCGCCATCCGGGCTGCCTGAGCTGCTGGCGGAACAGCGACGGCTGGCCGAACAGATGGCGCTGGTGTGGGCAGCGAGTGATTACGCCGCCAACCTCTGTATTGAAAAGCCGACCCTGTTGCTGGAGCTGGTCAAAAGTGAGGAGCTGCTACATCTGATCAGGGATGACTATCATGGCCAGCTGCAGGATAGCCTGGCGGATCTGACAGACACGCCCGACGAGGCCGGGTTAAAAACCCTGTTGCGGCAGTTTCAGCAACGGCAGATGCTGCGGCTGATCTGGCGGGATGTCTGTAAACTATCCTCAGTGCGCGAAACCGCTGCCGAAGTGTCTGCATTGGCCGAGGCCTGTCTGGACGTGACGCTGGCGCAACTGCACCGCTGGGCCGTGCAGACGCACGGCGAACCGGTGGCAGCGCGTTCGGGCAAGGCCCTGCAACTGGTTGTGCTGGGCATGGGCAAACTGGGTGCATCAGAACTTAATCTGTCGTCCGATATCGATCTGATTTTTGCTTATCCCGAAAGCGGCGAAACCAGCAAAGGCATCAGTTGTCAGCAATTCTTCCTGCGTCTGGGTCAGCAGCTGGTGGATGCACTTGACGCCGTCACAGCGGACGGCTTTGTGTTTCGTGTTGACATGCGCTTACGTCCGTACGGCAGCGAGGGCGTGCTGGTTTGCAGCTTTGATGCCATGGAAAACTATTATCAGTCCCAGGGACGAGACTGGGAGCGTTACGCCATGATCAAGGCGCGCACCGTTGCTGGCGACCGGGAGGCGGGTGCAGAGCTGATGCAGCGCCTGCGACCTTTCAGTTACCGACGCTACCTCGATTTTTCCGCCTTCGAATCGCTGCGCAGCATGAAGCAGCAGATCAACAAACAGGTTCGCAAAAAAGGCATGAGCCAGGACATCAAGCTGGGTGCCGGCGGTATCCGGGAAGTCGAGTTTGTGGTGCAGGCATTACAGATGGTGCATGGCGGACGTGACAAACGCCTGCAGCAGACCTCCTTGTATAACGCCATGGACGTGCTGCGCGAAGGCGAATACCTGCCTGCCGACACCGTGCAGGCCTTGCGGAACTCTTACAGCTTTCTGCGCGACCTTGAACACAAGTTGCAGGGTTTTGCCAACAAACAGACGCAGTCGCTGCCAGCGTCGGAGCAGGAACAGCTGCGGGTGGCACTGGCCATGGCGGTGCCTGATGTCAGACATGCTGACTGGTCGGCATTGATGTCTGTTCTGGAACAGCACCGTGACATAGTCAGACAGCATTTTACCGATGTCATTCATACCGACGAAGATGACGATGACGCCAGCCGGCATGATGTCGATGACGATGAGTTGCAGGGCCTTTGGCAGCAGGAACTGAGCGAGGAAGCAGCCACAAAATTGCTGGCAGATCTTGGTTATGAGGCGCCAGCACAGACCTGTGAACAACTGCTGGCGTTCCGCCGGGACAAGGTTTTCCAGACACTGCCGGCAGAGAGCAGGGCGCGTTTTGCGCGCTTCATGCCGTTGCTGCTGGCAACGTTGGCAACCGAGAAAACGCCCAGCGTGGGTTTTTCCCGGGTCATGAAAATGGTGGAATCAGTGGCGCGGCGGACCGCCTATATTGTTCTGCTGGCCGAGAACCCCGGTGCCATGAAACAGTTTGTGCGTCTGTGCACTGCCAGTCCGTTTGTCGCCGAGTTCCTGAGCCAGCACCCGGTACTGTTGGATGAACTGCTGACGGTGATGGAGAAACCTCCGGAAAAATCCGAGCTGCAGGCCGAGTTGGCGCAGGGTCTGCTGCGCCTTGGCGAAAACAGCTTTGAAGAACAGATGGAGTACCTGCGTTACTTTAAAATGTCGCATACGCTGCAAGTGGCGGCGGCGCAAATTACTGGCACCATGACGGTGATGAAAGTCAGTGACTATCTGACGTTCACCGCCGAAGCCGTGCTGGAGCAGGTGCTGGCCTTGTGCTGGCAGCATCTGACTCACAAGCACGGTTACCCGGTCAATCTGAGCGGCGAGCACGGCACCATGGATTTTGCTGCAATCGCCTATGGCAAGCTCGGCGGCATCGAGTTGAGCTACATCTCTGACCTTGATCTGGTATTTCTGCACGACGGCGCCCTGGATGAAGATACTGTGACCAGCGACGGGCAGAAGAGCATCAACAGTCGTGAGTTCTACACTCGCATGGCGCAGCGTGTGATCACCATGCTGGGCACGCATACTGTGTCCGGCAAACTCTATGAAGTTGACATGCGTTTGCGGCCTTCAGGTGAGTCCGGGCTGCTGGTCAGTACCTTGCCCGCGTTTGAGCAGTATCAGCAGAAAGACGCCTGGACCTGGGAGAAGCAGGCTCTCGTGCGTTCGAGGGCGGTAGCTGGCTCCGCGGCGATGACGGCTGATTATGAGGCGTTGCGGGCAAAGATTCTGTCTCAGCCTCGTGATCGGGCGGCGCTGGCTGAAGACGTCGTCAAGATGCGCAAACGCATGCGCGAGGAGCTGACACGCAAGGCCGGCCGTAACGCTTCACAGCCACCGTTTGTGATCAAACAGGGCGAAGGCGGCATTGTAGATATAGAATTTATGGTACAGTTTTTTGTGTTGTCCCAGTCCGTCGACTGCCCGGCGCTATTGACCTATTCCGACAATATTCGAATTCTTGAAGCCGTAGCCGGTTGTGGCGTGCTTTCGGAGGCGGAAATTGAGCGGCTGATCGCGGCCTACCTGGCATTGCGTGCGACGCTGCACGAGTTTGCCCTGCAATACACGGAGTCAGGTCCCGAATCCCAGGCCAATGATGAAGCCATTGCCAGCGCGCTGGCACCACTGGAAAAAGTTCAGGCAGATGTGATTCAACTTTGGCAAAAGGTGTTCTCTGTCTATGACAACTAACGCAACCTCGCCTCGCCGCATTCTTGTCATTGGCCCTTCCTGGGTGGGTGACATGGTGATGGCGCAATCGCTGTTCATGGAGTTAAAGGTACAACACCCTGACGCTGAAATAGATGTGCTGGCGCCGGCCTGGAGCCGACCGCTGCTGGATCGCATGCCGCAGGTGGCGTGTGCGATAGACCTGCCGTTTGCGCACGGTGAGCTGGGGTTGACGCGCCGTTTTGCGCTCGGTCGGCAGCTGCGTTCCCATCGCTATGACCAGGCCATTCTATTGCCTAATTCATTCAAGTCCGCACTGGTGCCGTGGTTCGCTGCGATTCCGCTGCGGACTGGCTGGCGTGGGGAAATGCGCAGTTGGATACTCAATGATTGCCGTATACTGGCGCCAGAGAAATTGCCGTTGATGGTGCAACGTTTTCTCGCGCTGGCGTTGCCGAAAGATGCCGCACTGCCGGGCGCACTGCCAGAGCCGATTCCGGTGCCGCAGTTACGCGCCGATCCGGAACAGGTGCTGGCGGCGATGAATGAGTTTTCCCTGGTGACGGAGTTGGATATTCTGGCCTTATGTCCTGGCGCTGAGTTCGGTGACGCCAAACAATGGCCCAGCGAACACTACGCTGCTGTTGCCAGTTCGCATTTGGATGCGGGTGGTCAGGTATGGTTGTTCGGTTCCGCCAAGGATCGTGCTGTGACCGAGGCAATCATTGCCCGTTTAACCATCCCGGATCAGGGCAGGTGCCACAATCTGGCCGGGCGCACCTCACTGGCACAGGCGATTGACCTGTTGTCCGTAGCCGGTGCCGTGGTGAGCAACGATTCGGGGCTGATGCATATTGCGGCCGCTCTGCATCGACCTGTGGTGGCGGTGTATGGCTCAACTTCGCCTGAATTTACGCCGCCGTTGACAGATCGGGTAGAATGTATGTCAATCGATATTGAATGTCGACCCTGTTTCAAACGTATCTGCCCCCTGGGACATAAACGTTGTCTGACCGAGCTAATGCCGGCACAGGTGATAGAAGCTCTGCGACGAGTGTCGCAGCCATTGATAGCCTCCAGCGCAAACCGGCCTTGATGTCAGATCAAACCCGGAGCACCACATGGAAAGACTGCTTTGCACATATTGATCGTTAAGACGTCATCACTGGGAGACATTATTCATACTCTGCCGGCAGTGACCGACGCCGCGCGTGCCATTCCGGGTCTGAAGATTGACTGGGTGGTGGAAGAGGCGTTTGCGGAGATACCGGGCTGGCACCCGTCAGTAGAACGCGTGATTCCGGTCGCGATACGACGTTGGCGAAAGCACTGGTGGCGAGATCTGTTTGGTGCCGAAGTGCGTCGTTTCCGGCAGCAGTTGAAACACACACAGTACGACCTCATCATTGATGCGCAGGGGCTGGTAAAAAGTGCCTTTATCAGTCGTCAGGCGCGTGGCCCCATAGCCGGTCTCGACAGAAACAGTATTAAGGAGCCGGCCGCCAGCTGGCTCTATAACCGTCGCCATGCGGTACCCAGGTCCGAGCACGCAGTGCAGCGGGTGCGGCAGTTATTCTCCCGAGCAATGGGGTATGCGTTTGACACCAATACACTGGACTATGGCATTGCGTTGCCAGGCGCAGACAGTCATGCACCGGATCCCGATTCGCCCCCGACGCTGATGTTCCTGCACGGCACCACCTGGGACAGTAAACACTGGCCCGAGCCTTATTGGCGCGAGCTGGCGCGGCTTGCCAGCGATGCCGGGTATAACGTGAAACTGCCCTGGGGGACCGCTGACGAAGAAGCGCGGGCGGTCAATGTGGCACAGGGGCTACCGGGGGTTACCGTGCTGCCCAGAATGTCGCTGAGCGCACTGGCTGGCGAGCTGTCCGCCAGTACTGGTGTGGTGGCTGTGGATACCGGCCTGGGTCACTTGGCGGCGGCGTTGAACCGGCCGACTGTTTCTATTTATGGTGCCACGAATCCTTTTTTATCAGGAACTTTCGGCTATCATCAACTGCAGTTGAGATCCGACCTTCCCTGTGCACCGTGTATGAAGAAACATTGTCATTATCAAGGTCAGCCACTGACGGACACGCTGAGCGATGGCAGCAGTTTTGTGGTAACGCCCGCGTGTTATCGGTCTGCGCCGCCGGAAGCCGTGTTGTCGCATCTGCAACGCATTATTGCCCAGGCCAGCGTTTCGCGTGGGGTTGGGCCATGACGCTGGCGTTCCTTATCTATCAATATTTTCCGTACGGCGGGCAACAGCGCGACTTTATGCGCATTGCGCTGCGCTGTGTGGCGGCAGGCTATCAAGTTCGGGTGTACTGCCTGAAGTGGCAGGGTGATATTCCTGATGGCGTGACGGTGATCCGGGTGCCGGTCAGTGCGCTGTCGCGGCATGTCATGTACCAGCGTTATTCTGAATGGGTCGGTGCAGCGCTGCGGCAGAACCCGGTTGCCGCCGTGGTCGGCTTCAGCAAGATGCCGGGTCTGGATCTATACTTCGCCGCTGATCCGTGTTTTGCTGAACGTATGCAACGCGAACGCCGTTTCTTTACTCGCAATTTGCCACGGTACCGGCATTTTGCGCGCAACGAACATGCCGTATTCGGGCCCGCTAGCGAGACACGGGTGATGTTGTTGTCACCCCGGCAATATCAGGATTTCAGTGAGCATTACCCAGGTTGTGAGGATCGTCTGCACCGACTGCCACCGGGCCTGGATCAGGATCGATTGCCCGCCCCGGAAACGTCTGCGATGAGGCAACAGTTCCGGCAGCAGTTTGCTGTGCAGGACGATGAGTATGCAGTTCTGCAGATTGGTTCAGGGTTTCGCGTCAAGGGGCTGAGCCGCGCTCTGCGTGCGGTGGCAGCATTGCCTGTGGCTATTCGCAACAAGACCCGGTTTTTTATTGTTGGTCAGGATAAACCAGCGAAGTACCAGCGTCTGGCGAGAAAGCTGGGTATCGATGCGCGCTGTCACTTTCTCGGCGGTCGTGATGATGTGCCACTGTTTTTGCAGGGTTGTGATTTATTGTTGCACCCGGCGCTTAGCGAAAGCGCAGGTTATACTTTACTGGAAGCGGTGATCAATGGTCTGCCGGTGTTGACGACAGATACCTGTGGTTATGCTTTTCATGTCTCCGACGCGGGTGCCGGTCAGGTATGTCCATCGCCGTTCTCGCAGTCTGACCTCAATGCTCGCCTGCACGAAATGCTGATTTCCTCAGACCGCGCTAGCTGGAAGCGCAATGGCCTGGCTTACGCCGGCAAGGTTGATCTGTTTGGTCTGGCCGATCAGGCGCTGGTTATTATAGAGGAGGCGCTGCAGAACAAGAGCAGGTATGAACATGGGGGTAGCCATGACCGTGTATCTGCGTGAAGATATTGCCGCTCAGTGGCGCGGTCGTGATCCCTTTGTTGTCGCTGACCAGTTGCAGGGCGAAGTCTATCGATCGGTGAAGACTCGTCGCACACTGCGTTTTGAGACCGGCGGCAAAACCTATTTTATCAAGATTCATCATGGCGTCGGCTGGTCCGAGATTCTCAAGAACCTGATCAGTGTACGGCTGCCTGTTGTCAGTGCCCGACAGGAATGGCTGGCCATTGGTCGGCTGACCGAGCTGGGTGTGCCAACCATGAGCGTCGCCGGCTTTGGCGAGCGTGGCTGGAACCCGGCGCATCGTGACTCCTTCCTGATTACTGATGAGCTCACCGATACCGTGAGTCTTGAGACCCTGTGTGCAAGGTGGCCGCAAGGTCGTCCTGGCTTTGTGTTCAAACGTCGTTTGCTTGAGCAGGTCGCACACATCAGTCGCCGCCTGCATGGCAACGGTGTCTGCCATCGGGATTTTTACTTGTGCCATTTTCTGCTGCATTGCCCGCCCGGCGGTGAGCCCGACCCTGGCGCTGAACCGAAATTGTCGGTCATTGATCTGCATCGCGCCATGATACGCGACACACTCAGTCCGCGCTGGATTGAGAAAGACATAGCCGGCCTGTACTTCTCCAGCTTCGGTATTGGTTTGACGAAAACCGATCTCTTGCGTTTCCTGACGTTATATACCGGGTTGCCACTGCGGGAAGCTCTGGTCGTGCATGCGCCGTTTATTCGGCGAATCCAGGCCCGTGCCAACAAAACCTGGCGACGCGATCAGCGCAAACTGGCGCGTGCCCGCTCGGACGCGCCTGCTGCCAATAATGGGGGTAGCTAAGGTGGCCGCCGGCGATATCAGACAAGAGGGCAGCAGCGCTAACCATCCAGGCGAACGTGCGCGGCAATGGCGAGCGCTAAAACCAACCTTGTTCCGCGACAGCAAAGAACGTGTTTGTTATCGTGAATGGGGACGCTTTGCGGTCTGCCAGCGCGCATTGATGTCTTCGGAGGTTGATGCGTTTATCCGGGACCCGGACAGTTTTTTTTATCAGGGCACCATGCTCAAGGATGGGGATTCCACCACGGTAACCGCGATCACCCTGGATGGCAGGACTTACGTGGTCAAGCGTTATAACCTGCGCAACGTCTGGTACGGCATTCGTCGCCTGTTCCGGCCCACGCGGGCCTGGCGCTGTTGGTCAAGCGCCCACATGCTGCAGACGTTTGGCGTGGCTACGCCGACGCCGGTGCTAATGCTGGAGCGGCGCTGGGGGCCGCTGCGACGTCAGGCCTATTATGTCACCGCGCTGACAAAGGGCCCTGATATCTTGCAATTCGTGGGGGATGAGCCTATAAACAGCGCCCGCTGGCAACAAACGCTGGAACGGATCAGCGACCTGTTGCGCACGATGAAAATACATCGATTTGTCCACGGCGATATGAAAGCCACCAACTTTGTTGTAACCCGTGACGCGCTGGTGGTGCTGGATCTGGATGCGATGCGCGAAGTACAGGGTGTATCCGCATTCAGTCGCTACTTCAGGCGTGATATCAGACGCTGGCTTGCCAACTGGCAGCAACGCCCGGATCTGCTGCCAGATTTGCAGGACGCGGCGGCAGCGATCGAATCCGGAGATGATGTCGCTGAATCAGGCACATGAATCACTCTTAGTTAAAAACGTACATTTCAGAAAAAGACAGAAAAGGACTAGCAGGAATACCAATGTCATTGATCACACTCGGGCTATCTGGCGCACTGGGCTACGACTCCGCTGCTGCACTCTACATTGACGGTGAGCTTATCGCGGCTGTCGAGGAGGAACGCCTGGTCCGCAGCAAACACGCCAAAGGCATGATGCCCGTGGAGTCGGTCCGCTATTGCCTGCGTTCAGCCAAATTGAAACCGCGACAGATCGAGCAGGTGGCCATCGCCTATGCGCCAATATCACTGTTCAGCCCGGCGCGTTGGCACTATGCCAGCCGGTTATGGTACGCGCCTGAGCGTGGCCTCGATGCATTGATCAATGGTAATCGACGTTATCGCCGCTATGTGCGGCAGGTGCGTGCGATGCTCGGCGAGCTGGCCATTCCCTGGGACAAAATTCGTTTCGTTCCGGTTGAACACCAGCTGGCGCATGCTTCCAGCGCTTACCACCTGAGTGGTTTCCGGGAAAAGACCGCGATTCTGGGCATCGACCTGAAAGGTGAATATGCCACCACGTTTTTTGGTTACGGCGAGAACGGCCAGATTCACAAAATCAAGGAGCTGTACGAGCCCGATTCACTCAGCGGTATGTACGCTGCGATCTGCGATTACCTGGGATTTAATATGCTGGATGGCGAAGCCAAGGTCATGGGCATTGCCACGCATGGTGACCCGGACAAATATGACCTGTCTTTTCTGGCTGACTATAGCGGCAAAAACTTCCGCATGAATACCAAACTGATCGGGACAGTCGGGCTGCGACGGTACAAGCATCGCGATGTTGGGCATTACTTCAGCCCCAAGCTGATTGAAAAGCTGGGGCCGCGTCGTGCCGGTGATATGTTCCAGGACCCCTATGTGCATTACGCTGCATCCATTCAACGGCTTTATGAGCAGATAGCCACCGCGATGACAACGCACTATTTGTCCGACGTCATCAAAGACAGTGGGCGTCTTGTCTTCGCCGGCACGGGTGCGTTCAACGTCAAGCTGAATCAGCGCCTGTTGGCGCTGCCCAGTGTCAAGGAACTGTTTGTGCAGCCGGCTGCCGGCGATGCTGGCACTGCCATTGGTGCCGGCGCCTATGCCGTTGCCAAACGCAACGTATCGGTCAGCAAGCTTCGACATACCTTCCTGGGACCTCGTTTTACCAGTGATCGTTGTGTACGGGCGTGTGAATCGCACCGCGATAAACCGGTGTGGGAAGTGGTGGAGAATCCAGCTGAAACAGCCGCAGCGCTGCTCGCCGAAGGACATCTGGTGGGCTGGTTCCAGGGTCGTATGGAGTTTGGTCCAAGGGCTCTGGGCAACCGCAGCATCCTGGGTAATCCGCGCTCCCACGACAGCGTTGAAATGATCAACAAGAAAGTAAAATTCCGCGAAGCCTGGCGCTGCTTTTCACCCAGTATGCTGGAGAGTGTCGCCACCGACATGCTGGAAGGCGAACATCCGGCGGACTTCATGACCCTGACCTTTGACGTCAAGGAAAAATGGCGCGACATGTTTCCTGCAGTGGTTTACAAAGATGGCACCACGCGCGCTCATATTGTTCGCAAAGCTGTCAACGCGCGCTTCCATGCGTTGCTGTTGGCAATGGAAAAACACACCGGGTATGGTGTTGTGCTGAACACCTCATTGAACCGCCCGGGTGAAGCCATGATCTGTTCGCCGGAAGATGCATTGGCCATGTTTTTTGGTTCAGATCTGGATTACCTGATCATGCAGGATGTGCTGGTGACCAAACGTCCGGAGTCCTGATATCCTGGAACCGCTTGCGAGGTGTCAGAAGTCTTTCTCCATGATCAGAAAGTCACCGCCACGTTCCGTCGGGAACTGCTGCAACAATCGCAGTTCCCCACTCTCCAGTTGCTCCTCGATCAGTGCCGAAAAACTGCGCCGCAACGACACAGCAATAATACTGCCGGGCTGTGCCTCGGTGATCTGCGACGTATCAATTTCACGTTCAACGGTATCGTATTCGGCGACGCGTTGACTATTGTAGGCAACACGAATCTCATTGGTCACCAATGGTGCTTCTGCCCGGGTATTCTGCTTCAGCCAGATGGTGGCTGTGTCCAGATGCGCCTTCGATGAACCGAAGGAAACGTGTGCATCAATGGCGGAGAACAGCGCCAGAAAAATCACGATTCGAAGAAACGTATTGCGCCGGTTATTGGCTGCTGCCAGGTTCCACGCGCGATCAACAACAAACGGCAGCCACAACAGCAGTGTCAGACAGAACATAAGCGTGTAGCGGCCAGTCGTAAAACGGGTCAGCAGAATAAAGCCGACCAGAATGACCAGAGCGGTCAGCGACCAGCCAAGAAATACAGTCGCGGCGCCGGTGGGCAGGCGATGCAGTTTTTTCACAACGCCGTATATCAACAGCGGTGTAGCGGCCAGGCCCAGGCTGTTCATGATAAACACCAGCAGCAAGCCAAGAAGGCCGAAAAGCAGAAAGAAATGTGTATTGTGGTCTACAAACTGTGCTGCGTAATCACCGAAAACAGCCCGGCTCAGTTCATAAGTGTTGTCTCCCAGCAGCTGGGCGATGTTGTTGGCAAAAGGCTGATAGATACCGGCAAAACTGCGTAACAACTGTGTCAGGTCGATTTGCCCCAGTGCAGCGACGATGGCAGTCACCGAGACGGCAATCAGCACGCTGATGCCGGTGATCAGGCTCAGTGCCTGCCAGCGTGCCGCAGGTGACTGGGACTGATTGGCCAGCAACGCCAGTGGCGCCACAAACCAGAACGCGATCGCTTCGGGCCGGAACATGGCGGCCATTAGACAGGCCAGAGTAAAAAAGATGCCGTGACGCAGGCGGAACGTCTGCCAGTAACGAAGTAGTTGCAACATGGCCAGCAGACTGAACGCAAGGAACCCGGTATCGCGAACAATCAGGGGACGGATTTCATTCAGCGCCGGGTATATCAGGATGATCAGTGCCGACAGCCAGACCACCCGGCGTGAAGGTGTGGCGGCTGCAACCAGATTGACAAAGCTGACACTGAGCAGGGCAAACAGCAAGGCATTAAGGAGGTGTGCGGCCGCGAACATATCCAGGCCAGTCAGCACATGAGTGCCAGCCAGTAACAGGGAGTAGTGCGCCCACTGATAATGCGCGTAGGCGTCAGATATCCCGCTTTGCAGTGCCATTTCGGCTGCCCGCACGTACTGATAGGCATCATGGTTGGGTTGGTCATTCAGTGTCAGGGCGAGCCAGGACAGCAGCAGGCTGATGATAACGGTGATCCAGCGGATGCGACCAATGCCGCTGATGGTTGGCATGGCATCTTGGTGCATCACTGAGACTCGCTCTTTGACGGATCAACAGGCTGGCGTCGGTAAAGGTTGGGCATCCCCGGGGGCCTTGATTTGAAGCGACGATGCAGCCAGATGTACTGCGCGGGCTCTCTGACAATGGCTTCTTCGATTAACTCATTTATACGACGTGCATCCACGTGCTCGTCGCCCGTGGGGAAATTCGGTAAAGGTTCACTGAAATAGAGGTGATAGCTGGCATTGTCCGGATTGCGATAGTGCGACAAAAATATCACGGGTGAATTATTGAAACTGGCAAATTTCTGGGTTGCGGTGATGGTCGCGGCCTTGATGCCAAAGAAATCCACGAAGACAGAATATTTGGCGCCATAGTCCTGGTCAGCTGCATACCAGACCACGTGCCCTTCTTTCAGTCTGCGGAGCGCATGGCGGACTTCCTTGCGTTCTATGACAGCGCCATAGTGGCGCTGACGGCCACGCTTCATCAATGTGTCGAACAATGGATTCTTATGGTAGCGATAGGTGACATCAAAAGGGTGCAGCAAAGACATCAGGCAACCCACAAACTCAATGGTGGAGAAATGCGCGCTGACCAGTAACACGCCGCGCCCCTGTGCCTGCGCCGCGACCAGGTTTTCCAGGCCGGTGGCGGTGACACGGTCACGGAAATCTTCCGGATTCCGGCACCAGGCCAGGCCAATCTCCATGACACCAATACCATTGGAAATGAAGGTGTCCCGCACCAGTTTCTGTTGTTCGCTGGCAGACAGTTCGGGAAAACATAAGGCAATATTAACTTCGCAGATATGACGCCGACTGCGTGCGATTTTGTAGCTCAACAGCCCCAGCGCACGGCCAATGGCCATCTGCCAGGCAAAGGGCAGCCGGGCTATACACCAGATAAAGCCATAACCCAGCCAGGTCGGCCAGTAGCGGGGGCCGAGGAAATCGCTCAGTTTAGCGTCATGTTTTGCTGGTCGTGCCACGCGTTGTCCTGTTTTTATTCGTGAGCAGGATGTTATAAATCCGCTACAGGCTGTTATTAGTCCGCTTCAGGCTGTCATTAACCCGCTACCAGTCAGCCCACTGCGTACAAAGCTATAGCATTGTAGCAGACTCACGGCAGTGGTGGTGGGCGTGGTTTATGGCGGCACTGGCCGGTGGTATCATGCCCACATAACCGCCGCTGGCCGGCCACGCAGGATTTTGCAGGGGAACACAATGAAACTGGAGATGCCTCCTTTTCAGCAGGCAACCGTACTGGTTGTGGGCGATGTCATGCTCGACCGCTACTGGCACGGCAGGGCGTCGCGCATCTCGCCGGAAGCGCCCGTGCCGGTGGTCAAAGTCAATGGTAACGATGATCGTCCCGGCGGGGCTGCCAACGTCGCCCTGAATATTGCTGCACTGGGCGCGGCCGCCACGCTGGCCGGCATTACCGGTCAGGATGAGGCCGGGGATGAACTGGCCCGTCGCCTGACCGCTGCCGGCGTACTGTGCCATTTCCAGGCCTCTTCCAGCGCGCCTACCATTACCAAGCTGCGGGTCACCAGCCAGCATCAGCAGCTGCTGCGCGTCGATTTCGAAGAACCGTTCGCTGACGCCGACGTTGCCAGCCTGCAACAACAGGCGATTGATGCCATGACCACGTCCCAGGTGCTGATTCTGTCAGACTACGGTAAAGGCTCGCTGGGTCAGCCCCAACTGCTGATTCAGGCCGCTCGCGAACGTGCCATTCCGGTGGTCGTGGACCCAAAAGGCCATGATTTCACCAAGTATCGCGGTGCCACGGTGATGACGCCGAATTTGAGTGAATTCGAGGCCGTGGTCGGGCCCTGCCGCACGGAAGAAGAGCTGATCAACAAGGGCCAGACCTTGCGCGAAAAGCTGGACCTGGACGCGCTGTTGATCACCCGTGGCGAACACGGCATGACCCTGATTCAGGCGGCGCGACCAGTATTGCACCTGCCCGCACAGGCTCGCGAAGTATTTGATGTCACCGGTGCCGGCGATACCGTGGTGTCAGTGCTGGCATCTGCGTTGGCCGCCGGTGAAACCATGGAGACCGGTATGGCGCTGGCGAATCTGGCAGCAGGGCTGGTCGTCGCCAAACTGGGCACGGCCGCCATCAGTGGCCCCGAACTGCGCCGGGCGATTCAACTTCAGGAAGGCACGGGTCGTGGTGTGATGAGCGCAGAGCAGCTTGCCGCCGTTATCGAGGATGCCCGCGCCCATGGCGAGAAGATCGTTTTCACCAATGGTTGCTTCGACATCATCCACGCTGGCCATGTCGGCTACCTGGAAGATGCCCGCAAACAGGGTGATCGTTTGATTGTGGCAATCAATGATGATGCTTCTGTGCGACGGCTCAAGGGCAGTGGTCGACCCATCAACCCGGTAGAGCGTCGCATGGCCGTGCTCGCCGGGCTGTCGGCAGTGGACTGGGTGGTGAGTTTTGCCGAAGACACGCCCGAAACCCTGTTGCAGTTGCTACGCCCGGATGTGTTGGTCAAGGGTGGCGATTATTCAGTCGACACCGTGGTCGGTGGCGAATTTGTTGCCAGCTATGGCGGCGACGTACGTGTACTGGCGTTTCTTGATAACTGTTCAACATCTGCCATTGTGGAAAAAATGCGCGAGAGCTGACACGCGCCGCAGCAGAGACTGAGGATAGCAGCCGGAGCGCATTGACTGGCATATGACAGCAATCCTGTATATTCTTTGGGCGCTGGCAAATCGATTGTAGTCGACAATATAAAAAACTGGAGCAGATCGTATGTTTAAAAAAGTTCTCAGTGTGGGCGCGCTGGCGCTGACCTCAGCCCTTGTTGTATCCGCTTATGCGCAGAATAATACGCCGCCGTCCCCAGCAGAGCTGGCGGTGGGTGCCACCGAAACTCGACAGGCAGTGTTCAAGCTGCTGGGGTTCAACATGGCGCCCATTGGTGCCATGGCTCGTGGCGCCGAATTCGACGCCGCCGTGGCTGAACGCAATGCCTTGCGTATCGCTGCACTGGCCCCGATGATTCCGGACGTGTTCAGCGTTTACGACACCCGGGAATTTGATGTTGATACCGAAGCCCTGCCGGTGATCTGGGACAACACAGATGACTTCCGGCAGAAAGCCATGGACCTGCAGGACGCCGCCACCACATTTGCTGCGGTAGCATCAGGCGGTGACCGCAATACCACCATCGCCGCCATTCGTGCCTTCGGCGCCACCTGCGGCAACTGTCATGACGAATACCGCGTCGACTGACACGAGCCTTCCCCTGATCAACAGCAATGCTCTAGCCAGAGCGTTGCTGTTTCACCAACGTGTCCAGCGATGCCGCTGACGGCGCGCCGGTTTCTTCCGGATTACCTGCCTCAACTCAACTCGCCTTAAATCTGGTCAATACACCGACAACCGTCCGTGCATGCGCTGGAAATCATTTTATAGAAAAGGTAAGGTCTGCCTCGCCACTCTGCGGTCGGGAAGCGAGCGGATCAGTACGTTGCCCGTGTGGAACATTCAGTTTAAGGAGAAAACAATATGTACCTAACAGGTAACCGGATATCCAGAAAAGCTAATAACATTGCACCTGCTCACCTGAAGCGATCACTCATGGCCGTTGCGATTGCTTTATTGTCGACCAGCACCTATGCCCAGCAGTCTGTCATCGAGGAGGTGACTGTCACGGCACAGAAACGCGAGCAGAACATGCAGGATGTATCTGTGGCAGTCAGCGCTTTCTCCGGGGAAGCCATCGACCGGATGGGTTTTGAGGAAGGTCTGGATATCACCCAGCAAGTGCCAAATATGAGCTTTTTTGCGATCTTCGGCGAGGCATCAAGCCCATCCGTTAGTCTGCGTGGCGTCAGTCTGGTGAATTTTTCTGACTCCTGGGAGTCACCTGTCTCTATTTATGTCGATGACGTCTATCGTGGCAACCCGGCTGGCTCGGCCATTCAGTTGTTTGATCTGGAACGGGTTGAAGTGCTTCGTGGTCCTCAAGGCACGATCTACGGCCGAAACACTACCGGCGGTCTTGTGCATTATGTGTCACGCAAGCCCACGGAGACGTTTGAGGCGAATGCCAGTGTAAGCGTGGGCAGTCATAATGAGACGATCTTCCAGGGGGCTGTCAGCGGACCGCTGACAGATGGCGTTCGGGGTCGGCTGGCGCTAAAGCGCACAAAAAATGACGGCTGGCAGACCAATACCGTAGATGGAAGCAAACTCAACGAGACAAACAGTCTGGGCTATCGCGGGCAACTGGAATTCGATGTCGGTAACACTGGCTTGTTCTTGCTCAATGTACATGGCAGCGAAGCCGATCAGGCGTCGGTGGGTTTTTCCCATATGGGATATCTGGACCCCGACGATCTGTCGCAAACCTGTTCCATTGCGCGGATTCAGAACGGTGAATGTAGCAGCAACACCTTCGGCTTTACAGGTGCCGAAGCGGTCAACGGAAATTATGATCCTGAGCACGTTGCTTCCGGTGCCAGTGGAGGTCTGCTCACAACGATCGATACCTTTGGTGTTTCCGGTAACTATACAATGGACCTGACTGACAATATTGTCCTGACATCGGTAACAGCATATGAGGAGCTGGACAAGTTCCTGCAGGACGATGGCGACGGCACGGCAGTGATCTGGTTTGATGAGCAATATGGAGTCGACGCCGAGCAATACACTCAGGAACTGCGCCTCAATGGCAGCCATCTGGACAGCAACTGGGTGGCTGGTCTGTACTTGTATAAGGATGACCGTGGTTTGCTTACGCAAGCACCGACGACCGCCGATGCAGAAGTCTTTGGTGATTATTTCCATGAAGAGATCGTGTCGCTGAAAAGCGAGTCTTGGGCCTTGTTCGGCCAGTACGAATGGGACATTGCGCCGCAGTGGACCGCCATCGTGGGTGCCCGGTTCACGGAAGAAGAACGTGATTTCTCGCAGCGCTCCCCGGTCAGTTTTTATACCCCTCGTGTCGAAGGTGACGGCGATCTGTCCGAGAGCGCGCTGACCGGGCGGGTTGGCCTGGACTGGCGACCAAGAGAAGGGATGTTGGCCTATGCGAACATCTCAACCGGGTTCAAGAGCGGTGGTTTCTCTGGCAGTTACAATGCTTCGCAGGCAGCACTTGAGCCGGTTGGGTCGGAAGATGCCATCAATTACGAAATTGGCCTGAAAACATCCTGGGCCGACGGTCGCTTCCGTCTTAACGCAGCAGCTTATCGCTATGACATTGAGGATTTTCAATCGCAAGTCTTCCTTACGGTGGCGACGGGCAGTGTGATCACCAATGCTGGCGATGTAACCGGTGTCGGGGCAGAGTTCGAATTCACGGCGCAGGTCACCGAGAACTTTGAATTGATCGCGGGCCTGGGTCTGCTGGACACCGAGTTCTCCTCCGATCAGGTCTTTAATGTGGCCGGTGACGTCTACACGCTGGATGGTAATGAACTGCCCTCGGCGCCGGAGACGAACACCAATCTGGTGGCGCGCTACTATATCGGACTGGAAGAGGCGGGTGAACTGGCGCTGCAGCTGGATTACAGCTGGCAGGCAGATCACTTCCTGCAGATCGAGAACGACCCTTACTCGCATCATGACAGTTATGGTCTGGCTAACGCCAAAATCAGTTGGCATTCCCTTACCGGCACTTATACGGTAGAGGCATTTGTCAATAACCTGACGGATGAAGAGTACTACACTTACCAGAACACTCTGGGTGCTGATTGGGGCTACGGTGTATGGGGCAAACCCCGTACCTACGGTGCCAAGTTTGCCTGGAATATGTAATGTAGTGCGCTGGAGTTGCGTATGCTGGCTGTAGCGTTATGCATTTGCGCGCTGCCAGTGACGTAATAACGGGAGCCCCGGTCGTGTTAGCGCACGGAGGGGCTTCCGTTTTCGGCGTAAGCTCTGCTCTCGCTGGCGCTTGTCCGAAAACAACAGGCATCACCTGACAAGACTGACCGGAGGTGAACGCCGTATGCTTGACCGGGAAGTTCCGGGAATGGTAGCGTAATGCCTCAATCCGTTTTTGTATCGTTCATGCTGTGAGTGAGTAAACAACGTTGAACAGAAAGCTCGTGCTTGCTTCATTCTGCTGCTCAACCACTCTCTGCTGTTCGGAGCGGCTCAGGGTGCCCACCTTCCTGACGATGATCACCCGTTGGGGTACGCTTTTCATCAGGGAGATCATGATGCACCGCATGCACACGCGGGCCCTGAGACTCTACCCGATCATCCCGGCCACGATCACCCCGGACATGACCACCATAATCACGGCGTACACATCCATCTGACTGCGGGTCTTCCGTACTCACTCCCGGTCATTCTTGATAATGCGGTTAACGATAAAATAGCCGCCCACCAGCCAGCCTATGGCTCCGTTTCCTACACCCCCCCGGTTCCTCCGCCCAACCATTAAACCTGCACATTAAGTAGTCTGATCATCCGTCGCCGGTTTTGGTGTCGGACAGTCAGTTCGTATGCATTTTTAATGGAACCAGATTAATGAACAGAACCATTCAGGCTCGCGTCGGAACCCGGCGTTGGCCACTTGTGCCGTTGCTGTGCACGCTGTTGCTGCTTTTTGTCAGCAATTCCTATGCGGCAGACAGCATTTCGCTGGACGATGCCATCGTTTCCACGCTAACGCGCAGCCCGGAATTGCTCGCATTCAACTATGCACTGGACGCCCAGGATGGGCGCATTTTGCAGGCAGGACTGTCTCCCAGGCCGGAACTGGGTGTCAGCGTCGAAAATGTCCTCGGAACGGGGAATGCACGAGGTCTGTCTGGCGTCGAAGCCACCGTGAGCATCGCCTGGGTATTGGAGGGAGGGCTTCGCCAGAGGCGGATTGATACGGCGCGGGCCGGGTCGCAGGTGCTGGCCGCCGAGGCCGATGTCATGCGTCTGGACGCGGCTGCCGAAACCGCACGCCACTACACGGAAGCCCTGGCACAGCAGATGCGGCGTGACATCGCCGATCAGGCACTGACGTTGGCAGAACAGACGGTTGCCGCTATCCGGGCCCGGGTTGATGCAGGCACCACGCTAACCGCCGAGTTGTCTCGTGCCCAGGCAGCGTTGGCCAGGCGTGTGCTCTATCGTGAAGATATTGACCATGAACTGGAAGCGGCCTATCACCGGTTGGCTGCGCAATGGGGCGAGCTGTCGCCGGCCTTCAGTCATGTCGAAGGTGATCCGCTGAATTTGCCGACACTTGCCCCGTTTACAGAACTGGTGTCACGTATTGATCAGAACCCGGAGCTGTCGCGTTATCTGTCGGAACAACGATTACACGATGCAAAGCTTCGCCTGGCGCAGGCGCAAAGTCAGGGGTTGTGGCGTTTCAACGCAGGCATCAAACGCATGCAGAGTACTTCTGATACCGGGTTTGTGGCCGGTATCACCATTCCCTTGAATCGAGGCAATAACAATCAGGGCCGTATCGCCGAAGCGCGCGCCAATCTGCAGCGCAGTGTCGCCAGCGAAGACGCCGCCCGGGTGCGGATACAGACGGCACTGTTAGTGCTGTACCTGGAACTCGAGCACAGCATACATCGCGTCGACGCGTTGCGAGACAACGTCATCCCCCGCTTCGAGAAAGCGCTGTCGGAATCGCGGCGAGCCTATGAGCTGGGCCGCTACAGTTACCTTGAATGGTTACAGGCTCAGAACGATGTACTGGATTCGCGTAGTGAACTGGCGGAGGCGAGTATACAGGCGCACTTGCGCATGATCGAAATTGAACGACTGACGGGTATACGTCTTGTGCCAACCCGCACTCCGGAATGAGGTTTAAAAACATGTATTCAATAAAAACACTGATGATGATCCTGATGCTCGTGTTGTCGCTGGCAGCCTGTGGTGACGCTCAGCATGAGTCTGATTCCCGTGTCGACGCTCAGGACGAACCTCATCAAGGTTCGCACGAAGCCAATGAAGATGACAGTCACGAAGGCCACGCCGAGGTTGAGGGCAGAACGCACATCGAACCCGAAACACAACAGGCATTGGGCATCGTCACTGAACAGGCGGGGCCGGTAGTGATGGCGGAGCTGGTGACTGCCTACGGTCACATCCGGACCAATACCGATCAGGTGACTCATATTAGCGCCCGGTTTGACGGCGAAATAAAGCAGGTTCATGTCGCCGTGGGTGACCGGGTTGAAACAGGTCAGCTTCTGCTGGATATTGAAAGCAACGAAAGCCTGAATCGTTACACGATGGTGGCTTCGGTGAGCGGGCTGGTCACACAACGCGATGCCAATGTGGGTGAGCAGACCAATGGCGGTGAGCTACTGGTCATCACCGACCTGTCTTCGGTCTGGGTCGACCTGGAAATATTTCCGTCAGACCGTGAGCAGATTGCTCTAGGTATGCCCGTGTCTCTTCGTGCAGGCGACATGTCAACAATCCACACTGGCACTATTGCCATGATGCTGCCCCAGGCTCAACGCAATCAGGCAGTGATTGCGCGGGTTGTGTTGGATAACAGTAACGGACGACTGATTCCCGGTACCTGGGTTAGCGCCGACATTCGCACCGGTGAATACGAGGTGCCACTGGCTGTCAGGCGGGAAGCACTGCAGTCTTTCCGGGACGCGACAGTGGTCTATGTCCGCGATGGTGACGACTTCCAGGCGCGTGTGCTGGAGCTGGGGCGACAGTCGGGTGACTGGGCAGAAGTCCTGAGTGGGCTGGCCCCCGGCACCCGTTATGTGACGGAGAACAGCTATATAGTCAAAGCTGACCTCGAAAAATCCGGCGCTTCCCACAATCACTGAGGATTTTCCATGTTAGCTGCAATTATCAATTTTTCGCTGGCCCGACGTGGCCTGGTGATTGTTATCGTGGGGATGTTGATGGCGCTGGGCGTGTGGAACTCTTACCGCCTGCCGATTGATGCAGTCCCCGACATTACCAATGTCCAGGTTGTGGTCAATACGGCCGCTCCGGGATATACGCCGCTGGAAGTTGAACAGCGGGTGTCATTTCCACTGGAAACAGCGATGACCGGCATACCCAATCTGTCATACACCCGCTCCCTGTCGCGTTACGGTCTGTCGCAGGTGACGGTTGTGTTTGAAGAGGGCACCGATATCTATTTTGCGCGCCAGCAGGTCAGCGAACGGCTGGTGTCAGTGCGCGGATCATTGCCAACAACGCTCGAGCCAGGGCTTGGTCCAATCGCCAGCGGTCTGGGTGAGATATTCATGTTCACCGTGGATTCAGTGCCCGGCGCCACCAACGCCGATGGCTCGCCTGTGACTGAAACGGACCTGCGATCTGTGCACGACTGGATCATCCGGCCACAACTGTTGCGCGTCCCGGGCGTGGTCGAGATAAATCCCATTGGTGGTTTCAAAAAAGAAATACTGGTGGCGCCCAGCCCGGAGAAACTGCTCAGTGTCGGACTCGACAGCGCAGCTGTGTTTCGTGCTCTGGCGCGTGACAACAACAACCGTGGCACCGGGTTTATAGAACGCAACGGCTCACAGCTATTGATGCGTGTGCCGGGGCAGGCAGAGTCGCTGGATGACCTGCGTCAGGTTTTGGTTACGCAACACGAGGGTGTGCCGATCCGTGTCGGTGATGTCGCCACTGTCAGTGTCGGTCGTGAGCTCCGATCAGGGGCTGCCACCCACAATGGTCAGGAAGCCGTTCTGGGTACCGTGTTTATGCTGATTGGTGAAAACAGCCGCACCGTTGCCAGCGATACCGCCGCGCGTCTGGATGAAATCAGAGAGACGTTGCCGCCCGGTATTGAAATCAACACGGTCTATGATCGAACCCGACTGGTTGAAAAAACACTGGCAACGGTCGAGAAGAATCTTCTTGAAGGTGCATTGCTGGTGATTGCTGTGCTGTTTCTGCTGCTGGGTAACATCCGCGCGGCGATTCTGACCGCTGCCGTCATTCCGATCGCCATGTTAATGACCATCACCGGCATGGTGCAGAGTCGGGTCAGTGCCAATCTGATGAGTTTGGGCGCCCTCGATTTTGGTCTGATAATTGATGGCAGTGTCATCATCGTGGAGAACTGTCTGCGACGATTGAGTGAAGCCAGTGCCAACGGGCGGCTGGACATCAGGCAGCGACTGGAGACGGTGTCAGCGGCAACCCGCGAGGTGATTCGACCAGCACTGTTCGGCGTTTTTATCATCACCGCCGTTTACATTCCGATTTTTGCGCTGGAAGGCGTCGAAGGCAAAATGTTCCATCCGATGGCGATCACGGTGGTCATTGCGCTGCTCAGTGGCATGGTGTTGTCGATCACCTTTGTGCCGGCCTGTGTTGCTATCCTGTTCCGTAAACCGGTGGTGGAAAAAAACAATCCGGTGATGTCGTTGGCAAAACGGGCTTACGAACCGTTGCTGAAGATGGCACTACGTTTTCGCTGGGTTGTGGTGCTGGCGGCGTTGGCATTCGTTGGTGTCTGTATTGTGCTCGCGAGTCGTCTTGGCAGCGAATTCATTCCCAATCTGGATGAAGGCGATATCGCCATGCACGCGTTGCGTATTCCGGGCACATCGCTGCAACAATCGGTCGAACTGCAAAAGGTGCTGGAACGTGAGATTGGCAAGGTGCCAGAAGTCCAGCGCGTATTCTCCAAAATCGGCAGCGCTGAAGTCGCGACAGACCCCATGCCGCCCAGTGTGGCCGACACTTTCATTATTCTGAAAGAGCGGAATGAATGGCCGGATCCGGACAAACTTAAATCAGCTGTGGTGGCGGATCTGGAGGCGGTAGTGGAACAGTGGCCGGGCAACCGTTATGAATTCCTGCAACCGATACAGATGCGTTTTAATGAATTGCTCGCCGGTGTGCGCAGCGAGCTTGCCGTGCAGGTATTTGGTGATGACTTTGAGCAATTACTGGCGGTAGGCGAACAGATTGAAGCCGCCATCAGCACTGTGCCTGGAGCCGCCGATGTTGCCATGGAGCAGGCTACGGGTTTACCGGTTCTGACAGTACAACCTCGACGCGACGTCATGGCGCGGTACGGCGTGGACATCGCTCACTTGCAGGATACCGTCGCCATGGCCTTGGGTGGTGCAGTTGCAGGAACCTTCTATGAAGGCGATCAACGCTCCGATATTGTGGTGCGTCTGCCCGAGTCCATCCGCACAGATCCGGATCGTTATGGCGACCTGCCCGTCACCCTGGACGATGGCAGTTACGTGCCGTTACGCGAATTGGCGGAGTTCAGCATTGCCAGCGGTTACAACCAGGTCTACCGGGAGAACGGTAAACGCCGCATGGTCGTGTCGGCGAACGTACGTGGCCGTGATCTGGGTTCCTTTGTTGGTGACGTGCAACAGGCGGTTGCGCGTGGGGTTGATGTGCCACCCGGCTACTGGATCGAATACGGGGGTACATTTGAGCAGTTGCAGTCAGCGTCTCAGCGCTTGTTGTTAGTAGTGCCAGTGACACTGCTGATCATTGCCATTCTGCTGATGATGGCGCTGGGCTCGTTCCGCGACGCCGGCATTATTTTTACCGGCGTTCCGTTGGCACTGACGGGCGGTGTGCTGGCGCTGACCCTGCGTGGCATTCCCTTCTCTATCACCGCCGGCGTCGGCTTTGTCGCGCTATCCGGTATCGCAGTGTTAAACGGCCTGGTCATGCTGTCGTTTATTCGCGATCTGCGCGAGCAGGGTCGGTCTCTGGATGTTGCGGTGATGGAAGGCGCACTTGGCCGCCTGCGTCCGGTGTTGATGACAGCCTTGGTGGCTTCACTGGGCTTTGTGCCAATGGCACTGAATACCGGAATTGGTTCCGAGGTTCAGCGACCTCTGGCAACAGTGGTAATTGGCGGCATCATGTCCTCAACGCTGCTGACACTGGTGGTGTTGCCAGCACTCTACCGGTTGGTACACGGATGGCGAGACAGGACGACGATGACTTAGTGTCTGCATTTGATTGACAAAAAGAGCCCGATTACGTGTATGTTGTATCAAGATTGGTCGCGGGACCTGGCATTAGTCCTGGTTCTGTTCACTTATGCCGGAATGACGGGCCGCAGGCTCGGGACAGGATTAATGAGGTAAATAACCATGATTCGCACACTACAAAAAGTTGCCATGTTGGCGCTGCTGACAAGCCCCGTAAACGCTCTGGCGGACACCAGTGTCCTGTTTATTGGCAACAGCTTCACTTATGGTTACGGCTCCGCCTCACGCTTTTATCGGGCTGATACCGTGACAGATCTGAACAACGAAGGTATCGGCGGTGTGCCGGCCCTGTTCAAGTCGTTCACAGACCAGGCGGGCCTGGATTATGATGTTTATCTGGAGACCCGCGGTGGCAGTAATATCGATTTTCATCTGCAAAAAAAGCTCGGTGTCATCGGCCGCCGGCCGTGGGACCAGGTGGTAATGCATGGTTACAGCACGTTGGATGCCAGTGATCCGGGTAACCCCGGCGGGCTGGTGACCAGTACCGCGGCGATGACTGACTTCCTGCGCAGCAAGAATCCGGATGTAGACGTGTACCTGACTGCAACCTGGTCCCGTGCCGACCAGACTTATCCAGCCGAGCGTCCCTGGAGTGGCAAACCCATCGAACAGATGGCACTGGATGTTCGCGCCGGTTACGATCTGGCTGCCGCCGCACCGGGCGTGGTTGCCGTCAACCCGGTCGGTGAAGCCTGGACCCACGCCATGGAGCTTGGCATCGCTGACCCAAATCCTTATGACGGTATCGAGCCGGACAAGATCAACTTGTGGACCTGGGATCACTACCACGCCAGCACTTACGGCTATTATCTGGAAGCCCTGGTGGTGTTCGGCAACCTCACCGGGCGTGATCCACGCTCGCTCGGCGAAAACGAATGTTCCGGTTACGAGCTGGGCATGTCCCGCCATGAAGTGAGAATGCTGCAACAGGCGGCGTTTGAGCAACTGGAGAACGAGGGGAGGGTGGTGGCTGATCCGTTGGAGTTGCCAGCTGCGGTTAACCCTGAGCGGTGCATTTCCGGGCGGTAGGCGGACGTTTCTGTTGCCTGCCCGTTATCTGCCGCCGCGCTTCAGAAAGGCTGCCATTGCCTGGCGGTCTTCATCCGTCAATTGGCCGGTGTTGTGTTCAATCACCGGTTCCATTTTGCCACCAACATAGTCGCCATCGGGTTTCAGTCCGATAAACAGGAACAGTGCCAGGTCATCTTCTGACCAGTTAGCCAGGGCGTCTGCATCGATGGCCTCGACGTGTCCGTCCGGTAGTTCACCACCGGCAAAGGCCTGGTCGTATTGCTGAATGCCCAGCGCATTACGCGGCGTGTGGCATTCACCACAATGCCCTAGGGTCTGTGCCAGATAGGCGCCGCGTGCCAGTTGTGGGTCGTCATAGCTTGCCGGTTCAGGTTGTGCCATGTCGGCGAGCAGGTTCCAGCCAGCCATCTGCCAGCGGCCTGTCCAGGCGGGCAGGTCATGCTCGGGTGTGGACGCAGTGACCGGGTCCAGAGACATCAGGTAGGCGGCAATATCCAGTACGTCCGTTTCACTGATATCGGCGTAAGCCCGATAAGGAAAAGCAGGGAAGTAGAAACTTCCTTCGGGTGTGCGGCCGTGCTTGAGAGCCAGTAAAAAATCACTGCCTTGCCAGTTGCCAATACCGGTCACGGGGTCAGGTGTAATGTTTGATGCGTAGAAAGTGCCAAAGGGAGACTCAATGGCCATGCCGCCACTCAGTGTGCCTGCGTCATCTTCGTGGCAACTGATGCAACCACCTGCGTGAACCAGATAGCGGCCGCGTTCTATGGCATCGTTGCCTGACGGTATCGCAATGTCGTTAACCGAAGGGGAGCGCATCAGGGCAGCGATTGCTACACTCACGATAGCGACCAGCACAATTAAAACTTTGATTTTCAATGTGTGTTCCCTCATCAACAGAAGCGGCGCCTGAAATGCTACCACAGAGTTGCCATAAAAAAACGGGCGGAAAGCCATGGCCTTCCGCCCGTTCTTATTTAAACCTCACCCTGATCTAAAAATCCCGAAAACGTATTCGAGGCAGGCAGTGCGAGGCAATTGGGTTTCTCAGTCCGGCAGTGCAACTGCCGTTAATGTACTGCCCGTCTGCAGAATCACATACTGCTTGCCATCATGCATGTAACTGGACATGCCAAAATTGCTGTTCTCGGGCACTTCGACACGACCAATTTCTTCGCCGGTCATCTTGTCGACAGCAAACAGATAGGGCACATCGCCTTCACCCTGGCCGGCGTACAGCAGCATGCTGGGCGTCACCGTCATCGGTGCCAGAGCGCCAGTGCCAGTGTTGCCCAGGCTCACGCCCGCCAGCGCCGGGTGATTTTTGATGCGATCGGGGGTATCACCGACCGGAATCATCCACAGGTGCTCACCGGTGTTCATGTCGATTGCCGTGATGCGGCTATACGGTGGCTGGTACAAAGGCAGGCCCTGTGGCCCACGGACCGGCAAGGCACGCAACGAGGCATAACGCGAGAAAGTTGTACCTGTTGGCAGCTCGATCATTGAGTCACGTTCCTGTGCGGCCGAAACCATGCGAGATGAGCAGGCCGAACGCGACGTAACGTAAAGAATGCCTTTAACCGGGTCGGCAACGGCCGGGCCGGGAATGTTGGCGCCGCCACCATCACCAGGGCACCACAGTGCTGCCACTTTACCGATGTCATTGTCGCTGTGCAGGGGCGGGTTAAACAAAGGACCGATTTCATAATCGGCAATCGCTTCAACCGCCTGCGCGCGTAGCTCTGGCGTGAAATTGATCAGGTTGTCCTCGGTCAGACCCTGCATATCAAATGGCGCGGGTTTGGTCGGGAAAGGCTGGGTAGCAGCAAGCTGCTCGCCGGGGATGCGCGACTGCGGCACGGGACGTTCTTCAATGGGCCACAGTGGCTCGCCGGTCAGACGGTTAAAGGCATAAACAAATGCCTGTTTCGTGGCCTGCGCAATGGCGGGCACGGTGCGTCCGTCGATCTCCACATCCAGCAGCACTGGGGCGGTGGGTGTGTCATAGTTCCAGACATCGTGATGCACAAACTGGAAGTGCCACACGCGCTCACCGGTTTCAGCGTCCATGGCAATAATGCTGGTGCCGAACAGGTTGTCGCCCGGGGCATGGCCACCGTAGTAGTCAATGGTAGGCGGGTTGGTGACGGCATAAACAATGTTTGCCTCAACATCGGCAGACAGCGGTGCCCAGGGCGATACTTCGCCCGTCAGCTCGCGCGGATTGGGGATGCCCTCCCAGGTTTCGATGCCGAACTCGCCAGCTTCAGGAATGGCGTTGAATTTCCACTTGAAATCGCCGGTTTTGGTGTCAAAAGCAAGGATGTCGCCCGGGATGTTTTCAATACGGGTCTGGTTGTAGCCCTGCTCGGCCGAGTTGCCTACCACCACGGTGTTGTTGACCACGATGGGTGGCGATGACGCGGTGATATAACCTTCTTCTATCGGGATGCCGAAATAAGGGTCAAAATCGTAGCCCATGTACTCGGCAATGATGCGCTGCATATCAACAACGCCGGTTTCCGGGAAGCCATCGAGGCCGACCGGGCCACCAAAACCTTCCAGTGGTGCGCCGGTTTTGGCATCCAGCGCGGTCAGGAAAAAGGCCGGGCTGATGATATAGATAACACCCCTGCCGTCGACTTCGCCGTAGGCCACGCCCTTGCCGTAGTCTTTGCGCATGGAGTATTCATGGCGGAACGTATGCGGTTCGCGATAGGACCAGATGGTTTCGCCAGACTCAGGGTCGATGGCAACAACGTGACGGCGTTCACCGGCCACGGTAAACAGCATGCCATCGACATAACTGGGGGTGGAGCGACCACTGGACGAGTTGAAGCTGGCGCCATCCCAGACCCAGGCCGTTTCCAGTTCGGTAAAGTTGTCGGCATTGATCTGATCTGCCGGCGTGTAGCGGGTATGCGCGTGGTCACCACCCAGGGTGACCCACTCGACGTTTTCCTGCGCTGTCAGGGCGGCAGGGGCGCTGAGGCCGAAGGTCAAAACGAGGGCACTGGCCAGGCGCAATTTTACGCCAGGCAGGCCAGAGCCGGTCCTGTTAGTTGTTAGCATCGTGTAACTCCCATTTTTTTGTTTTTTGTTACATGCCGCAGATTATGCCTGTCGGCCCACATCTGCAAGTGCCAATTGGCTGCAATGAGCGCTTGGGCCGGTTTCGTCAAAATGGGACTCACGGAAAGATCAGCAGGGCCTGTCGGTCGCCGGTGGGATAAATCACCCAGTAATCGTCGTTGCCATCCTGATTGAGGTCACCGGCCGACTGGAACACAACCTGGTCAGGCTGGGCCAGGTGCTGGGCGTCGCGGACGACGTCGAAGCCGCTGTGGCCCCGCACCGTCTGTCCGGGAAAACTGACCGAGATGATACCCAGTGGGTCGATGCGAATGGCACTGGTATCGGGCATTGCTGTCAGGCCTTCTTTCAACAGCATCCAGTCCGCCGGGACCGGCACAACATTCTGTTGCATGAGATTTCCGTTGTCATCTGCAAAGACCAGGGTGATCAGCGTGGAGCCCGCCAGTCCCGGTACGGCTTCGAAATAGGTGCCTGGTGCTTTGCCGGGTTCGGCAGCCACTGCCATCACGTCGGGACGCGCCATGTAATAGAAATTGGCACTCAGCGCGGAAACCTGACCATTACCACGTTGTTGTGCGGTTTCTGCCGGCGCCCTGGGCCTGGCCACCAGGTTGGCACGTGTGTCGTAGCTGGAATCCAGGCCAAAGGATGCGAGGAACGCGGTGAAAGCGGACTTGTCCTGCAGCACCGGGTAACTGACTACCACACGGCGGCTGCCGGTGACGAATTCGATATCCCCGTCGTCGTTAATAAACGTGCCTTCCTCTGCATCCGGGTCCGCCATGCTTACCCGCACCGGTAACAGCGTGCTGCGCATATTGTTGGCGGCTACCTCAATTTCGCCATTGTCACCATTCTGGTCGACCGAATAGCTATCTGGCGCGTAGCCATCCGGTAGCTGGATGGAGTGAATCAGGCTTGTGTCCGGGTTCCCGTTCGCGGAGGTGAGAATGCTACTCTGCAGATCTACCACTACACGCAGGTCACCGTTGTTCCAGTCGAGTGTGGCCATGGCCCCGGTCAATTCCACGCCCGGTGGGATATTGTCCAGCGACTCAAAGCGGACATTGCTTCCCAGTTGGACGTCAGCCCCCAACGTGGTGTTGGCGCTGATCACGACATTTTCCAGTTTGGTGCCCGGCGTAATATTGGCATTGCTGATAAGCGCCGGGGTGCTGCCGCCACCGATAATGGTGCCGCTGAGTGCCCCGCCTTCGATCCGGGTGCCTGATACCAGCGTCACATCGCGAATCAGTCCGTTGTTAGTCACCTGCCCGGCCAGAAAGCCACCGTCGATCACACCTGAAGGTGTGACATTGGGGTTGGTAAACACGCGGTTGCCGGAGACCACCTCATTAACGGTCGTGCCTGATTCATCATCCTCCAGTTCTATCACTAGCAAATCGAAAGCTGGCAGGGACACAGTTGCAGTGCCATCACTGACGCTGATTGTGATGTTCCGGATGGTCTCTGCATCGCCGCTTTTCGGCATGCCGTGTAATGTGCCAGTGTTGCCATCAAAGGTCGCCCATGAAGGTTTGTTGGCGATGCTGAAGCTCAACGTATCCCGCTCCGCATCGGTTGCCGACGGCGTAAAACTGTAGCGTGTATCGACAACCACCATCAGAACCGGGTCGCCGCTTATGACGGGTGTGTCATTCACCGGGTTGACAGTGAGCGAGAAATTGCCAGTCGCCGCCTGAGTTCCATCCTCACCGCCATCAGCAACGGAGAAGCCAAAGCTGTCGCTGACTGTTTCGCTACCATCATGAACATAACGCAGCCGATTGGCATCGATGTCAGCCTGGCTGAAGCTGTTGATGGTCACGCCCGCATTCGTGCTCAGTTCCAGGCGCCCGTTTGCCGGTACGGAGGTGACGGAGAAGGTCAGTCCTGCGCTGTTGTCGTCCACATCCGTGATGTTCAGGGCTGCGTTGGTGATGGTGGCTGTCGCGCCCTCGTTGACCGGCAGCGCGGTGTTAGCCGCCACACTGGGTCCGTCGTTGACGGCGGTAATATGGATGGCAACGCTGCCCAGGGCCACATTAGTGCCGCCACCGGCACCGGCATTGCCAGCATCATTGGCGGTGACACTCAGGGTCGTGGCATTGTCACCGTTGGCATTGGCAGCCCCGGTATAGTGAATGCTGCTGACCGAGTTCAGAAAGCTATCAATATTGGCAGCAGACCCGTTCAGCGTCAGGGCTGTGGTGCCAGAACCGGACACCGTTACCCCGCCCGCATTGCTGGCGCTCAGGCTCCCGGCCGCTACCGTGAGAGACAGACTGATGCTGTTGGCACCGGCATCGACATCGGTAAACATGGCAGCAGACAAATCGACATTGCCAGCCAGGTCTTCAGTCACGGTTATGGACGCGGGCAGACCACTGAGTGCCGGGTCGTCGTTAATTGCATTGACGGTGACAGTAAAGACGCCGGTCGCGGCCTGGGCACCATCTTCACCGCCGTCGGCAAGAGAGAAGGCAAAGCTGTCGGCAGCGGTCTCGCCACCATCATGGACATAGCGCAACCGGTTGGCGTCGATGTCAGCCTGAGTGAAGTTGTTGATGGCAACGCCTGCATCCGTGCTCAGCTCCAGGCGTCCGTTGGTTGATGCGGTGGTGACGGAATAGCTCAGGTCGGCGCTGTTGTCGTCCGCATCGGTGGCGTTCAGCGCTGCATTGGTGATGGTGGCGGTTGCGCCTTCGTTAACCGTCAGCGCAGTGTTTGTTGTCACGACGGGGCTGTCATTGACTGACGTGACGGCAAACTGCGCCATCACCGGCGTGCTGCTTTGTGCCTCCTGATTGTCGACCGCCACCACGGTAAAACCATTCAGTGTGCCGTTAGCATTTTGAGCAGGCGTCCAGATGGCATCGGCGGCACTATGGATGACGCTGTTGCCGATCGCTGACCAGGGGTTACCGCCGATCTGCAGGCTGCCGGAGGCGACCGTTTTGACAATAAAAGCCAGCACGCTGCCATTCTGGTCGCTCTCGTCCCCGGCTGCGGTCAGCGCGGCAAAACTGACAGTGATTGCCTGGTCTTCCAGTCCGCTGCCCAGCAATCCGCTGAAAGAATTAAAAACCGGCGGCGCGTTGTCGTCGTCGGTGATGGTGATGGTTTGTCTCTGGCTACCGCTCTCACTGCCACCACTGACCGAGCTGATATCAACAATGATGGTTTCATCCCCTTCATAACCGGTATCGTTGATGGTAGCGATATTGGCCGCGGCGTTGGCGACAGTCTGGCCGGCAGACACAGTGATCGACGACGAGGGTGTCGCGTAATCAGCGCCGCTGGTGGCGGTGCCACTGTACGCCAGGTTGACAACCACATTATTCACACTGGCATGACTCAGCGTCGCCGTGAGCGTGGTAGAACCCCCATTCTCGCTGATGTTTGAGGCGCCAGTGCCAAGCGTGACAACTGGTTGGATTTGCGCATCAGTAAGCGTTATCGTCTGCTGCTGTGTGCCATCCTCCGTTGCGCCGCTAACGGCACTGATATCGACAATAATGGTCTCATCACCTTCGTACACGCTATCCCCCGTGGCGGTGATGCCAGTGGCGGCGTTGGCGGAGGTCTGACCGGCCGGCACGGTAATGGACGTGGACGGAGCGCCATAGTCGGTGCCGCTGGTGGCCGTGCCACTGTACGCCAGGTTGACTGTCACCGGGCTGGCGCTGGGGAGGTTCAGCGTGGCGGTAATGCTCGATGTGCCAGAATTTTCGGCGACCGTAGCCGATCCGGTGCTCAGTGTGACGACAGGGTTAGCGACCGTGATGGTGTTGCTGGCATCGGAGGTATCTTCGTCGGTAACGGCCGTGATGAAATCATCGGCAAACGCCAGGTTGTAATTCGTACTGTCCGTGGCGCTCGTCCCGCTCCTGCTCAGCAGTGTGTCGGCGGCTACTTTGTCGGCGCCGCTCAGTGTCACCGTAAATGAAGTGGCATTGGTGATTTCCACTCCCGCAATATTGCTTAACGTATGAGTGCTGCCACCCTGTCCGGTGATTGTGAGCTTGGTTGTATCGACGTCGTCACCGGCGCCGTTGGCGACAAAGTTAACGCCGGTTACGGCCAATTGCCCGGTTTGACGATCGTAGGTTGCGCTGGAGACTTTAGGATTGTCGGCGATTTGTACCGCGAAGGTCATGTCGATAGTGCTAAATATATCAGATCCGATATAGAGTACCCCACCGCTATACCTATTGCCTCTGGCAATATGCAAAGCATGGCCGTTGAAATGGCCCTTGAATTTGAGTGTATAGACGGCATCTTGGGTTACCGCCACAGGGGTATTCAATGTAATAGTGTCGAGCGATCCGCTGGATGATTCCACGTAGGTTATATTCTGAGTGTGTAGGACCGTTCCGGACATGCCCTCTCCTTCGAGAACTGTCAGCGTACCGGTTTGTGCCTCATTGGAGCGAATTGATACCGTTACCAGATCACCGGTGGCATTCGCAGTAAACGATTGTCCAAGAAAGAGGGACCCTTGCCAAAACGGTGCTGTTTCATGAGACACGTTTTGCTCGATGGGGTCCGCCGCATACAGAGCAGCCGGGGCAGCTATCGCCAAAAGAATACTGACCGCGCGCCCGATGACTGACTGTATTAATGCTTTTCCCATAATAAAAATCTCTTCTGTTATAACAATCGTTTATCTGTATTGTGTGATCCGGATGTCACTGACGCTGATACTCCGGTCATGCATCGGCGCGGCAATTGATCCTGACGTACTCATCCCAGAACCAGTCATGCAGCAACCAGTGGCTGTGCTCATCCCGTATCCAGCAGGCGATGTCTCTCAGCTCGTTGAGGCAGTCGCCCGGTTGTCGGCCCAGCAGGAAATAAATGCGCGCCCGTGCCCAGCGTTGCAGCTCTCGCTCAGCGCATTGTGGGAAGACATCCCGCATCTCGGATAAGGTGCGTTCGTTGTAGCGTTGCGGCAGTTCCATTTTTCTCATCAACATAAACGTGTCCAGTGCACTTGGGGCCGGCTGGCAGGGATTAACCTACGGCACACGGCTGGCCTGAATGACGGGAGCTAAGCTTCACACAGAAGGCAGCCGGGGTGCGGTAAAACCGAAGGACAAGTTAGGCAGGGCGGGGAGAAATCGGGAAAAATACAGGATTTTTATTTAGTTTTTAGAGGCTTGGAAAATCTAACGCTGGTTGCGTAATAGGTCCTGCATGCGTTGCAGAGAGGTCTCGAGTGACTCTTTGTCGTCCTGGCGCAACGCCAGATTACCCAGCAGGTAATAGGCCGTGCGGCTGACTTCGCGCCAACGAGGGTTGCGCGGCAGTTTGCTCAGGTTGAGATAGCGCTCCATGGAACGGGCCCGCAATCGACCGTTATCGATGCTGACACGCCAGATGCGACTTTGTTCGGCCAGGTCGAGCACGCTGCGCTGGGTGGTCCGTTGCCAGACGTCTACGCATTGTTGCATTAATGTCACCAGTGCCTGCCGGAATTCCAGTTCGCCCTGGTCAACGTTCAGGTTCACAACGCGAGCAAGGTCTTCCATCCACACATCCAGCGCCGCGAGTTTGTCCAGCAACTGACTTTGCTGTTGTAGGGTGTCGGTGGAAATATGTAATAACAATTCGCTCAACAGTTGTACACGTTGGGTATTACGCGTGACTTCTTCGATCAGTCTGGGCATTTGCGGCGGTTCCCCTGACGCTACTGGCACAGGTGCCAGTTCGGGTCTGGCAGTCAACTGCTCAAGTACGATCACGTAAAATTCCTGCTCCAGGTCTAGCGGCAGAATGCAGGCCTGCAGCGTCTTTACTGATTCGCTGGCACCGGTCTCCTCTGCGCAGCAAAGTAACTCACAACTGAAGTAACGCGGTGCCTCCGTGTCCTCAGAAATATAGGTCTGCTGAAATGGAAAATTGAATGGATGCTGATCCTGATTGCCGGCCAGTATTTCAACCGGCCTGCCAGTCAGTTCAGCATTGTTGCCGCCCAGCAAAGTAGCTGCCAGGCGATTCATAAAGACAATATCTCCGCCTTCATCAACAGCCAGCAAGGCATCGCTGCCAACATCCAGCATTGACGCCAGACGCTGTCTGGACGCATGCAGCCTGAGCTCGGCGTCGCGGTAACGCCTGATCTGTTCCTGCAGGCGGATGTTCTCATCCCGCATCAGGATCAGGTCGTGCAACTGAAGCTGTTTGTCGATACGCGCCAGCAATTCGTCTTTCAGGAAAGGCTTGGACAGGTAGTCGTTGGCCCCTGCCCGGAGACTGGCGACCATGTCCTCGACCTGATTCTTCGCGGTCAGAATAAGAACGGGCAAATCGCCTGGTGAGTGTATCTCCCGAATCTTCCGGCAAAGTTCATAACCGCTCATGCGTGGCATCATCAGGTCCAGCAACACCAGCTCGGGTTGTTCTTGCTCGAGAATGGCCAGCGCTTCAAAGCCGTCCTGAGCCAGCAGAAGCCGGTAGTGGTCCTTGAGATATTCCTGCAGCACATGCAGGTTGATGGCCTCATCGTCGACAATCAGGATTGACTTGCCAGTGCTAACTGCCGGACTTTCTGACGTGTGTGATACTGGCGCTGCCAATGGCAATAGCACCGGTCTGGGTGTCGACGTCAGCAGTCGGGATGTGTCGCTGCTCTGCTCGGTCGCCAAATCAGCCTCCCCCGCCAGGGGCAGGCCGAAGCGGAAACAGGCGCCCGCGCCGGGTGCACTGTCCACGTCGAAATGACTGCCGTGCAGATGCAACAGTTTATTGGCGATGGACAGGCCCAGTCCGCTACCACCGAACTCACGCTGAATGGTGCTGTCTTCGTGCTCGAACGCCTCGAATATGGCTTCCTGACGTTCCTTCGCGATGCCCATGCCGGTGTCCCGGACGCTGACCAGAAGCGTTGATCCCTGGACTTCGGCGCTGACTGTGATGCTTCCGGAAAAAGTGAATTTCACAGCATTGGAGACCAGGTTAAAAATGATCTGCTGAATCCGGTCCTCGTCTGCAAACGCCAGCGGCAGATCAGCGGGCACCTCCGATTTCAGCGTCAGATCCTTGTTGCCGACCAGAGGCTGGCACATTGCCAGCACCAGGTTGACAATGGTGTTGATATCAACCGGTTTACGTTCGAGCCGCAGGTAATCCCGGTTGATGGCAGAAATATCAACAATGTCATTGACCAGGGAGGTCAGGCGCCAGCCACTGCTGCGTATCATCGCCAGATTCTCCATGTCTTTCGTCTCGATTCGACCTTCCACTTTCGGGATCACGATATCGAGCAGTCCCACCATGCCGGTCAGCGGTGTGCGCAGCTCGTGAGAGACATTGGCGATGAATTCGTTTTTCATGGAGTCGGCCCGCTCCAGCGTCTGGATGGTCAGCGCATTGTTTTCCAGCAGTCGCGTCACTGCCAGCTCGCGGTCCCTGGTCAGCGTGTTGATGCGGTCCGCCAGTGCCAGCGACAACAGCAACATTTCCATTGCGGTGCCGATATACATCCCGTTTTCGGTAAGGAAGTTGCTGCCCAGCAAACCGTAACGCTGCATTGACACTTCGATCGTGGCAATGAGGAACACGACCCAGGCCAGCATGAAAAACCGCGCTGCCCGGAAGCCTTTTAACATGATCCAGGAGCCGGTCAGCATAATCACCAGCGCGACAAAAATCCCCAGCGCCGGTGTGGCGATGGCAGCAAGTGTGTAGGAGTCCAGCAGGACGGGCGCAATTCCGGCCAGTGCCGTCAACACGGCCAGCCCCAGCAGGCCTTTGTGTAACAGCGGACTGTGCTGCTTAACCTGCAAAAAGGATGTGCAGAACAACAGGCCAAATACCAGCGCCAGGCAGGCGGAAGAGGTCAGGCTGTAGGTGCCGAATTGCGGGAATTCAGGCCACAGGAACTGATGGGCGAGACCATCGTTGGCCATCTGATAACCAATGATGCCAAGCACGTAAAGAATGTAGTAAAGATAGCTGCGGTCGCGTATCGACAACAGAATGAACAGATTGTAGAAGACCATGGCGAACATGATGCCGTAATAGAGGCCCAGCCCCAGCAGGTTCCTGACCTGACTATTGCGGAAAGCATCACCCTGCCAGATGCTCATCGGGAACTGCACCGAGCCCTGGCTGGCGACTCTGAAATACAGCGACGATACGCGATCGGAGGTAAGATCCAGGCTGAACACAACCGTAGGATATTGCAGGTCGCGGGAGCTGAATGGCAGGGTGTCGCCGCCGGTTTTTTGAATCAACTCGCCAGAGCCGTCCCGATAGAACAGGTCGATGCGATCAAGTGCCGGGTAGGACATCTCCAGCAACCAGTCGTCGGATTCACCCTGAAGCTGAACATCGGCTTTTATCCAGTACACGGAGTCACTGAGACCAAAATTGTCGATGCCCCGCATTAACGCAGGCGTTGGTGTTGCCTCAAATTCAGCGATGGCCTGTTGCAGGCCCCAGCGCCCCTGCACGTCTTCAAGTACGTGCAGGTAGGGCGTCAGTTGATAGTGATCTGTCGAAGGGGTGAGTTGCAGTAGCGCATCCCGTTCCTGAGCCAGGCACAGGGTGCTCAGCAGCAATACGGCCAGCGCGGCACCAATTTTTTGCACGAGTCTCCCGCAACTCATGATGACGACTCTTGGGTTTCGACATTGATCGCCGAAATCAGGAAAAACCGGAACACTACTTCCCCGCTGCTGACATTACCAAAAAGGACTGGCAAGAATAAACGTGTACGCCTGGGGTGTCGAGGTGAAAAATGGCGACTCAACTCACCCTACGGAGCTTCTGTCGGGTTTTATTAGGTATACTTCCGGCTCGTCAAAAAAACAGAGGTAAACGAAGTGGCGACAGCAACCGATCAAACAGCTTCCGCAGCCGGTCGCGAAACACTGGACGTGATCATCATAGGCGCCGGCCTGTCAGGTATCGGCGCCGCCGCGCATCTGCAGGAGAATTGCCCCGGCAAGTCCTACCTGATTCTGGAAGCCCGTGCCGACATGGGCGGTACCTGGGATCTGTTCCGTTATCCAGGCATTCGTTCCGACAGCGACATGCATACCCTGGGCTACCGTTTCAAACCCTGGCGCGCGGCCAAGGCTATCGCCGATGGTCCGGCAATCCTGAACTATGTAAAGGAAACCGCAGACGAGCGTGGCATCAATCCGCATATTCGGTATCAGCACAAGCTGATGGAAGCCGACTGGTCAGAACAGGACGCGCTGTGGACGTTGAGCATTGACGTAGATGGAAAAGACAGCACCACGCTGCGCTGTCGCATGCTGTTGATGTGCTCTGGTTATTACAGTTACGAGCAGGGTTACACGCCCGATTTTGCCGGGAAAGAGAATTTCAGTGGACCGGTTGTGCATCCTCAGCACTGGCCACAGGATCTGGACTACCGCAATAAACGTGTGGTCATTATCGGCTCGGGTGCCACAGCCATGACACTGGCCCCGGCGATGGCAGAACAGGCGGCGCAGGTCACGGTACTGCAGCGCTCGCCGACCTACGTGGTATCGCGTCCGGACAAAGACACGTTTGCCAATGCCATGCGCAAAGTGCTGCCCGAGACCTGGGCCTACGCCATCACGCGCTGGAAGAATGTGTTGCTGCAGCAGTTTATCTACCGGCGCTCACGCACCCGGCCAGAACAACTGAAGGCGAAGCTGCTGCACATGGTGACTAAAGAGCTGGGGCCGGACTACGATGTTGCCACGCACTTCACACCCAGCTACAACCCCTGGGATCAGCGTCTGTGCCTGGTGCCCAACGCGGACCTGTTCAAGTCCATCAGGACCGGCCAGACGGAGATGATCACTGATCATATCGAGCGTTTTACCGAGCAAGGTATTCAACTAAAAAGTGGCCAGGCGCTGCCGGCCGATATCATCGTCACCGCGACCGGACTCAATCTGAAAGTGCTGGGCGGAGTCAGCTTCAGCCTGGATGGAAAACCGCTGGATTTTGCTGACACCTGGTCCTACAAAGGCCTGATGTATTCTGGTGTGCCCAACTTGGTGTTCACCTTTGGTTATATCAATGCGTCATGGACGCTACGCGCCGACCTGACTGCCGAGTTCTTCTGCCGTCTGGTCAATCATCTGGATGAGACCGGCACCCACAGTTGCCGGCCCCGGTTGCGGGAAACCGATAAAGCCATGACGCCGCGACCTTTCATTGATGATTTTTCTGCTGGTTATATGCAACGCATGATGCATCGCTTTCCCAAACAGGGAGATCGTGAGCCGTGGGTGAATACCCAGGACTACAAACGCGATCGCAAACTGCTGAGGCACGGTGCGCTTGAAGACGGTGTGTTGAGTTTTCGCTAGGAAATGCTAGCGGCTGGCGACCGGCACGGCGTGCGTAGACCGGACGGGCGATACCTGAGCTCCCTGGTAACCGCGTTCCAGCGCTCGCCAGTGCTTCGCTTCAAAATGGAAAGTCGGTTGCCGGTTTTTCCACTTTTGCAGTGAGCGGCGCAGGCGGCTCAGATTACTCTGGCACCAGCCATGGTCGTGGCGCGCACGGATATGGCTCTTGTCAAAGTCGATCAGGTAGACTTGACCGGTGGCGTTGATCAGGATGTTGCAGGCATTCAGGTCAGCATGATCGACCCGATGCTGATGGAAGCGACGAATCACCAGACCCAGTGCTTCCCAGGTTTTCTCGGCCAGGGCTTCTTTGCATAGCAGCTCCGCCAGTGTCTGAGCGTTACAGATTCGCTCGACGATGACTTCGCCCTGATAGGTGCAGGGTGAGGTTTTGGTGCAGCGCGCGGCAACCGGCCGCGGCACTGGCAGTCCCATGTCCCGCATTTGCGCCAGCAGTTCGAATTCCTGCCACATACGGGCCTTCTTCAGGCTGCGGAAAAAATAGGTAGAACTGACAAACCGGCCAATCAAACCGCCCCGGTGATAGCGTTTGAGCACCAGCTCACGTTCTTCATGTTCAAAAAACACAACGGTTCCGCGCCCCTGTTCATCGCTGCAGACAGGTGTCAGGCGCTCGGGTTTGATCGTGAAAATGGAGTCGCAGAAAGCGTTCAGCACATTCTGATTGAAGAGCACGTATTGGTTACGGCTTTTATATTGGGTATATCGCATCATTTCACTTTAACAGGTTGAGTTTGTCAGCAAAGTGACAACCAAATGTCTTAATTATTGTTATGTCTGTTTTATTTGAGTGGGTGCAGCAGAGAGATTAACCCGCATTTTTCCGCTAAGATAGTTCTTTTTTGCCTCTAGCCAAACAAAAAGCCAGACAACATGAATGAATTCAAAGTGCCAGAGCCACGTTGGAGCGATGCCATGCAGGGTCGGCTGTTGCGCCTGGCCGCCAGTGGCCTGGCGCCGGCCAGCTGGTTTTTGCCAGACCTGCCCGGCCCTGAACAGCGTGAGGCCCGTGCAGGCCGCTTGCATATCGAAATCGTCAGCCATTGCTGGAATTATGCTCACATGCTGGTTTACCAGCTCAGTTCACTGGTGTTGTTCCCGCCCAGACAGATGGATGTCACGATGACCGTCTATTACGGAGACGAGGATGAGAAGACCGTGGCGCTGCTAAAATATTTCGCTGGCGTGGATGTGCCGGGGGTGCGCTGGAATTGGCAGAAGCTGCCACGCCAGGCGTTATTCCGCCGGGCCATTGGCCGCAACCAGGCCGCCAAAAACAGTGTTGCCGACTGGGTCTGGTTTACCGATTGCGACCTGTTGTTCCGCGACGGTTGCCTTGATGGCCTGGCTCAGGCGCTGCAGGGGCGGCGTGATGCGCTGGTGTTTCCATCCGCCGAGCACTGCACCGGTTTGTTGCCGCCTGATGCGCCTCTGCTGTCGCCAGTGATGACACCCTTGCAGGTACTGGACATCGACCCCGGGCTGTTTTCACACTTTCCGCGTGACCGTGCCACCGGTCCGCTCCAGATTACTCATGGCGATGTCGCCCGTGCGGTGGGCTACTGCGAGAGCCTGTCCTACTATCAGCAACCGTCAGAGACTTGGTGCAAAGCCTATGAAGATCGTGCGTTTCGCTGGTTGTTGCGGACCCAGGGCGAACCCATCGAGGTGCCCGGCGTGTACCGGATACGGCATATGGCCAAGGGACGCTATACTGGTGGCAGGCTTAGCACGGGCCTGCGCAGCGGGTTGCGCAGGCTGGTGGCCAGATTCAAAGGATAGTCAGCGGAGCCTTTCGGAAAGCCAGTGTTCATAATAGCGATCGCCGACATCGAGGTTGTTGATGCTTGCCCGCCGGTCAGACAGTTGGCGGCTGCGTTCCCGTGCGTCGCTGGGTGACAGGCCGAACTTGGCACGGAAAGCACGCGAAAAATGTGCCTCACTATGAAACCCCCAGCTAAAGGCGATGTCGTAGATGCGCCTGTCCATATTGCTTTGGTTGAGCAATGCTTCGGCACAGCGCTTCAGCCGGCGATCCTGTATGTAGGCTTGTACACCGCCATGCGCCGCAAATAGTCGATAAAGAGAGGCCCGGGATATGTGCAATTGTTTGCACAAGTGGTCGGGGCTCAGGTTGCCGGTCAGGTTATTGTCTATCAATAATCGTGCGCGTGTTTTCAGGTGTGTGCGTACCGCTTCGTTTCCGTGTGCAACCGAATCAGTACTGCCATTCAGAGCGCTGGCCATCAGCAAGAGCGTCGGCTCTATAATCTGCTCAGCCTGGCAAGGTGTCATGCGTGCTATTGTCTGCGTCAGCATTTTCATATGGTTGACTGCCAGCGTAGTCAGCGCGTCCTCGCCCCGGATAATGCGCCCCCCCTGACTGTCCGGCTGGTTCAGGTGTGGCGCCAGCAGGTGGCGCGGCACCACTAGGCTGAGATTGGTGAAATCGGTGGCCTCAGCATCGTGTCTACCGGCAAGGTCGATGATCATCAGGTCGCCGTGGCGACTGCGCTGACGCCGCCCTGCGCGGGTAATTTCCTGGGACCCGGATACGTGTGTCTGTAACAGAAAATAGTCGAGACCGTCGCGGGCAATACGCAAAGGCGTGCGCTCAAAGCGTTGCGCGCCGGTCTGACATTTGGACAGCATAATCTGGTTATTAACGAGATAGCTGCTCAGGCGCGCGTTAAATTGATGAGCGGCCATACTGGCAGGTGGCGTGATATCAAATATCGTCGAAATACTCTCGCGCCACAATGGCAGTCGTTGCTCTGAGGGCAAGCCGTGTGTCGTGAAAAAAGATGATTCGACCAGGTTTGTCATAGCTAACTGGAAGGTTGTGGGCAAAAGAAAAGTCTTTTACGGCAATTGAGACTGACAGTCAAACGCGTTGAGACGGACGGTTAAATTTGCACTGTCAGAATTGGTTAAGATGGCGCCCAGATATCAAGACCGGACCGCCCGCTCATGTTCCCTACACCACTACTTTTTGTTCCCTCCATATTCCTTGTCCCGGCTGCAGGCCTGAGTAGACGGCTACTGACATGGGTCATGGGTGGCATCATGGTGCTGATATCGTGTCACGCGCAGGCTGAGTTTGCCGGAGGTGATGGTAGCTCGGGCAATCCATGGCAAATAACCACGGCAGAGCAGCTTGCCGACATACGTCATGATCTTGATGCGCACTACCGGATCATGGCGGGCCTCGATCTGGGTGACGTCGCGTGGACACCTATCGGTACCCAGGGCGCACCGTTCAAAGGGTACCTGGACGGTGGTCATCATGCTATTGCCGGGTTGATGATCAGCGAACCCGCAGGCAAGGCGCTCGCGCTTTTTGCATTTACCGAAGGCGCCACGCTACACAACGTGGTGCTGGAAAATGTGGATGTCAGTGGCGATTGGTATGTGGCCGGTCTGGTCGCCCGCGCCGAGAGAACCGTGATCGTCAACAGTTCAGTGACCGGTAACGTATCTGCCTCCGGCCCCTATGCCGGTGGCCTTGCTGCAGAAGCGCGAGACACGGTCGTCAGTGGCAGTTATTCGGCCGCTGATGTTGAGGGTACCCAATATGTGGGTGGCGTGGTCGGTATAATGGTGAGTGTTTATAGCGAAGCCTGGCTGATTAACAGTTTCAGTGTCGGCAGCGTGGCAGGTACCTCCGAGCCAGGAAAGGGAGTCGGCGGGCTGCTTGGCAATGCACGACACCAGATTATGCGCAACACCTACTTCGCCGGCACGCTGACAGACAATGGCGACGAGATCACCGGCGCGCTGACCGGGTATCAGGACTTCGGACAGATTTCGCACAGCCTCTGGAACACCAACCTGGCGACCGGGCTGGATGCCTTCGGCGGTATCGGTTTTGATCTCGACGCGGAGGAAAATCTGTCTGGTTTAAGTACGGCTGTCATGCAGGGGCAGTCTGTGTTTACAGACGCGGGCTGGAATTTCACATCGGTCTGGACCTCCGACCCCGGGATCAACAACGGTTACCCGATGCTGCGCTGGCAGCTGGGCTTCACTGACAGTCCGCCGTTGCCGTTTCCACGCCTTAAAGACCGCAATATCAATATCAATGCGCCGTTTGAGCTCAACTTGGCCGAGCATTTCCTTGACCCTGACGCCGGGGATCTGGGTTTTACCGTGAGCGGCGATTTGCCGCAAGGTCTCGCCTTTGATGCGGCCACCGGTGTCATCACCGGCACACCGACATTGCAAGGCAGCTGTTCGTTGCAGGTTACCGCGACCGATGCTGGCGGCAGTGATTACACCGCAACGACCAGTTTTGCTCTCAATGTGCAACCGGCCTTTGACGGCGAAGGCACCGTGGCGTCACCTTGGGAAATCGATAGCGCAGAAAAACTCGATGCAGTCCGTAATGTGCTGGGTGCGCACTTTGTGCTGACTGCCGATATCGATTTGTCTGGCTCCGAATGGAGTGAGGGCTGGCAACCGCTGGGCAGTGCGCAGGATCCATTTTCAGGCAGCTTTAATGGCAATGACTTCAGCATCACGGGCCTGGTGGTGAAGGCCACCGGGGATGAGCGCGCGGGTCTGTTCGGTCGGGTGCTGAACGCCGAGCTGCATAACCTGCAACTGACTGATGTGCAGGTGAACGGCCACGGCTTTGTCGGTGGTCTTGCAGGAGCCGCCAGCTTAAGCACCATCAGCAACGTCTCCGTAGAGGGTGATATCTCTGTGGCCGATGCCTCCACCGATGGTTGGGCGTTCGGCGGCCTGGTCGGTTTTTCAGAAAACACTGAAATCAGCGGCAGCGAGTTTGCCGGCACCGTCAGCGGTCTGGCGGAAACCGGGGGCCTGGTGGGTCGGGTCGCTACGGCAGGCAGTGTCAGCAACAGCAGCGCCGAGGCTACCGTGTCCGGTACGTCACGGGTGGGTGGCCTGATGGGCTTCCTGCATGCCGACTCGGACACAGATCCCGACCATGTCGCGCGTGTTGAGCGCAGCCATGCCCACGGTACCGTCACGGCGGAAGATCGCGCGGGCGGCCTGATCGGGGAAGCCACGGCCGGTACCGTCACCAACAGCCACGCCGGTGGCAATATCAGTGGCGACACCATCACCGGTGGCCTGTTTGGTCGCGTTAACAGCAACAGTGTGATCACCGATGTGTATTTTCAGGGCGCCGTGTCTGGTCGCCTGCTTTCGGGCGGGCTTGCGGGTGAAATGGTCAGCAGTGAATTGGCACGTGCCTATACTGCCAGCACCGTGCAAGGCGATCAGGGTAGCGCCGCGCTGGTCGCCAGCATCGATTCTGCGACCATCAATGCCAGTTTCTGGCATCAGGCGTTGGCCAATGGCCAGACAGGCTTCGCCGACAGCACAGGCAGTAATCAGATTGACGTCGGCGCCCTGAGCGCCGAAGCAATGCAGGCGCGTGACACCTACCTTGATGCAGCCTGGGATTTTTCCGCGAACTGGGACATGCAAGCCGGTGGTGGTCTGCCTTATCAGCAATGGGCCCCGGAATTTTTCTCCAGCCCGCCGGTATTGCTGAGCACCATCCCGGATAGCCTGCTGTTGCCCGAAGGCAATTTTGCGTTGATGGTGACAGACCTGATCGTCGAGCCCCTGGGTGGATCGCTGGATGTTGTGGTCTCCGGATTGCCGGCGGGTGTGACTTTTAATGCAGCAACCGGGGTCATCAGCGGCAACAGTCAGCACTGGGGTGACCATGTGATCACCATTACCGCACGCAATGAGCGCGACGAAACGCTTGCCGTAAATTTTACCCTGACCTTTCTGCCCTACGAGACCGGAGATGGCTCGTCTGGCTTCGGCTGGCGCGTAGCCACTGCAGAGCAGCTGCGTGCCATGCGCCTGCGTCCCGGTGACCACTACTTCATGATCGCTGACATCGACCTGCAAGGTAGCGACTGGACTCCGGCGGGTACGGCAGATGCCCCCTTTACCGGGAGCCTGGCGGGCAACGGTTACACCATCAGCGGCCTGATGGTCGATACCAATGCTGACCAGGTGGGTCTTTTCGGCGCCACCGAAGGTGCCATGTTGACGAATATACGTATTGACTCGGCCAGCATCAGCGGCGCGGACAATGTCGGCATACTGGCAGGCAAAGCGACTGACACGCAGATAAGTCGCGTATCGGTGACCGGCACCGTGAACGGCGGTAGTTACGTAGGTGGTCTGGCCGGCGCGGTCAGTGGCGGAAGTATGGATCAGGTGTACGCGCAGGTTGCTGTCGAAGGCGCAATGACGGTCGGTGCGCTGGCAGGCTTAGCTGAAGAAAGCCCGGTCACCAATGCCAGTGTTGACGGTGACGTACGAGCGTCCGGCTTTGTGTCTGGAGGTATGTTTGGCTCATTTGAAGGCGCGGAAATAAAAAACAGCTACTCAAACGTTGCTATTGTTAATTGGGAGGAGGCGATGTTCGCCGGTGCACTGGCGGGTTTCAGAACCGATGCGACATTTGTCAACGTTTTCTGGAACGCCGACAATATGCCCGGTATGGCGCCCGGCGGTTTTGATACCGACATTTCGATCGATGACACCGAAGGGTTGACCGGAGACGAATTGATACGCAAAACCAGTTACCCGGATCTCGCAGATATTGAAGGTGGTTGGGATTTTGAGGCTGTCTGGGGCATCAATGCCAACATTAACGCCGGGCTGCCGTATCTGCGCTGGATGGCCCCCAATGCTGTGCCGACTTTGACCCGTTTCCCCGAACAGACGCGACAGGAACTGGCAATACCGGAAGATGGGTCGCTCAGACTGACGCGGCAGATCCTGTTGGATGCCAGCGATGCCAATGACGAAGACGGCGGCATCGCCGCGTTTATTGTCAAAAGTGTTGCAAGCGGCACATTAATGATTGGTGGCCGTCCTTTCGATGCGAACACCAACAATGTGATCGGTTTTTCGTCAGAAGCCCGATGGCATCCCGCTGCCAATGCGAACGGCATTCTACCGGCGTTCAGCATGACCGTGCGGGACGATGATGAGGCGCAAAGTACGACTCCGGTCCTGCTCCATATTCCGGTGACCGCGGTCAATGATACGCCGCAGCTACTGAACCCCATACCTGACCAGAGCGGCGTCAACAGTGCCGTGCAGGGTGAGGCTTTCAGTCTGAATTTACGTGGCTACTTTAGTGATGTTGATGCAGACGTACTGACATTCGCCATGAGCGGCCTGCCCGACGGCCTGCATGCGACGGACGCCGGTACCGTCAGCGGCATACCGACCAATACCGCCGCACTGGGTAGTCCGTACCCGGTAACAGTGACTGCATCGGACGGGTTTGTGTCTGCTAGTGACAGCTTTGTCATTGCGGTGACCAATGTCAACGATGCGCCGGTACTGTTGTCGGAGATTGAAGACCGGATGCTCATCACCGGCGAGATGCTGGATCTGGATTTATCGGGTTATTTCGATGATCCCGATAACGATATCCTGAGTATCAGCGTCAGCGATCTGCCTGCGGACCTTGTCTCAGATGCCGTTGGTCGCGTCTCCGGTATCACAGACCAGGCTGGTGTCTATACAGTTACGGTAGTGGCCGCTGACCCCGATGATGCCTCGGTCACTACCGATTTTAACCTGGTGGTGAATGCACCGCCGGTGGTTGAGTCACAGTCACCTGTTATCAACAGTGAACAGAACAACGTCAATCAGTCGGGAACAGTCACGGTGACCGAGTCGGGCGTCCTGAACGGTGGCTCCATCAACGGTACCATTAACAACAGCGGCACGGTCACCGGCAATATTCAACTTGGACCCGGTTCACAGATAAACGGCGGCACCATATCCGGCGTGATCCAGGGCAGCGCCACTCAACCGGCGCGCATTAGCGATGCGTCGATCGTAGCTGGCGCAACGCTGGAGAATGTGGTTGTTGGCGCCAATGTGGTGCTGGACCCCGCTGTTCAGCTAGGCAGCAATGTGACCTTTGCGACTGACAGCAATATCCCGCCAGCACTCGACCTGACGCCGGCTCTCAAAAGGCTGGCATGGACACAGGGAGATGAGCGCGAGGTCATTGACCTGGATGATGATGTGTTGACGTCGGATAACGGTGCCATGTCTATTATCCGGTCGATTCAGCTGATGAATGATTTTGAGCCAGCCGGCAATCAGGCGGTGCAGGATGACAGCAACGGTGAGATACGGGTTACCATGAGCGACACGAGACATTCGGTCCTGCCGGTCAAAGTCAGCAAGGCGGCAACGGACGAGGAGGAAGGTGTCTACATCAACAGTGACGGTGACGTGGTTCTGGTGACAGGCAGCCGGCGGGTGGTGGTCAATCATCCAGTGCTGGACAGCAACCCGGCATTTCGTGACGCATTGGCGGCCATGGGCCTGGGCCTGGATTTTGATGCGCGCACCAATCTGATCGTCAGCGAACTGGATGTCGTATCCGGGAAGGCCGCAGGTGACGCAGGACAGTGGGCGATGCTGAGCACGGCCGTCACATCGCCCGCAATCTACTATGCCGGACGACCCGATATCAGCGCCGTGCCCGCTCACCGGAGCAACGTCCCCGGATTGCACAGCCATGCGGTGCCTGGTCTGGCAAATGTCGAGGCTCTGTCACTGGTGTTTACCGGCGAAGATGGCACATTGCTGGAGCAGGATATTGTTCCGGTGCCGGCGCACTGGCCGGTCCTGAAACAGAGTCTGCAACGGCTGCCGGGTGCCAGTGACGTGCGCATCGATACACTGGGCGTTATCTCGCTGCGTCTGGACGGTCAGTTGGTTCAGGGGCGGATGGAGTACCTTGTTGAGCCCTCCTCTGATGGCTCCGGTACCGGGCTGGTAGCCTTTGATACGGCGGGTGACGTCAACCACGACGGTATTGATGATTTTCAGTTGCGATACCCTAATGGCGACCGCCAGTTACTGTACGTCTATCCGTGACAGTGACTGGCGACGGCAGACAGCCTCAGTTGCGGTACAGCTTTAACCCCACCGCTGAGCCCTGACCAAAACCACGCCAGTAAGTATGGTCGCCGCGAGCCTGCCCGTTCGGGTTCATGGCATAAACACCGTCGGCGCCATCTTCGACGACTTCCAGGTAAGCGGCCTTGTCAGTATCACCTTTCAAGTGCAGATCCAGAAACGCGGTGACAAAATGCTGCAGGATATTGTTCATGCGCAGCGTGTCCCACACCGCATCCGTGTAATGGCCGGCGCCGCTGGTGTCTTCGCGATCCAGAAACTCGACCGGCAGCGGAATCGGTGCCGCTGCGCTGTGACCGGCGTTCTTGAACACCAGCATGTAGCGATCACTGTTGACGGCACCGTCATAGATTGCCTTGATGCCATTTTCATAGCCGGACGTGGTGTCGGCATCACCGGCGACAAACAGCGTCGGTACCTGAACTGTCTCTTATACACATCTGACGCTGCCGACGACTCCTTACGTGTAGA
>OJBX01000154.1_pt1 | contig 48299 bp, 46 predicted proteins | sample 1590751 | NCBI WGS metagenome assembly OJBX01 (sample SAMN05416780, study PRJEB24817) | seawater metagenome | isolation source: Sea water | place: Canada:Atlantic | collected 2013-07
TCTACACGTAAGGAGTCGTCGGCAGCGTCAGATGTGTATAAGAGACAGGCCGAAACCATCGCCGACCAGGATCGCTTTCGTGCCCTGTCGCGTGAATTTGCCGATATCGAACCAGTCGTGCGTGAGTTTGAAACCTACCTTGAAGCGCAGACCGGGCTTGTGCAGGCGCAGGAAATGCAGCGTGACGCAGACCCCGATATTCGCGAGATGGCCGACGAAGAATGTAAACAGTTGCGCCAGACTATTGAAACACTGGAGCTGAGCCTGCAGAAACTGCTGCTGCCCAAGGACGAAAAAGACAGCATGAATGTGTTTCTGGAGATTCGTGCTGGCACTGGCGGAGATGAGGCTGCGCTGTTTGCAGGTGACCTGCACCGGATGTATGCACGTTATGCCGAACTCAAGGGCTGGCAGATGGAAATCATCAGCCAGCGCGCTGGCGAACATGGCGGTTTCAAGGAAGTCATCTGCCGCATTGAAGGCAGGCAGGTCTACGGTCAGCTGAAATTTGAGTCAGGCGCGCATCGGGTTCAGCGTGTGCCCGAGACAGAAACTCAGGGGCGAATTCATACCTCTGCCTGTACCGTGGCGATTCTGCCGGCGGCCGATGAGCTGGAAGAGATAGAGCTGAACAAAGGCGATCTGCGTATCGACACCTTCCGGGCCAGTGGCGCCGGTGGTCAGCACGTCAACAAAACCGATTCCGCAATTCGTATCACTCACCTGCCCACGGGTATGGTGGTGGAATGCCAGGATGAGCGCTCGCAGCACAAGAACAGGGCGCGTGCCATGTCCCTGCTTAGCGCGCGCCTTAATGACATGGCACAGCAGGCGGCTGACAAACAGCAGTCAGATGCACGGCGCCTGCTGGTTGGCTCCGGTGATCGTTCGGAGCGAATCCGGACCTATAATTTTCCTCAAGGGCGTGTCACCGATCATCGCATCAACCTGACCTTGTACAAACTGGCCGAGGTCGTGGAAGGGCAGCTGGATGTGGTTATCCAGCCACTGGTGCATGAATACCAGGCCGACCTGCTTGCCGAGCTGGCCGCGTGAGCCTGTGATGGTCAGCATTCGTCAGGCTCTGGATCAGGCGGTCTCTGCTCTGAAAACCAGTGACAGCGCAAAGCTTGATGCTGATGTGCTGCTGGCCTTTGTGTTGCATAAAACGCGAAGCTATCTGTTCAGTCATGCCGATACCGATTTAAGCGAGGACCAGCATGCTGTGTTCGAGGCGCTGGTGGTGCGGCGGGCTGCGGGCGAACCGGTCGCCTACCTGACCGGTCAGCGCGGCTTCTGGACGCTGGACCTGAAGGTCACGCCTGCGGTGCTGATACCCCGGCCGGAAACGGAGTTGTTGGTGGAGCTGGCATTGAATCTGGGTCTTGAGATGGGGCAGGAGACGGGTCAGATAATGAATCGGGAGCCCGGCACCAGCCGCGCGGACCCCGCTCTGACCGTGGCAGACCTGGGCACCGGTAGTGGCGCCATCGCCCTGGCATTGGCCAGCGAGCGGGCGCACTGGCACATTTACGCGACCGATCGCAGTGAGCAGGCGCTGCAGGTTGCCCGCGACAATGCGGTGCAGCTCAATCTGACTCAGGTCAAATTCAGTGTTGGCGACTGGTGCGAGGCGTTGCCAGCCGACACTCGCTTTGACATGATTATCAGCAATCCGCCCTACATTGACGCGGGTGATCCACATCTTGAGCTCGGCGGTCTGCCATTCGAACCACGCACTGCGCTGGTTGCCGATAGCCGTGGTTTGAGTGATCTGGCGACAATCTGCCAACAGGCCGGACACAAGCTACGTGAGGACGGTTATCTGTTGCTTGAACACGGCTATCAACAGGGCGCCGAGGTGCGTGCATTACTGGCGACAGCAGGTTTCCGGAAAGTGCGCAGCGAGTGCGATCTGGCTGGCCATGAGCGCGTGACGCTGGGGCAATTTGCAGAATCGGGAGAAAACACATATGCGTGATGAGCAGTTATTGCGCTATAGTCGACAGATTATGTTGCCCGCTTTTGATGTAGAGGGGCAGACCCGGTTGCTGAACGCGACGGTACTGGTGGTTGGCGTAGGTGGGCTTGGCAGCCCGGTTGCCATGTATCTGGCCGCGGCGGGTGTCGGGCATCTGATTCTTGTTGACGACGATGTCGTGGAGATCAGCAATCTGCAGCGACAGGTAGCGCACCGAGAGAGTGCGCTTGGTGGCAGTAAAGTTGAGTCCGCCCGCCAGACACTGCTGGCATTGAATTCGGATGTTAAGATAACGACAGTTAATGAGCGCGTCGACAGAACGTTACTGGAAAAACTGATCGGGCGACCGGTCGAGCTGGTTGTTGATGCCTGCGACAATTTTAGTACACGTTTTGCCATCAACGCGGTCTGTGTAAAGCACAAGGTGGCGCTGGTTTCCGGGGCTGCGATCCGTCTGGAAGGTCAGGTGGCGGTGTTTGACAGTCGTCAGCCTGACAGTCCGTGTTATCAGTGTCTGTATCAGGACGGCGACGATGAGCAGATGAGCTGTGCCCGTAATGGTGTGCTGGCGCCTGTGGTTGGCGTCATCGGCAGTATGCAGGCACTGGAGGCGATCAAGGTTTTATCCGGCATGGGCAAGAGCCTGTGTGGGCGTTTGTTATTGTTTGATGCCATGAGTTCCACTTGGCGAGAATTGCGTTTGCCGCGTGACCCTGCATGTAAAGTATGTGGGGCGGGCGCTTCCTGAACAGATTTATAAAGGTTGTCATACATGCAGAACACTGAAAACAAAGAGTCGGCCGAGACCACGGACTCTGTTGAAAATAAAGAGCCCTCAGCAAATAAAGAGCCCTTAGCGGATAAAGAGCCCTCAGCAAATAAAGAGCCCTCAGCGGACAAAGAGCCCTCAGCGCATAAAGAGCCCTCAGCGGACAAAGAGCCCTCAGCGGATAAAGTCGGACAGATGAGCGAGGCCGTTGTCGAGGCTGCCACCATCAATGCCAGTGCTGCTGCGGAAGACGCTTCCTCCGCTGAGGAAGGCCCTCAACCCGACGCGGCAGTTGATGCGCCGCCGGTGGTGCCTGATATCCCATTTAGCCAGTTTAAGCTGGAGGAACCACTGGAGCGCGCCATCAAGGAGCTGGGGTACAAGTTCTGTACACCCATTCAGGCACAGAGCCTGCGTTATACGCTGCGTGGTTTTGATGTCACCGGCAAAGCACAAACCGGCACCGGCAAAACAGCAGCGTTTCTGATTACCATTATCAATGATCTGCTAAAGAACCCGGTCACGGAAGAGCGCTTTATTGGCGAGCCGCGGGCATTGATTCTGGCGCCTACACGCGAACTGGTGATGCAGATTGCCAGCGATGCCCAGAACCTCAGCAAAGGCTGCGGGCTTCATGTCGTGGCGATGGTGGGAGGCGAGGATTACAAGAAGCAACTGGCGGCGGTGGACTCACAACCGGTTGATATTGTGGTGGCAACACCGGGCCGCCTGATTGATTTCCTGCAGAACGATCAGCTTTATCTTGGGCTCGTCGAGATCCTGGTGATTGATGAGGCTGACCGAATGCTGGACATGGGGTTCATTCCCCAGGTGCGCACCATTGTCAGTCGCACACCGCACAAGGACTGCCGCCAGACACTGTTGTTCAGCGCCACGTTTACGCCGGAAATCATTGAGCTGACCTCGCGCTGGGCTATGGACCCGGTGATGATCGAGATTGCACCGGAACGTGTTGCGACCGACACCATTGAGCAGATCGTGTATCTGGTGACCACGGAAGATAAATACAAATTGCTCTATAACATCATCAAGGCTGACGGCGCCGACAAGGTCATTGTCTTTAACAATCGCCGGGACCAGGTGCGCAAATTGGCAGACAGCCTGTATAGAAATGGCGTCAGTTGCGGATTATTGTCCGGTGAAGTAGCGCAGAATAAACGTGTAAAAACGCTGGAAGCATTCCGTGATGGCGATATTCAGGTGCTGGTCGCAACCGATGTTGCCGGTCGCGGCCTGCATATCGATGATGTCAGCCATGTCATCAATTACAGCCTGCCCGAAGAAGCCGAAGACTACGTGCATCGTATTGGTCGCACCGGGCGCGCCGGGGCCATCGGCACCTCAATCAGCTTTGCCTGTGAAGAGGATTCATTTCTGCTGCCCAATATCGAAGACAAACTGGGACAGAAGTTGCCCTGTGTTTACCCAGAAGCAGATCTGCTGGCAGAGCCACCGGCCTTTACCCGGCCATCGCATTTCAAGGATGAATCCAAGCCCTCAACACGCGGTGGCAGAAGCGGCGGCGGCAAAGGCGGCTCCGGTAAACCCCGCCCTCGGCGCTGAAGCGTTCAGCGCCATGAAGGAACAGTAGCGCGAGTGCGTCCGTGGGTGTCAGGCCAGTTTGCCGGATTTGGCGCCAGCCGCTTCCAGCACTTCCATGTAGGGTGTTGCCGCGCGATGCTGGGCCACATGATCCAGAAAGGTTGTGCCATTGGACAGGGTCACATTGATGTCGTGTCCGGCGGCAACAAAAAACGGCACAAACCGGCTGAAGTGCTCAGGTAACATGCCGCGATAGGCTTTGGTCAGAATGTGATAGTCCGCCGGTACACCAGCCGGCGGTTCCAATTCAAGAAACCCCTGAATACGCTCGTCCGACCACTCTTCGTTGCGTGTGGCGGGCTGGGTTCTTTCTTTGCCTGTTTTTTTCTCTTCAATCATTGGAACACCTTCACGCGCTCAGTTTCTTGCGCAATAATTCGTTGAGTTGAGCCGGATTGGCTTTGCCCTTGGACAGTTTCATGGCCTGACCAACAAAAAAACCGAACACTGCTTCCTTGCCGCCGCGATACTGTGCCACCTGGTCCGGATTGGCCGCGATCACATCATCCACCAAGGCTTCGATGGCCCCGGTATCGGTGACCTGCTTCAGGCCACGCGATTCGATGATGGTGTCAACATCGGTTTCGCCTTCACTCAGTGCTTCGAATACGGTTTTGGCAATCTTGCCGGAAATCGTGTTGTCCTTGATGCGGCTGATCAGCATGCCCAGTGATTCAGGGCTGATCGGCGACTGGTCGATGCTCAGATCCTGCTTGTTGAGCAGGCCCAGCAGGTCGGCAGTAACCCAGTTGGCTGACAGCTTGGCGTCGCCACACAGACCTGCCACGGCTTCAAAGTATTCAGCCATGGCCCGGCTACTGGTCAGCACGTCAGCATCATATTCGCTGAGCCCGTACTGCGACACAAAGCGCTGGCACCGGGCGCCCGGCAGCTCCGGCAGAGTGGCCCGCACGGCCTCAATAAAGGCATCGTCGATCACCAGCGGCAGCAGGTCGGGCTCGGGGAAATAACGGTAGTCGTTGGCAACTTCCTTGCTGCGCATGGAACGGGTTTCGTCCTTGTCTGAATCGTACAGGCGGGTTTCCTGCACAATGCGACCACCGTCTTCCAGAATCTCGATCTGGCGCTGTACTTCGTAGTTAATGGCCTTTTCCACAAACCGGAACGAGTTGACGTTCTTGATTTCGGTTCGCGTACCGAATTCCGTGTCTCCTTTTTTGCGGATCGACACGTTGGCATCGCAGCGCATGGAACCCTGTGCCATGTTGCCGTCGGAAATGCCCAGGTAAAGAATGATGGAGTGCAGCTTCTTCAGATAGGCCACGGCCTCCTTGGCGTTGCGCAGGTCGGGGTCGGACACGATCTCCAGCAACGGCGTACCAGCCCTGTTCAGGTCGATACCGGACATGCCCTGAAAATCTTCGTGCAGGGACTTGCCGGCGTCCTCCTCAATGTGCGCGCGGGTAATGGCAATGATTTTTTCGCTGCCATCCTCAAGCTGGATCTTGAGCGTGCCGCGACCCACCGTGGGCAGGTCAAGCTGGCTAATCTGATAACCTTTGGGCAGGTCAGGGTAAAAATAGTTCTTTCGGTCAAAAACAGAGCGCTGACCGATCTCAGCGTCCACCGCCAGGCCAAAGCTGACCGCCATGCGAAGAACTTCTTCGTTCATTACCGGCAGTGTACCGGGCATGGCGAGATCATACAGGCTGGCCTGGGTGTTGGGGGCAGCGCCAAATCGTGTGCTGCTGCCCGAGAATAGTTTGCTCTGTGTTGCAAGTTGTACATGTACTTCCAGACCGATAACGGTTTCCCAGGTCATGTGTTATACCTCCGGTCTTTGTGTGTGCCAGTCAGTGTTTAACTGGAACTGATGTGCCACATTAAGCAGACGTGACTCGGACAACGCCGGTCCCACCAGTTGCATGCCAATGGGCAGACCACCCAGCATGCCCGCGGGCAGTGAAATACCGGGCAGGCCCGCCAGATTAACGGCGATGGTGTAGATGTCTTCCAGATACATGGTGACCGGGTCGCTGTTCTTCTCGCCCAGTTTGAATGCAGTGTGCGGCGAGGTTGGGCCGAGAATCAGATCAACGTCCTTGAACGCTGTGTCAAAATCCTGCTTAATCAGGCGGCGAATTTTCTGCGCCTGTTTGTAGTAGGCATCATAATAGCCGGCGGACAGAGCGTAGGTGCCAACCATGATGCGACGTTTGACTTCGTCGCCGAAACCTTCACCACGACTGCGCTTGTACATGTCTTCCAGGTTAGCTGGGTTCTCGCAGCGGTAGCCGAAGCGGGCGCCGTCGAAACGCGACAGATTGGCTGAAGCCTCCGCGGGTGCAATAACGTAGTAGGCAGGCACGGACAGATGGTTGTTAGGCAACTCCACTGTCTTGACGGTAGCGCCCAGGCTTTCCAGTGTCTTGATGGCCAGTTGCAGAATTTCCTGTACCTGTGAACTGAGGCCGTCGCTGAAATGTTCTCGCGGCAGACCTATGCGCAGACCGGTCAGTGGTTGGTTCAATTGCGCGCTGAAATCTTCTGCCGGGATATCCAGGCAGGTCGAGTCTCGGGCATCGGCGCCAGCGATGACGTTCATCATCAGGGCGGCATCTTCGGCGCTCTTGCTGAGTGGGCCAGCCTGATCCAGGCTGGAGGCAAACGCGATCATGCCCCAGCGAGAAACACGGCCATAGGTTGGCTTCAGGCCGGTGATGCCGCAGAAGGAGGCGGGCTGGCGAATTGATCCGCCGGTGTCGGTGCCGGTGGCGATGGCACAGAGGTCGGCGGCGACGGCTGCAGCAGAGCCGCCGGAAGAGCCGCCTGGCACGCGGTCCTGGTCCCAGGGGTTGTGAACCGCACCAAAATAACTGGTTTCGTTGGATGACCCCATGGCGAACTCATCCATGTTGGTTTTCCCGAGCATTACCGCGCCGGCGCTCTGCAGGCGTTCGACAACACAGGCATCGTAGGGAGAGGTGAAGTTGGCGAGCATGCGTGAGCCGCAGGCGGTCAGTACGTCGCGCGTGCAGAAGATGTCCTTGTGGGCGACAGGAATGCCGGTAAATGGTGTGGCATTGCCAGCGGCACGTTGGGCATCGGCCGCAGCCGCCTGGCTGAGTGCCAGTTCCGGCGTTGTCGTCACGTAGGCATTCAGTGCCGGGTTCAGTTGTGCGATACGATCCAGGTAGGCCTGTGTCAGTTCTACACTGGACACTTCCTTTTTGGCCAGTGCGGTGGCCAGTTCAGCAACGGTTTTGCTTAACATATGCGTCTGTATCCTTGCCTGATCTGATGAATGTCAGCAGTCAGCGATGTTGTTGTCAAAGTGCGAGCGGGGCCGGGCAGGCAACACCGGGCGGGGTCATTCAATGACCTTGGGGACCAGATACAGACCGTCCTGTGTGGCCGGTGCAATCTTCTGGTATTGGTCGCGCTGATTGGTTTCGGTGACGACGTCCGGGCGCAGCCGCTGGGTGGCATCGAAAGGATGTGCCATGGGCGCCACCTGGGATGTGTCCACATTTTGCATCTGGTCGATCATATTGAGAATATTGGAGATTCGCTGGGCAACTTCCAGGGTGTCTGACTCGCTGATCTGCAGTCGTGCCAGATGCGCAATTTTTTCCACGTCTGTGTTGTCTAAGGCCATCAAAAGGCTCCTGAGTATGCGATAATACCGGGCCTGCCAGGTTCTTGACTCAAGCCCGACACCGGAATGTTTTTGATACTTGCCCTAATACATGAGCATTGCTAGAGTGCGTATCTATTTGCTGGAGAAGCCGTGATTATACGGGATTATGACCGGTCTGAGGCAACAGTTTCCTTCCAGGTTTGCGATGGTTCCGTTCAGGAGGCTGCCCGTGGAGGCAGATTCCAGGCAGGAACTGTCAATCATTTTGTCTGTCTGCTTTAAGAGTGGATTAACGGGTCCGGGTCCCGGACCGTTCCGATTATTGTTGAGGTAAGCAAGAATTCAATGTTCAAAAAAATAAGGGGAATGTTCTCCAACGATCTGTCAATTGACCTGGGCACGGCGAATACACTGATTTACGTGCGTGGAGAAGGCATTGTCCTGAATGAGCCTTCCGTTGTTGCGATCCGTAACCACAATGGCCAGAAAACGGTGACTGCGGTCGGTGCCGACGCCAAACGCATGCTGGGCCGGACGCCGGGCAACATCACGGCCATCCGACCGATGAAGGACGGCGTGATTGCCGATTTTCAGGTGACCGAGAAGATGTTGCAGCATTTTATCAGCAAAGTGCACGAAAACAGCTTTTTCCCGCCCAGCCCGCGTGTGCTGGTGTGTGTGCCCTGCAAGTCCACCCAGGTTGAGCGCCGCGCCATCCGTGAGTCCGTTATCAGTGCCGGGGCACGGGAAGTACGTCTGATCGAAGAACCCATGGCGGCCGCCATTGGTGCAGGACTGCCGGTGGAGAAACCCAGTGGTTCAATGGTGGTTGATATCGGTGGCGGGACTACCGAAATTGCCATTATTTCTCTGAATGGCGTGGTTTATGCTGAATCGGTTCGTGTCGGTGGTGATCGTTTTGATGAAGCCATTATTACGCATGTGCGCCGCAACTATGGCAGCCTGATCGGGGATGCCACTGCCGAGCGCATCAAAAAGGAAATTGGCTGTGCCTATCCGTCAGAAGGCGTGCTGCGTGAAATCGACGTGCGCGGCCGTAATCTGGCCGAAGGTGTGCCACGCAGTTTTACGCTGAATAGCGATGAGATCCTCGAAGCGCTGCAGGAAACCCTGTCAGCCATTGTGCAGGCGGTGAAGAGTGCGCTGGAACAGTCTCCGCCGGAACTGGCATCCGATATTGCCGAGAGCGGCATGGTGCTGACCGGTGGCGGAGCGTTGTTGAAAGACCTGGACAAGTTGCTGTCGGAAGAGACCGGCCTGCCCGTGATTGTTGCTGATGACCCGCTGACCTGTGTGGCGCGGGGCGGCGGCAAGGCCATGGAGCTGATGGATTCCAACGAAATGGATGCGCTCACGCTCGAGTGATTCATGGCTCCGGAATCAGAGTGCTGGTTCCGGAGTGGAATACCCGGTCCCGGCCGAATCTGCTGTCCGGGATCTAACGCCAACCAGTTGACTAATGCTGAACAGGCTGAGGTTCTGCTATTAAAACCTTATTTATCAAAGGGGTGTCGCTGGAGTATCGTCTGCTGGTGTTCATGGCGCTATCGCTTGGCGTCATGTTTGCCGATTCGCGGTTCGACTACCTGGATCGTGTTCGCTACACCGTCGCCTATGTCAGTACACCGGTGTATTGGGTGGCGGACATTCCTGCCCGCGCGTCGTCGTGGATTGACGATGTATTTGTGTCCCAGCGCGACCTCATTGAAGAAAACGCACAGTTGCGTCAGGAGTTGCTGTTCGCCCAGCGCGAGTTGCAGCTATTGGCCGGTCTGGCCAGTGAGAACAGTCGTCTGCGCGAACTTCAGGAAGCATCACAGGCCGTGCAGGGGCGTGTCATCACCGCAGAAATCATCAATGTCTCCAATGATCCGGGTTCCCGTCGGGTGCTGATCAACCGTGGCGCGCATAACGGTGTTTTTGAAGGCCAGGCCATTCTGGATGCCCATGGTCTGATGGGGCAGGTGGTCGAAGTGCTGCCATTTACCAGTTGGGTGCTGCTGATCACGGATTCCCGTCACGGCACCCCGGTGCAGGTCAATCGCAATGGCGAGCGTGCCATCGCCCGTGGCGGCAGAGGCGATGTGCCCGGGCTGGAGCTTGAATACGTACCGGACACTGCGGATATTGTGGTCGGCGACCTGCTGGTCAGCTCAGGGCTGGGGCAGCGTTATCCCAAGGACTATCCAGTCGCTGAAGTGACTCGTGTGTTTCATGACCCGGGCCAGCCATTTGCCCTGATCAGAGCCCGACCCCTGGCACAGATGGACCGGACACGACACGTCATGCTGGTGGTGCCGGACGACGAGGTGATCGGAGGAGGCAGTCTGGAACTGTTACCAGAGTTGCCGGACACGGGCGTGGTCAATGACGCCGATGGCGAGGCCCAAGCTGCCGAATCACAGAATACAGAACCCCAGGCTACGGATCTCCAAGCTACGGATTCTCAGGCCGCCGACTCTCAGCCTGCAGAAGCCGTCGCGCCCGCCGATGCCGCGGCTGTTGACGCTGCGGAGTCTGAAGCGGCTGCCACCCCGACCACTACTCAGGGAGACGTTTGATCATGGTACCCAGAGCGAATGGCGTATGGATCATCATTCTCAGCCTGTTGCTGGCGTATCTGCTGGCGATAGTGCCTTTTCCTGACTGGGCCATGCATTACCGGCCGCAATGGGTGGCGATGGTGCTGATCTACTGGATTATGGCGCTGCCCTACCGAGTCGGTATTGGCGCGGCCTGGTTCGCGGGTCTGTTTATGGATATTCTGGAAGGCTCGCTGTTGGGGCTGAACGCGTTGTCGTTCGCCCTCATCGCCTACATTACCCTCAGCCTGCACCAGCGCTTGCGCATGTTTTCTGCTCTGCAGCAAAGCGGCATGATCCTGGCCCTGGTGGGCATCAACATGACCATGACCTACTGGATTAAAGTGGCAACCGAGCAGACCGATGCCGGCAGCCTGTTGTTCCTGCTGGGCGCGGTATCCAGTGCTTTTGTCTGGCCCTGGTTGTTCCTGGTCATGCGTCAACTGCGACGCGGGTTCAATGTACGCTGACATGAGTGAGTCGGAACCCATTATTTCAACCAGTCCATCATCGATCCTGGTGCTCGCCTCGGCATCGCCACGGCGCCGCGAATTGCTCGATCAGATTGGCGTTGCGTACCGGATTCTGGTGCATGACACTGACGAGACCCTGTTGCCAGCGGAACAACCGGCAGCCTATGTCAACCGGCTGGCCCGGCAAAAGGCGGCTTCGGTTAATGCCCTGCCGGAGATTTACGGGCGTAGCGCCGTGCTGGGCGCCGATACCATTGTAGTATGTGGGCGGTCGGTGCTGGGTAAACCACGTGATGAAGCGGATGCTGCACGTATGCTGGGTCTGTTGTCAGGGCGTTGTCACGAGGTGATGACGGCTGTCTGTGTGATGCGGGGTGAGCAGATAAAACAGGTCAGTGTTAGCACACGTGTCTGGTTTCGCGACCTGAGTCATGCGGACATTTCTGGCTACTGGCGCAGCGGTGAACCGGCAGGCAAGGCCGGCGCCTATGCAGTGCAGGGTGCGGGTGCGCTTTTTGTCGAGAAAATCGAAGGCAGCTACTCAGGTGTGGTGGGATTGCCGCTGTTTGAAACAGGCCGGCTGCTGGCAGACTTTGGCATCAGGAACACGCTTGAAAACGGCAGGTGATAGCCGCAGCTGCAAATGATCCGAGATAGATTTGTAACAGAATAATTGTAGGCCCGGAGAGTCGCGCGTGAGTGAAGAGATATTGATAAATGTCACACCCCGGGAAACCCGCCTGGCGCTGACCGACAATGGACTGCTGCAGGAAATCTACATTGAGCGCCGCAGCCGCAGTGGTCATGTTGGCGATATCTATCTGGGCAAGGTGGTCCGGGTGATGCCGGGGATGGAAGCAGCCTTTGTTGATATTGGCCTTGAGCGCGCGGCATTTCTGCATTGCGCCGACATCACGCCGATAGGTGCCGATGGTCTGGAAGTCAGCGACGACGGTGTTGCGGACATTCAGACACTGCTGCATGAAGGGCAAATGATTGTGGTTCAGGTGGCCAAGGACCCGATTGGCTCCAAAGGCGCTCGCCTGACCACCCACCTGACACTGCCTTCCCGGCACCTCGTGTACCTGCCCCGTAATGCCCATATCGGCATTTCCCTGCGACTTGAAGATGAAGCGGAGCGTGAGCGTCTACAGGCCTCGCTTGAGCGTTGTCTGACGCAGGAACAGGTGGCGGACAAGGGTGGTTTTATTATCCGGACGGCGGCCGAAGGCGCCAGTGATGCCGAGCTGAGCGAGGATATTCGTTTCCTGCGCAAGCTCTGGGCCGCGGTCGCCAGGCGTATCGAAAAAGGCAGAGAGGTCAGGGTGTTGTACCAGGACCTGCCATTGTATCTGCGCGCGGTCCGGGATCTGATTACGCCGCAGGTGGAAAAGATCCGGGTAGACTCCGCCGAAGCGTTTGAGGAGATCAACACCTTTGTCGGCGATTTCATTCCCGAGTCTCTGCACCGTGTTGAGCTTTACCGCGGTGAGCGGCCCATATTCGATCTGTACAACATTGACGATGAAATGGAAAAGGCGCTGGGTCGTCAGGTCAAACTGAAGTCCGGGGGTGACCTGATTATTGACCAGACCGAGGCGATGACCACAATTGATGTTAATACCGGTGGTTATCTGGGCAACAAGAATCACGCGGAAACCGTGTTAAAAACCAATCTGGAGGCGGCCACAGCCATTGCGCGGCAACTGCGAATAAGAAATCTGGGCGGTATTATTATTCTGGATTTCATCGACATGGATGAGCCTGAACATCAGCGTCAGGTGCTGCGGACCCTGGGCAAAGCACTGGACAAGGATCATGCCCGAACCATGATTTCAGGCATCTCAGAGTTGGGACTGGTGGAAATGACCCGCAAACGCACGCGAGAGAGTCTGGGGCAGATACTGTGTAGCCCCTGTCCCATGTGCTCGGGGCGCGGCCGTCTGAAAACGCCGGAAACCATCTGCTACGAAATTTTCCGTGAAATCGTCCGTGTTGCCCGGGCGTATGAAAATGATGAGTTGCTGGTGATGGCCTCCCAACTTGTGGTTGATCGCCTGCTGGACGAAGAGTCTGGCACGCTTGCAGACCTGGAGGCGCTGACTGGCAAAACCATCAGGTTTCAGGTTGAACCCATGTATACTCAGGAACAATATGACGTTGTTCTGTTTTGATGGGCAGCAGGAATGGTCTGACGGGCCGCGGTTTTGACAGGCATCTATGATTCTTCAAGTAACCAAATCCCTTGGCCGGGCGATATTGCAGGTTGTGTTCGCCTTGCTACTGGTGATGCTGGTGGCACTGGCGCTGTATGTCACCCTGGGCCGGCAGCTGACGCCGATGGTGGGAAACTACCAGCAGGCGCTTGAACAGCGTCTGTCACAGATGCTGGATGCAAGCGTAACATTCGGCAGTATTGAAGGTGAATGGGAGGGTTTTGGTCCCCGATTTCTGATTCAGGATCTGACCATCAACCCCCGAAACGGAGACGAGTCAGCAACTCTGGTGTTGGACCAGATCAGTGTTGCGCCCGATATACCCGCCAGCGTGCGTCAACTCAGACCCGTGCTGGGGCACACCACACTGCACCAACTTGACCTGGCACTGCACGAACAGAGCAATGGCAGGTGGTCGCTGGCCGGTCTGACCACAACTGGAGCCGGGGCGGTGTCACCGGCACAGATTCTGGACTGGCTAAAAAGTCTGGCACTGCTGGAGCTGGAGCAGACCCGGGTCGCGTTTCATCACCTTAGTGGGCAGGTCACACGGTTTAACGATACTCATCTTCAGATTCAGAGTCTGCAGGGGCGCCACGTGGTCAGCCTGACGGCCTATCAGGAAGGTATTGAGACGCCACTGCATGCGCAGGGTGAGCTGACGGGTGACACCCTTGAACAATTGCAGGGCGAGCTTTATCTGGCGTTCCCCGGTACAGATTACAGCGAATTTCTGCATGCTGTTCAGCCTGCCGACATCGATATCAATGAACTCAGCCTCGACGGTGAATTGTGGCTGACCCTGCAGCAGGGTGCCCTGGCTGGATTGCATTGGCGCGGTCGCGCAGACCTGGGCGTGGAACGCTCGGTGGCCACGCGTGTTGAGAACCTGACAGTGGGTTGGCTGCATCTGCAACATGACGCAGATGCCGAACGCTGGCGGCTCGATATCGAGGACATGGCGTTTGATTACGGCAATCGCCGCTGGCCACTCGGCGGATTGACCGCAGATTACACGGTGGGGCAGCAGGCAACAGCGCATATTGATGTGGTTGAACTGGGTGTGGCGTCGAGACTGCTGGTGGCTCTGGCGCCGGAAGGCGTATTGCGTGACGAAATCGAACAGTTCAATCCGCGTGGCCAGGTGCGTGATCTCAAAATAGCGGCCGCACTTGAGGGTGATGCATTAAAAACAGCGGCAGTGACGACCAACCTGAATGCTGCGGCTATCAGTGCGCACCGTGGAGCACCTGCCTTCTGGGGCGTCGATGGTTATGCAGAGCTTGCCTTCGATGCTGATCAGCGTCTGCTCGACGGGTTTGTCGAAGTCGATAGCGACGATGTGATGGTGCACCTGCCCGGTCTGTTCAACGATCAGTGGGCCTATCACCGACTCAATGGCAGAATGGGGTTTCATGCTGACTGGCGCTCGGATCTGAATATTCGTCTTGCCAGCGGTGTCATTGTTGTCGAGTCTGATGACCTGGAAGCTCGCGCGCAATTCGCCACTGATATTCAGAATGGCGAAGACCGGCTTATCAATCTTGAGTTGATGGTTGGTGCCCTGTCTGCGGACGTATCACGCAAATCGTTGTACCTGCCGACTGCCCCCGGAGCACCACAATCTGCGCAGGGGATTTTGCGCTGGGTCAATGACGCCGTGGTCGGTGGGCGGGCGGGCGGCAGTGGTCTGATTTTTCGCGGGCAGGTACAGAGCGGTGCAGAGACGGCTGCAAGAACGCTTCAGATGTTCTATAAAGTATCAGATGGAACACTTAAGTTTGATCCAGACTGGCCTGCAATCGAAGCATTGGATGGCATTGTAACCATCGATAATGGTGATGTGGATATCACGGCATCGGCGGGAAGCTCGCTGGGTATTGATTTTAACTCCAGCGTGGCGTCGGTACGTGCCAGCCCCGAGGGCGGTAGCTGGTTGACGGTGAGCGGTACCGGTCGTGGCAGTGCGCAACAGGGACTGCGTTACCTGCAGTCGACGCCGGTGACTCAAGGTGTTGGCCAATACCTGTCGAGCTGGCAGGCAGACGGTGACACCGATTTCAGTCTTGCTCTGAATATTCCGTTGTACGTAGACAATGCCCGGCCGCAGGTCGATCTGGCGTTTGCATTTGCGGACAATCGAATACTCATGCCCGAGTACGATCTGGATGTGGGCAATATCTCCGGGCGGTTGGTCTACAATTCCGTAGATGGTCTGCAAAGTCAGGACATGACGGCCACGCTTCTGGGCAATGTTGTTGACGTAGAGGTACAGGCCGATGGCATGGAGGGTGAGCCGGAAGGCACCCGAGTTGGTGTTACCGGCGAAGTGAGCGTTGATGCATTGTCGAATTGGCCAGGAATGCCGGCGCTGGTGTCGACACTGCTGCGAGAGGCACAAGGTACATCCGCTTACCGCGCCGAAGTCACGCTGCCGGTGCCGGGATCCAGCGCTACCGAACAGCGCCATCCGCGCTTACAGATCAATAGTGACCTGCGTGGTATCGGGTTTGCCTTGCCCGCTCCGTTTGCCAAGGTTGACGATGCCTCACAGGCGTTTAACCTGACACTGGATTTCATGCCGCAGTCGCTTGGGCTGAACATGTCTCTGCAGGATGTAATGCAGATGAATTTGAGTCTGCGCGAAGGCAACCTTCACAACGGGCTGGTCTATTTCGGTGCTAACGCAGATGGTCTGCGTGTGCGACGGCTGAACGAGGCCGCCCCAGGCGTCTCCGTGCTGGGCACAATACCCGAATTTAATTTCCAGAACTGGTCGCAGGCATTTAGCCGACTGGTGACAACCGGCAGTAGCAATGCGGCAATGACATCCGGGTTTGATCCGGGCGTGACCGGCACCGCAGAGTTGATGATAGGCCGGCTGACTGTTTTTGATGAGGTATTTGAACAGGTCAGTGTACAGATGGCGCAAAACGACAGTACCTGGACATTGGGCCTGAGCAGCGATGCGATCGCCGGCTCGATTCAGTTGCCGGAGTCCGCAGCGCAGCCGTGGCAGGTTAATCTGGAGCATCTGCATCTTAGCCGATCCATTGGCGGTGCCACTGAAGATGAGCTGGCAGCGCTGGACAGTGAAGCCGGGACACCACCGGTCACGGGCGCAGAGCTGGATCTGCAGGAGCTACCGACAGTTGAATACATATTGCCGCGCAATGATCCGTTGAGTGAGCTGGATCCAAGAGACTTTCCCAATATTCAGCTGGCAATAGATGAGCTGACACTGGCGGGCTCGCCCTTCGGGAAATGGCAGTTCCTGATGCAGTCGGATGCGCAGGGAGCCGAATTCACTGATCTCATTGTGAATGCCCGAGGACTGCGGATCGGCACTGAAGAGGAGCCGGCAACGTTTCGCTGGCGCTATGATGGCGACGGCCATGACAGTGAGTTGACCGGCATTCTGGCGGCCAGCGACCTGGCATCTGTGTTAAGTGCATATGGTTACGCTCCGAGTATCCAGAGTGAATCGGCACGGTTCGACTCGCGGCTATACTGGCGAGGTAGTCCCGCTTATTTTTCTGCGTTGGGCTTGAATGGTGAGATTGACCTTGAGGTCAATAATGGTCGCTTTCAGCAGCGCGCGGGTGTGGCCAACAGCGCCTTGCGCCTGATCAGCATCATCAATTTCGACGCGATTCTCAGACGTCTGCGTTTCAGCGAAGATATCACCGGCTCAGGGCTTGCCTACGATGAAATTCGCGGCAAGGTTGTACTGGAAGACGGGCTCTTGTCGATTGAAGACCGTTTGCAGATCATTGGTCCGTCCAGTCTGTTCCAGATTGCCGGGGAAGTGGATCTTGCGGCGGAAACGATTGACGGCGATCTGTATATTACACTGCCGGTCAGTGACAATATTCCCTGGCTCAGTGGTCTCGCAGCGCTTAATAATTTGATCAACTGGCAGGTGGCCGTTGGCGTGTTCCTGTTCGATCAGATTTTTGGTGATCAGGTGGATGACCTGACCAGTGCACATTACACCCTGGACGGCCCCTGGGAGAGTGTCGAGCCGCGCCTGAATCAGGTATTTACGGGAGGAGGTAACTAATATGTCGATGGTTCACAGCAGGGTAGCGGCAGTGCAGATGGTCAGTAGCGCTGATATCCATGCCAATATTGCCTCGGCCAGCAGACTGATTGCCAAAGCAGCGGCCGCTGGCGCGGCGTTGGTGGTTTTGCCGGAGAACTTTGCTGTGCTTGATGGCGGGCCCCAGGCTCAGTTTGCTGAGCACGAAGGCGACATGAATGGCCTGCTGCAGGGATTTCTGTCGGCACAGGCCCGGCTCCATGGCATTGAACTGGTGGCGGGTACCATTCCTCTGCTGACGCGGCCGTCCCGCGACGGTGACGACGCTGAGCTGCTAACCGATGGCCGGGTCAGGCCCGCATCGCTGGTTTTTGATCGACAGGGTGGCATTATTGCCCGCTACGACAAGATGCACCTGTTTGATGTTGAGGTCAGTGATCGGCAGGCCCGTTATGCCGAGTCTGACAGCTTTGAGGCGGGTGACGAGGTTGTGGTGGTTGATACCGGGGTCGCGCGTCTGGGGCTGACGATTTGTTATGACCTGCGCTTCCCGGAATTGTTCCGGCGCCTGTTCAACGAACGTGCGGAACTGGTGACGGTGCCGTCCGCGTTCACGCGGGTAACCGGGGAAGCACACTGGGAAGTTCTGTTGCGGGCCCGCGCCATCGAAAATCAGTGTTATGTTATTGGTGCCGGTCAGGGTGGCGTGCATAATGAGCGCCGTGAAACCTACGGACACAGCATGATTGTCGATCCCTGGGGTCGCGTGCTGGACGTGCTGGCTGACGGAGAAGGAATCGTCGTCGCGGACATTGATTTGCCTGCGCTACACGAGCTGCGCCGAAAAATGCCGGTGTTTTCGCATCGACGCCTGTAAAAACTGATATTAATAATGATGCAAGGAGTTTCATGTTGGACAAAGGTTTACTGACCAATATCTGTGCATTGCTGCTGACGCTGACGGGGTTGCTGTTACCAGGAACTGTTGGCAGTGTGGTGTTGAGTGTAGGGCTGTTTGCGTTATCGGGCGCACTGACCAATTCACTGGCCATTCATATGCTTTTCGAGCGAGTGCCCGGTTTTTATGGTTCGGGTGTTATCGCGCTGCATTTCGAAGAATTCAAGGTCGGCATCAAGGACATGGTCATGGAGCAGTTCTTCAGTAGCGATAATCTGGAGCGATTTTTTGATACTGAGTCCGTGATGAGCAGCGGCCTGCAGCAATTGATGCCGGCCATGATAGATGAGCTTGATCTGGACAGGGCGTTTGATTCACTGTCTGAATCAATCATGCAGTCTTCAATGGGTGGCATGGTAGGCATGATTGGCGGGCCTAAAGCACTTGAAGGTTTACGCGAACCCTTCGCTCAGCGCATGCGAGAGTATCTCAGATCGTTTGCGGCGTCTCCTGCCTTTATCAGTGCGCTTGACGAAAAGGTGGGTGCTGTCAGTCGCAGCGAGGCAGTGCTGAGCAAAATCGAGGAGCTGGTCGATAGACGCTTGCAGGAGCTGACGCCGCAACAGGTCAAAGAGATTGTGCAGAGAATGATAAAGCAACATCTGGGCTGGCTGGTGGTCTGGGGCGGCGTTGTTGGCGGTATACTGGGGCTGGTTTTTGCTTTGATCGGATTGTTGTGAGCACCGCCGGGCGCTAAACAGTATGGGTGTTCAGAAATGAATGACGCGGCAATATTTCCTGATCATGGAATTGCATAGGTTGTTGACGCAATCATGTGCAATTGTGGCATTTTGTATCATTAGATGTAAAAAGCCATGTTGATAGTCTAGAATCGCCGGGACTAAAATCGAATTGCAGTATTGGATCGTTCCAATAACCCGTTTTTTAACCCCAGAGTGTGTGATTTATTATGGCAAGACCAGTTGAGTTTGTTTACGAAGATGTGTTGACCAATGCAATGGAGCAGTTCTGGCGCGAAGGTTTTGAAGCCAGCTCAGTACAAAAATTGCTTGATGTTACCGGCATCAATCGTGGGACGCTGTATAACTCATTCGGCGACAAAGATACGTTTTTCAAATCCTGTCTGGAGCACTACAGCAAACTGGTTGACAAAGAGCTGTCTGCTTCCCTCAATAATGAAGAACTGGCGCCTTGGGCCGCCATTGAAAAATACTTTGACCTGGCTGTGTTGAGTGCAAGTAACAAGCGCCGCACCATGGGCTGTCTGCTGGTTAATTCCTTTTGTGAAAGTATCAACTACGACAAGGACATCCAGAAGCTGGTCAAGACCTACTACGGCAATATCCGAAAATCCCTGCTGAAGCGCCTCAAGGATGCTGACAAGGCAGGAAATCTGGCCAAGGGTGTTAGCCCGGAACTGGCTGCAGACATCCTGATCAATACCCTTAGCGGGCTGCGTGTACATTCACGTGAAGGCAAGAGTGCCAAGCAGTTGGCGGAAGTTGTTGCCTTCACTGTCAAGTCGCTGAAATAAAGTCGCCGTTTACGGCATATAAGGCCCAAGGTCTATCTGTTGTTTACCCTGTTGTGGTCGGGTCGATATCAGGTATACTTGGGCCATCTAATGTCGGTGTTCCGGCAGCAAAGTGTCGTTGGGCTGTTAGTCTCCACCGCGTGAAGGGTGGCTAAAAGTCAATAAAAACAAATATTTAAAGTTTCTGTGGTATTAATTTATGAAAAAACTGGCAGGCAGCAGAAAAAAAGACGAAAGCAATATTGACCTGACACCCATGCTTGACGTGGTCTTCATCCTGTTGATTTTCTTCGTCGTGACAGCCACTTTCCTGTCCGAGCAGGCAATCGACGCGGCCAGTAACGAAAATAACGATACACCTCCGGAAACGGATGATGAGAACAAAAACATTCTCATTGAGTTGAGCCAGAACAACGAGATTCGTTTTAATGGTGAGCCTCGTGCCGTTCTCGAAAGTCAGGTGCGCGCCAACATTGACCGCCTGAAGGCGGAGAATCCTTCTGCAACGGTCATCGTCCGCCCAGCCGAGACGTCTAACGTCAACGTGTTGGTTATGGTGATGGATGCAGCTCGCCAGGCCGGGATCATGAATATCTCGATTGTGGAACCCTGAGCCGCGGCCCCTCCGCATTGCTCAGCGCAGTTCTATAAAAACGCACCTTCAGGGGTGCGTTTTTCGTTTCCGGGCAGGTAAACTACACACACCAAGCGCCTGCAGTCCCTGATTTTTTCCCTTACAGGAGCCCCGTGTGAGCACCACTCGCGATCAAAAGCGCACTCTCTGGTATGACGATAGCGCCCAGCAACTCAGGATCATTGACCAGACGCAACTACCTCATCAGCTGCAGGTCGTCGCAATCGAGACTCTAGAGCAGGCCTGTGACGCCATCGTCAATATGCAGGTGCGTGGTGCACCGCTCATTGGTATCACGGCTGCATTTGGCGTTCATCTGGCGTTGCGGCGCGATGCCGGCGCGTTGGCGCAGACCTGTGAAACCCTGGCAAAAACCCGGCCAACAGCGATAAATCTGCAATGGGCGCTGTCGCGCCTGTCAGAAGGACTCGTGTCGGTGCCGCAGGCACAACGTGCTGAGGCGGCGCTGGAGATGGCCAAAACCATGCTGGAAGAAGATGCCGCCGCCTGCAGCGCCATTGGCGATTTTGGTCTGGAGCTGCTGTCAGCGTTGCTGACTGAAAAGCAGGCACTCGGTGGCGACTCAGTGTTGAATATATTGACCCATTGTAACGCGGGCTGGCTGGCTACTGGCGGTTGGGGGACAGCGCTGGCACCAATTTACAAAGCGCATCAGGCAGGATTACCCGTGCACGTATGGGTGGACGAAACCCGACCCCGTAATCAGGGCGCCTCGCTGACAGCCTGGGAGCTGGCACAGAGCGGCGTACCACATACACTGGTGGTTGATAACGCGGGTGGCCATCTGATGCAGCATGGCATGGTGGATGTCTGTCTGGTGGGGAGCGATCGCACCACCGCCAGTGGCGATGTCTGTAACAAGATTGGTACCTACCTCAAAGCACTGGCAGCCCATGATAACGCCGTGCCGTTTTACGTAGCCCTGCCGACATCGACCATCGACTTTGAGCTGGAAGAGGGTGTGCGTGACATACCGATAGAGGAGCGGGCCGGTGATGAAGTCACTCATGTTTCAGGAATTGATGAGGCAGGGGTCAAGCGCAAGGTCGCGATTGCACCTGCGGCAACCCGGGTCAGCAATTTTGGCTTTGACGTAACCCCCGCACGACTGGTGTCCGGCCTGATTACTGAAAAAGGCGTCTTTCCGGCCACGGGGCAGGGTTTACAGGATATTCGGGCCCGACTATAGCGAGTTACTGACAGGTCTACAGGTCCGGGCCTAGCCTGGCGGCCAGGTCATCTGGCGGCCACCCAGAATGTGCAGGTGTATGTGATAAACGGTCTGGCCACCCTGGTCGCCAGTGTTGATCACCAGCCTGAAACCGTCACTGGCGACCCCCTGCTTCTGCGCAATCTGTTGTCCGGTCAGTAGCAGCTTGCCCATCAGGGCTTCATCGTCGGGGCCAGCGTCGCAGACACTGCTCAAATGTTTGCGCGGAATTACCAGTATATGTGTTGGCGCTGTCGGGTTAATATCGTGAAACGCGTAGACATGTTCATCGCTGTACACTTCCTGCGAAGGTATGTCTCCGGCAGCAATACGGCAAAACAGGCAGTCATTTGACATGAATGGGTTCCCTCGGCGTCGTTGATTTTTAAAAGTGTCTGGAGCGCAAAATAACATGATGCATCCACAAATACACCTCAGAGCAGCGCGCAAGATGCTGGTGTTGCTGCTGTTTCTGGTCAGTTGCGGCGCGCGCGGCGATATCAGCATTTATGACTATACAGTGATTAATAGTTATCCTCACAATACCCGCTATTTTACCCAGGGCCTGTTCATGCATGATGGCTTTTTGTATGAGGGTACAGGTCAGTACGGTGAGTCCGCCCTGCGCAAATTGAATCTGGACGATGGCGAAGTGCTGCAGCAGAAAGCGCTGGGTCGCCGCTATTTTGGTGAAGGCATCACTGTGGCCGGAGATCGCATTTACCAGCTTACCTGGCGGGAGAACATGGTTTTTGTTTACGATCTGGAGACTTTTGACACCCTCGATTCGCATTATCTGGCCACCGAAGGCTGGGGGCTGGCCTGGAATGGAGAGCATCTGATTATCAGTGACGGCAGCGATCGGCTGTTTTTTTATGATCCGGATGGCTTCCTGGAAGTGCGCAGTGTGGCAGTGACTTTTCAGGGGCGACCTGTGCGTTACCTGAATGAGCTGGAGTATATCAGGGGTGAAGTCTGGGCCAATATCTGGACCAGCAACGAAATAGTCCGCATTGATCCGCAATCGGGTGAAGTGCAGTCTGTGATTGATCTGTCAGGGTTACGGGAACTGGCTGATGCGCAGAGCAGTGACGCCGTGCTTAACGGCATAGCCTGGGACGCTGAGCGCGAGCGTTTGCTGGTGACAGGCAAGCTGTGGGCGAAAATTTTCGAGATTGAACTGCACGAGCGACCTTGAGCAAGCGTATGCGTGGCAAAATGCGGAACCTGTTGATTGCTGCGCTGGTGCTGGCTGCTGTCAGCGCCTGCGACAGTGTGGCGTATTATACCCAGGCAGTGACGGGTCAGGTTTCACTGCTGTGGCAGCGGCAGCCCATCGAAGAGCTATTGTCAGATCCCTCACTGGACCCAGTCTTGCGTCAAAAACTGGAGATTGTCCGGCAGGCGACTGTTTACGCAGAGCAGAATCTTGAACTGTCAGCGAACGGCAGCTACCAGAGTTACGTGGAGCTGGAACGGCGCCACCTGGTGTGGAATGTTTTTGCTGCGCCGCCATTTTCCACTCAGCCGGTGTCCTGGTGTTTTCCGATTGCGGGCTGCGTCGACTATCGCGGGTACTTCTCTGAAGATGCAGCTATGGCTTATGCCAGCAATTTGCAGGCCCGGGGCATGGATGTCTTTGTTGGTGGTGTGGATGCCTATTCAACACTGGGCTGGTTTAATGATCCGGTGCCCAGTACCGTTATTCAGCGCCCGGATCATCAATTGGTGGCGTTGATTTTCCATGAACTGGCGCACCAGAAACTATATCTGCCAGGTGATACAGCGTTCAACGAAAGTTTTGCCAGTTTCGTCAGTCAGGAAGGTTTGCGGCGCTGGCTTGATCTGCAGCAGCAGCCGGAACTGTTTGTGCAGTCCGTGCAGGATTTGCTTGAGCAACAGCGCTTCATTGATTTTGTGCTGGATTATCGCAGACGTTTTACCGCCCTGTTTGGCAGTCATGTGAGCGAGGAAGACATGATTGTACAAAAGCAGGTGTTACAGGAACAGATGCGGCAGGACTGGCGCGAACAAACGGAGTCAGGCAATGATCGCTATCGTGCGTGGTTCCGGGGGCCTCTGAACAATGCGCAGCTGTCCACCGTAGGGTCTTATTATACCTGGGTGCCGGCATTTTCAGCCCTGTTCGACAGCAGTGGTCAGGACTTTGATGAGTTTTATCGCGCCGTGGCTGAGCTGGCGGCTCTGCCACCAGAGCCAAGGCAGGACCGGCTCCAGTCGCTTATGCTGGCTGAGCCTGTTTCCAGCCCAGCCGTGTCGAGCGTTTCTTTTAGCCCTGACCCTGCTGTTGATCGAGTCTTGTTTCCAGATTCTGCACCAGCTCGCGGTAAAACTGTGAGCTCAGATCAGTTTCGGCAGCTTTGCGGTACTGCGCCAGCGCGTCTTCCAGGCGACCTTCACGTTCGTAGAGTCTGCCCAAAGTCCGGTTCATGAAGGCATTGTCCGGCATAACCTCGGCTGCCGTCTGATAGACCCGAATGGCTTTATCGGTATGGCCTTTACTGTCGTAAAGATTGCCAATCAGGTGCACCTGCGAGTCGTCCCGGGGGTCGGCGTGGATGGCACGCACATCATACTCAATGGATTCCTCAAAGCGCTCAGCGCGGCGCAGGAGTTCACCGATGGTTTTCAGGGAGGCTGTCAGGGGCGTACTGGCCTCCTGCTGCAGTTCAATAAACCGCGCCAGCATGGGGATGGCCGCCTGCTGTTGGTCCCGGCTCAAATAGATATTGGCCAGGTTACGGTAGGCATCGGCCAGATTCGGGTCAGCAGCGACGGCCAGTCGGTATTCTTCCACCGCTTCGTCGTAGCGCTCGAGATTGTTATAGGTATTGGCGCGGCGGTAATGTCGCTGCGCCAGCTCTGAGCTTGATGTCGCGACTGCACGCTCCTGCACGGTTGCGCCTGTCTGGGCGAAGCTGTGGCTGGCCTGAATGGTTAACAGGCAGGCCCCGAGGGCCAGTAACACTGCGCCCAGCCGGGAACGGCTCGGCGTATTCATCGATTTTTTCATACGTTCGTTCAAACCTGCGTCATGAAATCCAGCATGATTGTGCCTGCACCGGACAGATCGGGCAAGCCTGAACAACAATACTAACGGCGACACGGGCGAAGACCAAGGAATGGTGGCATCAAGCTGTGATAATTTGTGACGCCGGTGCCTGATCTTGCCACCTGATTCACCTATAATGGGATGGGTCTGGGGCCGACTGACCCGATTCAAGGAGTTTTCCATCATGCCGCCATCCAAGCCTGCGCTCAGGCCTCCATTCAAGCCACATCTCAGGTGCTTGTGCGGGCACTCCGCGCGTGCCTTCCGGGACCGGGTCAGGGCATGACCTCGCTCAGGATCTTTGCCGGACCGCGTGCGCTGGAACGTTTGCGCTCGGAAGGGTTCGTTGCCGACAGTTTTTCCTGGCTGGCAGGCGCATCAGGGGGGCCGAAATGGTTTGTTCTGCATGGTATTGACCGTTACCTGGCGTCTTCTTTTTTTCACGACCGGCAAACACCCTTACACATGATCGGGTCGTCTGCGGGTGCCTGGCGGCTGGCCTGTTTTGCGCAGCGGGACCCGGTGATCGCGCTGGAGACACTGGCAAAATTTTATTCACAGCAGACCTATTCGCAGAATCCCGATGCGCAGGAGATCAGCCGTGAAGCGCGGGCCATGCTGTCAGCAGTCATGGGAGCACAGGGCGCGGCAGATATCGCCGGCAACGCTGTCATGCGCCTGCATGTCATCGCTGATCGCGCTCGCGGATTGCTGCGCTCAGATCGCCGCTTGCCATTGAGCCTGGGACTGGCGGCCAGTGCTGCCGGCAATCTGCTCAGCCGGCGCGCATTGGGCTGCTTCTTTGAACGCCATATTTTCCACAATTCCCATGACGGCGCACAAACGTTGCCATTGTCGGATCTTCCCAGTCAGTACGTTGCATTGACGCCGGAGAATGTGCCCGATGCGCTGATGGCCAGTGGCTCGATTCCGTTTATCATGGAGTCTGTACAAAATGTCAGTGGTACAAAACCGGGCAGTGTCTTTCGTGACGGCGGTATTACCGATTACCACCTTGATTTGCCTTTCCAACAGTCTGAAGGGCTGGTACTGTACCCGCACTTTTACGCGGGGATAACGCCGGGCTGGTTCGACAGGTTTGTACCCTGGCGAAAAGCGCATCGCGACCATTTTGACAATGTAGTGTTACTGTCCCCATCGCGGGAGTTTGTCGCCTCATTACCTTATGGCAAGATTCCTGACCGCAATGACTTTAAACACCTGGATGCCGTTGAGCGCCTGCGCTACTGGCAGCGTGTGCTGCAGGAAAGCGAGCGCCTGGCTGATGATTTCCGGGCGCTGGTGGAGACAGGAAGGGGGCTGGAGAAAATTCAGGTGTTTCAATCGCAGAGGATAAAACATGCTTGATCGGATGACGCTGCTAAATGCGGTTTCGCGCGGTTGCAGGCTGCTGGTAATGGCGACAACATGTTTGCTGTTGGCGGGCTGTCTGGGCACCGTGGTGGGATCGGCCGTTGACGTCACGCTGGAAGTTGCCAAGGTTCCCTTCAAGGTTGCCGGTGCTGCCATCGATGTGGCAAGCGGCGATGATGACGATGACAAAGATAATAACGAGGACAAGGATGACTAGTCACGCGGAAGGCACTACCCGGTCGCCGAGGCAAATGGACTTGCCTGCAGGTTACACGCACTGGCATGGCGATCGCGCAGAAGACCACAACGGCCCTTTCTTTTTTAAGCTCGATGGCGATGACATCAGCACGGTCTTTCGAGTCGGGCCGGAGAATTGCAATGCGCACAACACTCTGCATGGTGGCATCCTGATGATGTTCGCCGACTATACTTTGTGTCTGGCAGCTATCGGCGGCACGCATGAAGGGGTGGTCACCGTTACCTGTAACAACGAGTTCGTCGGGCCGGCGTTTGACGGGGATCTGGTGACCGGCCGGGGTGAGGTGACGCGCAAGGGCGGTTCGCTGATATTCGCGCGCGCAGTGATTGAGGCTAATGGCAAAACCATTCTTACCAGCAGCGCCGTGCTAAAGCGCGTGCCACGTCCCGCTGTAGACTGAGTCAGCCCGGCAGAGGTGGTATTTATCGTGCCGCCCTCAGTCGCCCCCTCAGTCGTTAGAGTCTGGCAGATGATATAACCTGGCTGCGGTACCATAAAACATCGCGTGTTTTTCCGTTTCTGAAAAATCAGCACTCAGTTTTTTGAATGCATTCCACACCACCGGGTAACTGATTGAAAGCCTGTCCACCGGGAAATTACTTTCAAACATGCAGCGCTCAGGGCCAAAGCACTCAATCATGTGCATGTAATAAGGTTTCTGTGCACTGACCAGTTCGTCTGAACTGGCCGGGCGGTCACGGGTATGCCAATCGTAACCATTGTCAGGCATGGCCAGACCACCCAGTTTGACGTAAACGTTGGGGCATCGTGCCAGGCGCCGCATGTCCTGCTTCCACTGGGTAAATATTGCATCGCGCGAGCCGCGATAGACGCCGACACCCAGCGGCGTGCCGAAGTGGTCCAGAATCAGCGTGGTATCTGGCACCGCTTCGGCCAGATCGCAGAAATCTTCGTTCTGATGATGATAGTGCCAGGTATCATAGGTGAGCCCCATGGTGCCGAGCAATCTCAGGCCCTGCCGGAAATTTTCCTGACCGTACAGATAGGCAGGCGCGGGGCCGGGGATAACCAGATCTTCGGGCCTCGGGTCACGTGCGCCGGCCTGCCGGATACCCTTGAACAGGTCGCCAGCAATTTGTTGATGGGCTTCCAGTACGCTGCGCAGAAAGCCGGGATCGTCACCCAGGCGCAGGTCAGCATTGGCAACGATGGCGTTCAATTGCGCCTTTTCCGGTTGCCGGTGGCTCTGTCTGGCGATATCGGTAATGACCCGGGTTTCGCCGAGGGATTGCAGGTGGCTCTCGACTTCCTTGTCATAGAATGCGCGACATTCTATGAATACAGTTTGTTTGATATTGTGGCCGGTGTCAGTATCTGCCCACAGGTCCGCAAGCAGATAGTCCTGATTAAAACGTTTGCGCCACAAGTGATGATGGGGGTCAATGATGGGGCGGTGCGGGTCAATGATGTCCTCCTGAACCTGCTGCAGCCATTCCGCACTGCGGGCTATCACCTGTGTCATGTCTCCTCACTTAGTTTGCTGACCTGTGGTTATTTATTAATCATACCAGTAATCGCGGCGCGGTTTGATCGGTGCCAGCAGAAAATAGAATATCCAGGCAAACCACGACAGAAATATGATGGCCAGTATCCAGGCCAGCTTTTCGCCGCCACTGGTCTTGTCCGAATTCAGAATGATCAGGATAGGCAGCAACCAGATAAAAGCCGCTGCCAGCACAACAATCAGGCCCAGTCCGGCGCCAATCAACGGTAAAGCCAGCATGGCCAGAACAAGGAAAACCAGGATGGTGCAAACGTTTTTAACGACATTCATGATCAGACACTCCTGCAGCGACTGCGATAAAGAACAATGCTCGGGCAGACACTCGACCCGGCTCTACCTTGTACTATTACAATTATTAATACTAAAGCCAGATCCGTGCCAATAAATTAAAGATCATAAAAATCAGTTGTTTATTTTTGTTCCTGGTTTGCACGCCGGTGAGGCTCGCCAATTCTTAGCGAATTTCAACACATGGCCTGGATCAGAAACGGTCCTGGCTCCTGATAACTGCGTTGCAGCAGACGGGCGAACTCTTCCGCCGTGTTTGCCGTCGCAGACGGTACCCCCATGCTTTTGGACAGCATTTCCCAGTCGATGTCCGGGTTGCCGATATCAAACAGACTGGCGGCAATCGGCCCGACGTCAGTGACGCCCAGACGGCCATATTCGATATTCAGGATATTGTATTTTCGGTTAGCAAAAATGACGGTGGTCACGTTCAGTTGCTCGCGTGCCTGTGTCCACAGACTCTGAATCGTGTAGGCGGCGCCACCGTCGCCGAGCAGAGCCAGCACGCGTCTGTCGGGGCAGGCCAGCGCGGCGCCGGTGGCAACCGGACTGCCCTGACCAATGGAGCCACCGGTCAGGCTTAACCACGTGTTCGGCGCCGCGGTCTGGCAGACCGGGTGGGCCGCATTGCCGGCGCCTGAATCGGTGGCGACTATCACATTCTCGGGCAGGGTGGCCGCAATCACCTGCAGCATATTGCGCGTATTCATGTCACCGCTGGGGATGCTCAGGTCTGCGCGCTCAAAGCGGGCCGGTGTTGCTTGGTCAGCGGCCAGTCGTTCCGACAATTGCTGCAGGGCATTGTTGGCATCCTCTTCAATTCGTGCCAGCGTATGGACTTCGCAGCCTTCAGGTACCAGGCGGCTGGGCGTGGTTTGATAGGCAAAGAAACTGGCTGGAATCTGGCCGCCAACCAGAATCAGATGCCTGACGCCTTCCAGTGACGCCAGGATATGTTCCGGGAAGTACGGCATGCGCTCTACCGCGGTTGAGCCAGCGCCGCCGTCAATGCGGGCTGGAAAGGTGCCGGTCATGATGCGGCAGCCGGTCTTGGCGCTGATGCGTCCTGCCAGCTCCAGCGATGCTGCGGTGGCACCATCATGTTCCAGCACAACAACACATTTTTCGCCGCTTTCCAGCGCCTGCGCAACGGCCTCGACGTTGGCTGCATCCACCACCGCGCGACGGGGAATGCCATTGGCTTTGGCCACTCCGGGCGAATCACCCCAGGCTGCATCTGCGCCCAGGATCAATGTAGAGATCTGCCCCTGTGATCCCGGCGTGGCGCGCAAGGTCGCCGTGTAGGCTTCCGCGCCGTCCTGCGCCAGGGTGTCCGCCGTGCTGCAGGATTTGATCCAGCAGGAGAAATTACGCGCCAGCGTGTCGATGTCGGACGTCAGCGGGGCGTCGTAGCCCATGTGAAACTGTGGGTGGTTGCCAACCAGATTGATTATGGGAGTACCGGCCTTGCGCGCGTTGTGCAGGTTGGCAATGCCATTGGCCAGCCCCGGCCCCAGATGAAGCAGTGTTGCTGCCGGTTTGCCGGTCATACGTCCGTAACCATCGGCGGCCCCTGTGCACACCCCTTCGAACAGGGCCAGTACGCTGCGCATCTTCGGCACCTGGTCCAGTGCCTGTACCAGGTGCATTTCGGATGTGCCGGGGTTGGCAAGGCAAAGTTCTACGCCGGCATTGGCCAGGGTTTCGATAAGGGCTCGGGCACCGTTCATGGCACTGTTCTCCGTGTTTCGGTTGGCAGATTTGACGGACCCGGGGCCTGTCAAAGAGATTTGTTCTGGGCGCTTATCATAGGCACTGACGGGTATGACGGCAAGCCGGAGTTGGTCAGTGTGCCGCCGGGCCGCGGCAGGCGCATTGTATGCTTGATCGCGTAGATTTCTTTGATATGATGACGCCACGACAGAGTGGCCGCGTGTTTGCCTGATGAAACACCGACTTATCTCCATAACGGGTTACACAACAGAAGCATCGCTGATCATTGATTTACTCCAGATTGACTCATGTTTTGCCATCGCACCACCGTGTCCGCGCGCCCATGGCCGACGCAGGCATGCGTGGCGGGCTACTGAGCCTGATGTTCGTCATTATCGCTTTCTGGGCGCTGCTGACTGCCACTGATTTGCGCGCGCAAACGCAGGTTAACTCATCGCCACCTCCCATTGATGGTCCTGCCATCCTCGTGCCGACGGACTTTGACCAGGTCAGGTTCTATCTGATCACCGTTGATGTCGGCGATAGCGTCTGGGACAACTTTGGCCACACTGCGTTGCGCCTGGTGGATGACAGTACAAATACGGACCTGGTGTTCAACTGGGGGCTGTTTGATGCCAGTATCGGCAATGTGCGTTTTGCGGCCAATTTTGCACGCGGCATCATGGACTATCAGTTGGGAGTGACCCCACCAGGCTGGGAGTTGGGCCGATATCAGCAGGAAGCGCGCACGGTCTGGCAGGATCAGCTGGTACTGAGTAACACCCAGAAGCAACGTCTTTACGAGCGCCTGGCGTGGAATATTCGGGATGAGAATCTTGTCTACGAATACGATTATTTTTTCGATAATTGCACAACGCGTGTGCGCGACTATCTGGATGAGGCGCTGGGCGGTCTGCTCAGCGAGCAAAACAGAGCGCTGACCCGATCAACATTCCGCGATGAAGTGCAGGCGCATTATGCCAGCCGGCCACTGATCTCGTTTTCACTTGATGTGTTGATGAATGAACGCATCGACCGGCGTATGACACAGTGGGAGCAGATGTTTCTGCCACTGGAATTGCGCGAGCAACTGGATCGTGCCGGGCTGTTGACCGATCAGCAGGTTCTGATGGAGTTTCCTTCGCCCGAGGCCGGTGTAGATCCCTACCAACTCGCTGCCCTGTTGGTGATCCCGGGTCTGCTGTTGCTGCTGTGCCTGAGGTCAGCGTCAATTGCTTCATTCTCCAGCCAACCCGGTCTGTCCTTGCGTATGCCAGCGCTGAGCTATCGCCTGCTGGGTCTGCTGGGCCTGGTCATAGCCCTGTTCAGCGGCGTCTATGGCCTGATCATGAGCCTGGGCTGGTTGTTTTCCAGTCATCAGGATATTCACGGTAACCTGAATCTGTTGCTGTTCTGGCCGACTGATCTGTTTGGCGTTGTTGTCGCCTTGCGCTGGCTGCTGACCGGGCGGGCCTGGCCAGTTGGCAGTGGACGCCATCAATGGGTCATGACCTATTTCACCATCCATATCATGGCGGCGCTGGTTTATCTGGTGATTGCGATTTTTGGTCTTTCCGATCAACGCGTGAGTGATCTGCTGCTATTTGTACTGCCGGTTCTGGCCGTGTTCACCGTGCTGGTGATGACGGCAGGGTTGAGTCGGGTACGATCAATCAGGTTTGGCTGATTCGTTATTGGTTGCCAATCCGTCGTGGTCAGAGAAAATACAGAATCAGCACCATCCCCAGGGCAATGCGGTAGATAACAAACGGCTGCATGCCCATGCGTTTAATAAACTCCAGAAAGTAGTGAATGCACAGGTAGGCGCTGATGCCGGAAATGGCGATGCCGGCCAGCACCGCTGACCAGTCTGTGGCCGCGCCAACGTTGACCAGCTCAATTGTTTCCAGGCCGCAGGCAATCATGATCACAGGTATCGACAGCAGGAACGAAAAGCGTGCTGACGCCTCCCGGCTCAACCCCAGCAACAGTGCCGCCGTGATGGTGATGCCGGAACGCGACGTGCCCGGAATTAAAGCCAGCGCCTGGGCGAAACCGATAAACGCAACGTCTTTCCAGTTGAGCTGACGTTCGTCACGTTGCCCGCGATGTTTCCAGTCCGCCCAGCCGAGTGCAAGGCCAAACACAATAAGCCCGGCAGCCATGTAGAGTGGTGAGCGCAGGGTGTCCGCAATGACATTCCGAAAGGCAAGCCCGGCCAGTCCCACCGGAATCGTGCCAAGCAGCACCGCCCATGCAAGCCGGGCGTCACTGTCCAGGCGACGGGTAACAATTGATTGCAGCCAGCTTTGCGTCATCGCCCACAGGTCGTCACGGAAATAGATCAATACCGCAGCCAGACTGCCCACGTGCAAGGCAACATCAAATGCCAGTCCCTGATCCTGCCAGCCCGTCAGTACGGGCACCAGAATCAGGTGTGCAGAGCTGGACACGGGCAAAAATTCAGTGATGCCCTGAACCAGCGCCAGCACTATTATTTGTAGCCAATCCATGTGCGTTTCTCTTCAAGTCGGATGGTTTAATGCCACGCCATTGTCTTTGGCAGTATCGCCAGCGAAACGCTGATCATTGTCAGTATTGTTCCGGGTCGACCATGGGCGCCCAGTTGCCCATAAACTGGGCACCATCAGCAACGATGCTGGCGCCATTGATATAGCGCGCAGCCGGGGAGCACAGGAACAGGGTGACGGCTGCCATTTCTTCGGCTGTGCCCATACGATGGGCGGGGACATCACGCAACGTCGTTTCCGCCAGATCGTTGTACTCGGCGGAAGCGAACTCTTCCTCATGCACGCCCTGGGTGTCGATGGTGCCCGGTGCCAGCGCATTGATGGTGACACCCTGTCGGGCCAGATAATAGGCCATGCTCTGCGTCATGCTGACGACACCGGCGCGCGCTGCGCCAGAGTGCACGAACGGAGGCGCGCCGCGATTGAATGAATATACGTGAACCATATTAACGATGGCGCCGAACCCGCGCGCAGCCATCAGGGGCGCGACCCGGCTGCACATGTTCCAGGTGCCGTTCAGGTTCAGGTCAACCACTGCGCGCCAACCACCGTCGCTGATCTGCGATGGCCGGGCCGGGAACTGGCCGCCGGCATTATTGATCAGGAAGTCGATATCACCAAAGCGTTCAGTGGCGGCGGCGACCAGGGCTTCCACATCGCTGAGCTCGCGAATGTTGGTCTTTACCGCAAGGCAGGCAGTACCGTTGGCGGCAAAGCGCTCGGCAGCGGCATTAAGGCTGTCTTCGTGGCGACCGGCGATCACCAGGTTGGCGCCGTAACGGGCAAAGGCCTCAGCAATGGCAAGCCCGATACCACGCGCGCCGCCGGTTATCAGAGCCGTCTTTCCCCGGAACAGATCAGGGCGGAAGATGTCCAGTGGCGCGTCAGTCATGATGATTCCTTGCGTGCTATCGAGTCGTTTTAATCGCTTTTGAGCCTCGGATCGTATTAATGACCGGACCCGCGCGATGATATAGAAGCAGTAGGCAGGAAGGCCAGTGATTAGGCGTGAAATTTATCGAACAACTGTTCGAATACTGCATTCTCACGACCGATAAAAAGTGTTAAAGTCTGCCTCCCTGCACGGTTCCTGTTGTTGCCATACTGGGGCTGAGGACTGCCTGAAGTCGTCATACAGGCATAAAAAAATGGTATTTGTATTGCTATTTTATTCTGCAAATAGTTGAATTTACTAATGTTTCGGGAGATTCCCTGTGAATGCTGATTTCACTACTGAAGAACTAGAGTTTCAGAAAGAAGTCCAGGACTTTCTAAAAGCGGAATTTCCGCAAGACATCAAGCACAAGGTAGACAATGGCATCAAGCTGGAGAAAGATGACTTTGTGCGCTGGCAAAAAATTCTCTACAAAAAAGGCTGGGTTGCGCCGAACTGGCCCGAGGAATACGGCGGCACTGGCTGGACACCAACGCAAAAATACATCTTTGCACTGGAAATGGGCTTGTACGGTGCCATGGAGCCGGTCGCTTTTGGTATGAAAATGGTGGCGCCGGTCATCTACAGCTACGGCAACGAAGAACAGAAAAAGCGCTTCCTTCCCGATATTCTGCAAAGCAACGTCTGGTGGTGTCAGGGTTATTCTGAGCCCAATGCCGGTTCAGACCTGGCGTCATTAAAAACCACGGCCGTGCGGGAAGGTGACCATTACATCGTTAATGGCACCAAGACCTGGAACACGCTGGGGCAGTATGCTGACTGGATTTTCTGTCTGGTGCGCACCGACAATACGGTGAAGAAGCAGGAAGGCATCAGCTTCCTGTTGATCGACATGAAGACGCCGGGTATTACCTTGTCGCCCATCGTGCTGCTGGACGGCGAACCCGAAGTCAACGAAGTGCATTTTGACAACGTCAAGGTACCGGTCGAGAACCTGATTGGCGAGGAAAACAAAGGCTGGACCTATGCCAAGGTGCTGCTGACGCATGAGCGTACCAATATTGCCCAGGTGCCAAACTCAAAGCTCAAGCTGCACAAACTGCGTAATCTGGCCGCCAATACTGCTGATGGTTACGGCGGCACGCTGCTGGATAACCCGGTCTTCAAACGCAAACTGGCGGAAGTTGAGATCCAGGTGCTGGCGCTCGAGTTCGCCGAGTTGCGGACACTGGCTGCCGTGAGTGTAGGCAAGGCGCCAGGCCCTGAGTCTTCAATACTGAAAATTGTGGGTACCGAAGCGACCCAGTTTATCGATGAACTCTATATGGAAGTGGCGGCGTACCACAGTCTGCCGCACGTACCAGAGCAATTCACTGACGGCTTTGACGGTGAGCACGTAGGTAAGGGCTCGGTGGCAGCGAGTGCCAACACCTACTTCAATAACCGCAAGAAATCGATCTACGGTGGATCCAATGAGATTCAGAAGAACATCATCAGCAAAGCTGTGTTGGGCCTGTAATCGCACACTGACTATTTTCGAGAGGTAATACATCGTGGATTTTTCCTACAGTGAAGAGCAGCAGATGCTGCAGGACAGCGTGCAGAAATTTGTCAAAGGCCAGTACGACTTTGATACACGCAAAAAAATTGTTGAGAGCGATCAGGGCTTTAGCGCGGACTACTGGAACCTGTTCGCCGAGCTTGGCTGGCTGACGGTACCGTTCAGCGAAGAGGACGGCGGTTTTGGTGGTTCCGCTGTGGACCTGATGGTGGTGATGGAAGAGTTTGGCAAAGGCATGGTGGTTGAGCCGTTCCTGGCGACAACCGTGCTCAGTGGAGGGCTGGTCAGCGAGCTGGGCAGTGAGGCACAAAAGCAGGACATGCTGGCCGCGATCATGGAAGGCAAGCTGCAACTGGCCACAGCGGTCGCAGAGGCCGATAGCCGTTACAATCTGGCCTCAGTCGCGACTACTGCAAGCAAGGCCGGCGACGGTTATGTGATTTCCGGCACCAAGGTTGTTGTATTTAACGGTCCTGCCGCTGACAAGCTGCTGGTGGTCGCGCGTACATCGGGGCAGAAGTTTGATCGCGATGGCATTTCAGTTTTTGTGGTTGATGCCGGCGCCAAAGGCGTCAGCACACGAAGCTATACCGCCGTGGATGGTCACCGTGCCGCTGAAATACAACTGCAGGATGTGCAGGTGACGGCGGATGCGCTGCTGGGCACGGAAGGCAAAGCGCTGGAATCACTGGAGGTCGTAATCGACCGAACCACGCTGGCAGTCAGTGCCGAGGCCGTAGGTGCTTTGACCTGCCTGCTGCAGAAAACTGTGGAATACACCAAAACGCGCAAACAGTTTGGCGTTGCCATCGGCACCTTCCAGGCGCTGCAGCACCGCATGGCGGACATGTTTGTCGAGTGCGAGCTGGCGCGTTCAATCGTAATCATGGCAGCCATGAAACTCGACAGTGCAGCCAGCGCTGCTGACAAAGCCAAAGCAGTGGCGGCGGCCAAAAGCCGTGTTGGTCGCGCCATGCGCCTGGTAGGTCAGGAGGCTGTTCAGATTCATGGCGGTATCGCCGTGACTGACGAGCTTGATGTGGGGCATTACTTCAAGCGGGTTACCACCATTGAGCATCAGTTTGGTGATACCGACTATCAGACCATGCGCTATGCTGCGCTGTGATGGTCTGCCGTAACTAGTCTGCTGTCAGCATCTGCTTGCTGATCAGTATGCTGCTACGATAAAAGGCTGACCTGCGATTGCGGTCAGCCTTTTTTTTGAATCAACTGGTACTCAATTATAATACCGCATTGCAAGGAGAGGCGATCACGTGAGCGAACTCATATTAGTAAGGCACGGGCAGGCATCTTTTGGTGCCGACTCCTACGACAAGTTGAGTCCGCAGGGTATTCGACAGGTCGAAATCCTGGCCCAGTACTGGCAGACCTTAAACGACCCCTTTGACCACATCTACAGTGGCGAACTGAAACGCCAGATCGAAACTGCAGACTGCCTGCGGTCGCTACTGCGTGAGCCGCAGGAAACGCAACTGCACGCCGGATTCAATGAATACAATGGCGAACCGATAATGCGCCTGTATATGAGGGATTACGCCGAAAAGGAAGGCTTCGGTGCCGGGCTGACGCTGCCCATCAAGGATCGAAAAACCTTCCAGCTGGTATTGGAAGCTGCCACCACGCACTGGATCAACGGTACCCTGCAGGCATCAACTCAGGACACTGATTTTGAACCCTGGCGTGATTTTCAGGCACGAGTGCATGGGGCGCTGGATGAGTTGATGCAGCGCCATACCGGCGGTAGCCGGGTGCTGATCTCGACCTCGGGGGGAGTCATCGCACTGGCGTTGCAGCGCGCCCTGCAATTGCCTGATAATCAGGTTCTAGCGACCAACTGGATGGTAAACAACAGCTCAGTGACCCGTCTGGTTTATGGCCGTGGCAAGGTATCGCTGGCCAGCTTCAACAGCCTGGCGCACCTGGAGGTGCCCGCCTGGCGTGACCTCATTAGCTTCAGATAAAATCAAGAACAGATGCTGAAAAATAAGGATAACTCATGACTCACGACGTTAATCAGGAAGAGCATAAACTGGTAGATCAGCCCCAGCAGGTGCGCTCAGGTGAAGAGCTGGACATGGATAAGCTGCGCGAGCATCTGCGCCCGGTGCTGGGCGGTCTGGTCGATCAGTTGAGCGTGCGCCAGTTTCCCGGTGGTTATTCCAATTTGACTTATCTGTTGACCAGCGGTGAGCACAAGTGGGTGCTGCGACGTCCGCCTTTTGGCAGCACCGTCAAGTCGGCCCACGATATGGGGCGGGAGTTCAGGATCCTGACCGCGCTTGACAAGGTTTTTCCTTATGCGCCCAAACCCGTGCACTTTTGTGACGATCACGATGTGCTGGGCTGCGACTTCTATCTGATGTCATATATTGAAGGCATCGTCATCCGGCGTGAATACCCATCGGGTCTGCAGTTGTCACCGGAACAGGTTCGTCAGCAGTTTTTTACCCTGTTTGATGTTCTGGGCGAATTGCACTCGGTTGATCTGAAGGCGGCGGGTCTGGAGAATTTTGGTAAACCCGAAGGTTATGTCACGCGTCAGGTTGAAGGCTGGAGTAAGCGTTATCTGGCTGCGGTGACTGATGATGCACCGGATTTTGCGCCGGTGATGGACTGGCTGAAAGATAAGATGCCGACCGAAAGTGGTGTGGTTGGAGTCATTCACAATGACTATAAACTCGACAATGTTATCTGGTCGGCTGACAACCCGCTAAAGATGATTGGAGTGCTGGACTGGGAAATGACAACGGTGGGGGATCCGTTAATGGATCTGGGCTGCACACTGGGATACTGGGCACAGGCCGACGACCCCGAATTCTTCCGCCAGTACCGTGCCATGCCTAGCGACGCACCTGGCGCGCCTACCCGCGAGGAGATCGTTGCCCGATTCAGCGAGCGCACCGGCATTCCTGTCGACAACATCGATTTCTATTTCTGTTTTGGTCTGTTTCGACTGGCGGGTATCGGACAGCAGATCTATTATCGCTACGCCAATGGCCTGACCCAGGATGAACGTTTCGCACGCCTGATTGAGAAGGTTCACAGTCTGCGCAAAATGTGCGAACTGGTCATCAGCCGTTCACGACTGTGACAGCTGCCTTCAGGTCAGCAGTGGTGGAGTAAGGCGCTACCGATTCTGACTCAGCTAATCCACAGCAGAATCAGTGTTAACGGTATAAGACTCAACAGGGTTGATATCACCGACGCGGCCGCGACAGCCGGCTGCCCGGTGTTATACCGGATGGCAAACACATAGGCGCTGATGCCCACCGGCATGGCCGAACCGAGCAGGGCGGTTTTTGCCCACAGGGGGTCAATGTCAAACACCTGATACATGCTAACCCATACCAGTAGGGGCAGGACGATCAGTTTCATCGCCGTGATCATCAGGGCCGCCGGCAATTGTCGGCCGACCTGGTACTGGTGCAGTGAGGTGCCCAGCACAAACAGCGCTGTCGGAATTGCTGCTTCCGACATCAGCGACAGACTAAGGTCAATTGGTCGATACAAACCGATTTCCAGCAGATTAAACGCCAGGCCTGCGATCAGACTCGTCGTCAATGGGCTGCTCAGCAATTGCCGCAGAAGTCGCAGCAGACTGCGAGCCAGGGTGCGCATATCAAACTGTTCGCGCTCCGCGAACACGGTCGCTACACTGAACAACACCAGATTCTGGGTGGCAATGATCATCAGCAATGGCAGCAGGCTTGCGCTACCCAGCGTCTGTAACACCAGCGGTATGCCAACCACAGTGGTATTGGAATAGGTGGCACCGATCGCCATTACCGCCTGCAGGCGCGCATTGGCTTTAAAGACGTGGCGAGCCAGTCGTAAGGCCGACAGGTAAACGAGCAGGATCGGCAGGTAAAAAGCCAGTAGAAAATCCAGGCCGAAATTGTCCGGAATATCGGCATGCACCATGTTGATAAACAACAGGCATGGAATCACCAGATTGAATGTGAAACGGGCAATGGCAAGGTATTCAGATTCTTTCAGGAAACCAGTGCGAGCTGACAGGTAACCCGCGAGCGCAAGCGCCAGAATCGGAAAAATCCCTTCAAACACGAGCATTTATGGACCGCCGTTGAATGCTGTTTTCCAGTTGCCTTTACGGAATACGTGCATGTACATGGCGGATTTGATGATGTAATCCGCGATCAGCGCGGCGTAGATCCAGTGCACGCTTAATTCCAGCCAATAGAACACGGCCGTCAGAATGACTCGCCCGAACAGAAAACCAGTCGCCATGATACGGGCAGGTGAGCGCGTATCACCGGCACCACGCAGTGCCCCGCCCAATGTGAATTCAATCGACATCATGGGCTGCACAACGGCGACCATGATGGTGAGCGCGACCAGGTAGTCCAGCACCAATGCATCGTTGATGAAAAAACTGCCAATCACCCGGGCATTGACACCCAGCACCAGCCCGATAAGCGCCATGGTGGCAAAGGATATTTTCAGGTTTCGCCATGCTGCCCGTTCAGCCTCGTCGGGTTGGCCGGCGCCCAGATTCTGGCCGGTCATGGTGGCCGTCGCGATTGCAAAGCCCATGCCGATAACAATGGAGATGGAAAGCACGTTGACGCCAATACCGTAAGCGGTAAATGCCTCGGTGCCATACAGCGAAACCACCCACATGAACGCTATGATGGAAACATTAAACACAAACTGTTCGATGCCTGCAGGCAGCGCAATGCGTATCAGTTTTCGTAACCGCGCAGACTCCCAAAAGCGTTGTCGCAGAGGTTTCAGCAGAAGCCGTTGATTGCGCCACATCAGGTAGAAGATGATGGCCACCAGTGCGTATGAAAGACCGGCAGCAATGGCAGCGCCCAGGATGCCAAGCGCAGGTATGATACCGACGCCATAAACCAGCGCATAGGCCAGTGCGATGTTGATGACATTGCCAATGGCTGCGACCCAGACCGGTGTCATGGCATCGCCAGCGGCGCGCAGGGCTGCGCTGATCACTGCCAGGAATGAAAAAAAGATATTAAAAAAGACCAGCACTGTCAGGTATAGCGCTGACTGGTCAAGCATGTCACCCTGCAGGCCAAAAATGCCCACCAGTGGGCGTGCCAGCCAGGGTATCACCAGGCACAGCAATGCAGAGGCGATCAGGGTGACCACGGCAGACAATTTTACCACCCGGTCGGCTTCTTCCGGTTTGTTACCGCCCCAGGCATGCGCAACCATAGCGGTGGTGCCGGCGGTGATGGAAAAAACGATGAGTTGCACGGCCATATAGATGCGGTCTGCCGCAATGACTGCGGCGACTGCGTCTGAGCCCAGCGCGGCAACAATCTTGATGGCGGCCAGATGCACTACAGACAACAGCAAATTGCCCACGATAGTAGGCCCGGCGAGCTTGAACAGACTCAAACGCGCGGGCGACTTAGATGGCAGGGGCGACGACATGAGGGTTGCTTTGTGTTAATCGGGCGGTGGCTGGAGATCAGGCGCAAGAGGATACGCTGCCGTCAGAGATTTGGCAAATATCGCCGTATTGGGGCTGAACCCACCGGTCAGGCTGTGATATTCTCGTTTACCGTTCAATTCTTACGATTGCGCCTGCCCAAGGAACTACCCGGATGTCAGCTGTTTTGGAGTCATCGCCGTCAACCCCTGATCCCAGTGCCACCCCGATCAAACACACGCCCTGGACGCGAATGGTCATTCTGACTGTGGCGTTTCTCAATGGCTTTGTCATCATGTCAATCGAGCTGTTGGGTGGACGCGTGCTGGCGCCTTATTTTGGCAGCAGTGTGCACGTCTGGGGCAGCATTATTGCTGTGTTCATGCTGTCGCTTTCATTAGGTTATCTGTGGGGTGGGCGCCTGTCCTTGCGTCGCCCGGGCCCCAGAACGTTCGGCGCGTTCTTTGTGCTGGCAGCGCTGCTTTGCCTGCCCATCATTTTTCTGGCCGATGCGGTGATGACCGCCATATTCGTGGCCGTGGAAGATCCGCGCTATGGCTCATTGCTGACAGCCATGTTGCTGTATTTTCTGCCTATCTGCGTGATGGGCATGGTATCTCCCTATTCTGTGCGCTTGCTGGTGTCGTCGCAGGAGCACAGTGGCGGAGTTGCCGGCATGCTGTATTTTGTCTCGACGCTGGGCAGCGCGCTGGGCACGCTGGGCACGTCGTTCTATTTTGTCTTGTGGTTTGATATCAATACCGTGATGTGGGGCTGTGTGGCGGCCCTGTTATTGTGCGCTGCGGTGGTACTGGGAACCTGCCGCAGTCCGTCTCTTCCTGAAACAGAACACAGCGCTGCGATACCGGAGGTCAGCCCATGAAGAGCACTGCATTGATGTCAGCAGCGATAGTGATGGCATTGCTGTTTGCCATGAGCATGACGCAGACACACGCCCAGCGCGAGATCATTCATGAAGAGCGATCGCAATACCGTGATGTGGTTGTAACCGAGTTCAATGATCAGCGCTGCATGCTGTTTAATGTGCATCGTGGTGACATGAATCAGACGTGTATTGATCTGCGGGATCCGAAGCGACTGGTGTTCAACTATACCAAAATGAGTTTTGCCGGTTTGTTGATCAACCCGGACCCGAAACGAATTCTGGTAGCCGGCCTGGGCGGCGGTACCATTCCAATGGCCATGCGCGATCTGTTTCCTGATGCCAGTATTGATGTACTGGAAGTCGACCAGGCGGTGGTGACGGTTGCGGAGGAATTTTTTGGTTTCCGTGAAGACGAGGCGATGGCTGCACATGTTGTCGATGCCCGCGTTTTCATCAAACGTGCCGGGCTGCGTGATGAACAGTATGACTATATTGTGCTGGATGCTTTTTCTGGCGAATACATCCCGGAGCATCTGCTGAGCAAAGAGTTTCTGGAAGAGGTCAGGGCGATATTGACGCCGGACGGCGTGGTGGTCGCCAACACGTTTTCATCCAGTCGTCTGTACGACTATGAGTCGGTAACCTACCAGGCGGTGTTTGGCGAGTTCTACAATTTTAAACTGCCGGGCAGCGGCAACAGGCTCATTTTGGCGACAAAAAATGAATTGCCTTCGCCGGGATCGCTTCGCTCGCCGGCACGAGAATTGTACGATGCGCTGGAACCTTATGGCGTTAACTTGATGGAGTATCCGCCGCGTCTGACAACACGACCGGATTGGGATACATCCACACGAATTCTGACCGATCAATACTCCCCGGCCAATCTGCTGAACTGAGATGCAGAGGATTGGTTGATCAGTGACTGGCGGATTTGCGTTTTTCCAACAATTCGAACAATCCCATACCTGTCAACATGGCAGCAACAAAAACCGCTGCTTTGCTCTCGCCGGCACCCAGTGCCACCAGGGCTGGCCCCGGGCAGAATCCCGCCAGACCCCAGCCAATGCCAAAACCCAGACTGCCGATGACGAGCCGTGTGTCCAGTCTGGTTTTAACGGGGAGCCGCAGTGGTTCACCCAGCAAGGACTGGTTACGTCCTCTAATAAAGCTGAACGCGATAATGCTCACCGTGATGGCGCCCAGCATGACCAGTGCCAGTGACGGATCCCAGTCACCCGCCAGGTCGAGAAAGGACAGGACCTTGTGTGGATTGGCCATACCCGACACTAATAACCCCAGCCCAAAAATGAGCCCGGTGACAAATGCAGTCAGGAAGTGAGTTTTCAATTGTGCAATCCTCAGAGCATCAGTACGTGACGGATAACATAAACCGTCAGAAACCCGGTCCCCATAAAGGCCAGTGTCGCCACCATTGAGCGCGGTGACAGGCGCGAAATACCACACACGCCATGACCGCTGGTGCAACCGGCGCCGTAGCGGGTGCTGATGCCAACGATCAGCCCGGAAATGATCAGCAATGGATAATCAGCGTCAATCTGTATTGGCGGCAATTGCGAGAACCCCAGCCAGAGTATCGGCGCCAGCAACATGCCGACAATGAACAGCACCCGCCAAAGGTTGTCGCCCTGTTTTGCTGTCAGCAGGCCGCCAACGATACCGGAGATACCGGCAATGCGGCCATTCAGCAAAATAAACATCGCAGCCGCCAGGCCAATTAGCAGGCCACCTGCCAACGCGGTCCAGGGGGTGAACGCAATCCAGTCTATGGTCATGCCTGTGATGCTCCCATGATTGCTTTAGTCGTCGGCAATGGCCTTCAGGTTCGACACTGGAGGTTTACCAGTATCCTTATGCGTCAATCGCCGACGCGAACTGTCATGATGTCGCAACAGGCACCGTGAAGTACCTTGTTGGCGGTGGAGCCCAGTAACAGCTTCCAGCCTGACGTACCATGGCTGCCGATGACAATAAGGTCCGCATCGATTTCTTCGGCTTTACTGCGAATTTCGGTGGCGGCGGCGCCAGCCAGAACCAGCTGTCGGTCTGCCGGTACACCGTGTTTATCGGCAATGCCCGCCAGTCTCTGGCTGGCAATGGCCATCGCCTCTTCCTGCAGTTTGGTCATATTGATGGCATAGGCATCAATTGGATAAGCGGCTGCGACCGGTTCGACCACGTGAGCCAGGTAAATTCTGCCAACGTCGCCCCCGGCCAGTTCCAGTGCGCGCTCAATTATCCTGGCGGACTCATTGGATAGATCGACGGCGACTAAAACGCTTTGATAGCTCATGATTCTGTACTCCGTCGTAAATGAAATTGCTTGGGATCAAAAAAACATCAGGCAATCAGAGTGTAACTGAGTCACTGAAAAATGAGAAGTCGATGCTCCGGCGCTGCATTGTTGAGCTGTTCGTGCGGCCAACCCAGCCCGGGTCACAGATATGGCGAGAACAGCCAGGCGAGCGAATCTCTGAGGCGCCTGGGCAGGCTGCGGCTATTTAGATCATCCAGCGTAACTGAAATCGCCTGCGCAGCCTTTTTTTCGTAGTACGCGCTGATACTGGCGCTGGCATCAGTGGAAAAAAGTTCCACAGCCAACTCATAATTCAGTCGCAGGCTGCGCGGGTCTATATTGGCGGAACCGATCAGCGTGTAACACTCGTCAATCAGTAACAGTTTGCTGTGGACAAAAGGGGCAGGCTGATAACGTATGTCCAGTCCTGCTTCCAGTAACTGCCGTAAGGTATTCTGCATGGCCCAGTGTGCTGCTGCGATGTTGTTGTGTCCCGGTAACAGAATCTGCACCTGGACGCCGCGCAACTGGGCCGCGATAAGAGCTCCGATAATGTCGAATGTGGGCAGGAAGTACGGTGTCATGATCAGGACACGCGATCTGGCAGCTGAGATTACACCGAGTATCAGATTGTTGAGCTTGTCGATACGCTTGTGGGGACCGTCCAGAATCAACCGGCTCCAGATTTTGGCATTTTCGTCATTGGCGTTGCTTCCCATAAACGGGGTGGTGGGCTTGGTATTGGTACAAAAGTACCAGTCCTTCCAGAATGCCCACTCCAGATCATCTACTATTTTTCCCTGCAGGCAAAAATGCATATCCAGCACTCGGTCCGGGTTGCTTTCATTGTCTGCAAGGTGACGGTCACCGATGTTCTGGCCGCCGGTAAAGGCGTGAGTGCCGTCAATGATAAGCAGCTTGCGGTGGCTTCGCATGTTGATGTTCAGCGAGGGCGGGAAAAGTCGCAATGGGTTGAATCTGGCAAATTCTATGTTCCGCGACCTTAGCGCTTCACCTATGCGCGGCAGATACATCATCTCACCCAGCCCGTCCACAATAACCTTGACCTCGACTCCGCGAGCAACGGCGGCGGCCAGGGCATCGGCAATCTGCAAGCCACTGTTGTTGTGGTCGAATATATAGGACGCCAGCAGGATACGGTTCTGGGCTGTGTTTATGGCTTTGATCATGGCGGGATAGAGCGCCTCGCCGTTCTCCAGCAGATCCAGCTGCGTGCAGGCACTCAGACCTTTGCCGGTGAGCGTTTCGCCAATCGTCGACAGCGGTCGAAAGAAGGTGCCGGGTGGATCATTGAGCGTGGTGAGCGCATCCCGGTTGAGTTTACTGTCGTAGCCTTTTCTCGCACGGGAACGAACCCGATTGATACCGAAGAGATAATATAGAATGGGGCCCGCCAGCGGCAGAATGATGCACAGGGCTATCCAGCCAAAGGCGGCTTTCGGGTCGCGCTTGTTGAGCAGCGCATGCCCGGCAGTCAGCAGCCCTATGGTCAGTACGAAAGGGGGTAACAACCAGACCAGTACATCAATTGCCATCGTCCTTGCTCCTTTTTGCTATTCCATGTCCTCTGCTTTAAGTGTTGCGTAAGCTGACGTCCGTGATCATGGCACAATGGTCGGAGAATTCCCGCCAATGGTTGCCTGACAGCGTAGTGCAGGCGTGAATATCAAAGCCGCGCAGGTAGATCCTGTCCATGGGAAGTACCGGCAGGAACGCAGGAAAGGTTTTTGCGCAGGCGCCGTGGGCAGTTTCATGGGCCTCGTTGACACCAAGGCCGTTGAGCAGGGCGCGGTGCGTCGTCTGTCGCCAGTCATTGAAATCGCCTGCGACAATGAGTGGCGCATCCGTCGGGATACTTCGGTTTACATGCTCAATGAGTCGGGTGGTCTGAAGGCGTCGTTCTTTTTCGAATAGTCCAAAATGTATGCAAAGTAGATGGATATCATCGGCAATCACGCCATGCAGAAAACCGCGCTGAGAGAAATTTACAAACGAAGCATCAATATTGTCCCAGCTTCTGAAAGGGTTGGCGCTGAGAATAGCGTTGCCGTGATGGCCATGCTGATAAATCGCGTTCTTGCCATAGGCATGATGCGTCCATACGGTATCGGCCAGATACTCCAGTTGCGTCTCGGCGGGCCAGTGCCGCACTCTTCTGCTGTGTTTCTGGTTGTCGCCTACCACTTCCTGCAGAAATACCAGGTCCGCTTTGCTGTCGCGAAGCTGGGAACGAATGTGTGACAGGACCAGGCGTCGGGGTCCCATGGCAAAGCCCTTATGGATGTTCAGCGTCAGGATTCTCAAATGCGTTGCAGGCATAATTCAGAGTGTTATCCGTTGTGTTTCATGATGAGTACGTCACATGGCGTGTCGTAGAGAATTTTTTCAGCCGTGCTGCCGATAATGGCACTTTCGACAGCATTGCGGGACAGCGCGCCCAATACCAGTATATTGGCCCGGGCAGTGCGAATGGTCTGTGACAGGGTCTTGATCAGGTCGCCACGGGTCAGTGTGGCCTGGTCTTCGCTCAGGCCATGTTCGCCAAGCAGGGTTTTGACCTTGCTCCAATGAATCTCCCTGACCTCCCGGATATAAAGTTCCGCATCAACCACTTTGGGAAACATTGCGCTCAGGTCCGGGAAGTAGCAGTGAAAAACCCTGGCATTCAATTGTAACGATCGGGCCAGGTTGACGGTCGTGTCCAGCATCAGATGGTCCAGCTGATTCTGTTGTGCCTTTGTATGTAGCGGGTCAACCGCGGTCAGGATGGCACCGTCTTCGGCCCAGGGGCATGCCTTTACCAGAAGTAGCGGAGTCGGGCAGCCTTTGACCAGTTTCCAGTCGGTATTGGTAATCAGTATGCGAGACAATGCGGACGTGGCCTGGACGCTTTTCAGCGTCATGTCGGGCTCAAATTCCCGGATTTTGCGCAGGATGACGTCAGCGCTGTTCTTGTCACTGGTAAAATAGGTTTCTGTGTTAATGCCCTGGGCTTCAAACCGGGTCTTCAGCGCTGCCAGTCTGGCTTGATAGTGCTCGGTGAAAAGTTGTTTTTGACTGCGGAAAAAGCGTGCTGCCAGGCCGGGCTGGACATCGCTGTGCTGTGGCAACGCATTGGCTTTGTTCATGACCAGCAGAACGTCCGCTTTACCATAAAATGCCAGCAGTATGGCTCGCTCAATAACAAAATCGCTGTCATCGTCTGGATCAACAATGACCAGTAGTTTTTTCAGGCGTGTCACAGTGTTGCAAGCCCCGCGCAAAGTTCCAGTCAGCGCCTCATATTGGGTATACAACGGGTTGCTTGTCAAGTCGGGTCGATGTGATGGCAGCCTTGGAGTCAGGCCTGTTTCAGCGGCGCCAGCTGGTCCAGCACGTACTGGGGCAGGGCGAAAGCGGCGTGGTGTAATTCCGGGGTGTAGTAGCGACTGCGAATGGCGCTGGCCTGCCAGCGTTTCTGCAGCGTAGCGAGGTCAGTGCGGCGCAGGCCCGGGTCGTCGCTGGCCCAGGCAAAGGTCATGATGCCGCCGACATAGGTGGGGACCGCGGCGCCGTAGAAATGCCAGTCTTTGTATAGGCGATTGAGCCGTGCAGCGGTGTTGGTAACTTCATCTGTTTGCATGAAAACCACGCCATTCTGGGTGACCAGAATGCCACCCGGGTTCAGGCAGCGTTGACAGCCGGCATAAAAATCCTTGCTAAACAGGATCTCCCCTGGCCCTTGCGGGTCGGTTGAGTCAGAGATGATGACATCAAAGCGCTGATCGGTTTTTTGCACAAAATCAAAGCCGTCGCCGATGACAATATTGGCACGGGGGTCGTCATAGGCACCGTCGCTGTGAGCGGGAAGGTATTCGCGAGCCATGTCGATGACAGCCTGGTCTATTTCCACCTGAGTCACGTGTTCTACCGAAGGGTGTCGGCAGACTTCACGCAGGATGCCGCCGTCGCCGCCGCCGATAATCAGCACCCGGCAGGCATTGCCGTGCGCCATCAGGGGCACATGCGTGAGCATTTCGTGGTAAATGAATTCGTCCCGCTCGGTGGTCTGGACGATACCGTCGAGTGCCATGACGCGGCCGAACTGCCGGTTATTGAAGATCATCAGGTGCTGATGGTCGGTTTTATGCTCGAACAGCACTTTGTCGACAGTGAATGATTGGCCATAGCCTGAATAGAGTGTTTCTGTCCAATCACGAGCTGACATCAGGCGTCTCCTGTGGCTGCGAGGCGGTTGTAGCGGTTAAAGGGCTATGAGCCGGGCTGGGGAAGCCTGTGCGCCGGCGGGCGCCCAGGCATTAAGAACAACGGGTTCTGTGCTTACTCGTCGCTTTCCGGTTCGGTCAGGCCGCGCAGCTGTTCACCAACGGTCACGCGGGTCGGGTGAAACGCTTCCTTGAGGATGGGGACCGCTTTTTCGGGTTGCGCATCGCCACACATAAAAATATCAAAAGCGGCATAGCCACGTTCTGGCCAGGTGTGCACGCTGATGTGTGACTCTGCCAGCACGGCGACGCCGGAAATGCCGCCGTTAGGCGTAAAGTGGTGCATATGAATGTGCAGCAGTGTCGCGCCACAGTGATCTACGCAGTCACGGAATGCTTTTTCCATGGTGTCGAGGTCGGTCAGATTCTCTGCACCCCAAAAGTCTATCAGCAAATGTGTGCCGGCAAATTCCAGACCATTGCGGTGTATAAAGTGATCTTTCGCGTCGTCCGCCGGCGCACCGGTGAAAGTCGGCCATTCACTCTCGTTCGCGCTGGTGTCGGTTGGTTTGAGAGACTCTTTAATGG
>OJBX01000155.1_pt1 | contig 47943 bp, 41 predicted proteins | sample 1590751 | NCBI WGS metagenome assembly OJBX01 (sample SAMN05416780, study PRJEB24817) | seawater metagenome | isolation source: Sea water | place: Canada:Atlantic | collected 2013-07
CACGTAAGGAGTCGTCGGCAGCGTCAGATGTGTATAAGAGACAGTGCTGGGGCTCAGACCCTGCAGGCGTACCGGCAATTCGCCGCTGACCAGCCCGGTGGCGCTGACCCCCTCGTATGCGCTCAGCGCAAGTATCTGACTCAGATCAATTCGGTCCAGTTCAACGATGAAGCGACTGTCATTGTCCTGCAGGCGGTAGTTCAGTTGATTGCTGCTGACCGTGCCGCCGAACACGGCGACGCTGGCGTCAGTCAGTTCAACTGATCCGCTTTCCGAGTCGATGCGGTAGTTGCTGCTCAGGTCGGTGAGTTCCAGACCGACGTCCAGCGACGCCAGCATGAATGATGCGCTGCGGGTGCTGCGCAGGCGCCACGCGGGCAGCAATTCGGCGGCAAAGTCGGTGCTCAGGCGCAGGAAGGCGATTTCATTCAGGTAGCCACTTAGCTCGTTCAACGTCACCTGCACAGTGCCCGTGACGACGGTATCGGATGCGTCGGGCTGCCAGTCAAGTTGTGTCAGTGCGCTGACGGACCCCGCGACAATGTCGGCCTGTAAGGGTAGTGGTGTCCACAAATCGGACAGTTTGTTGGTGTTGTTGTCAAATTCGATGCCTGGAACCTCAAGCGTGCCGCTCCCCGCACCTGTGGCGACACTGTGACGCAGGTCATTGGTCAGTATACGCTGGTCATTCTTCATGGTATGACCGGTCAGCCGAAGGTTTTCCTGCTCCCAGGTGAGGTGCTGACGCGATTGCATTGATCCGAGATCGACGCCTGTCGCATCAGTGTAGGGTTCAGAGAGCGTCATTTCCGCGTGAGCAGTAACAGCGGCAGCATCAAAGCGCCCGGATGACAGTGTTTGAGACAGGTTCAGACGTGCAATGCTGATGACAACACCGCTGAGTGAGTCGGCGGCACGAATCCCGGGTAATGTCAGGGTTGATGACCGGTTCGCTATTTGCAGAGTGTTTGTGGTTGCCTCAAGTGTGACCTCGACAGGGGAGCCGGACTCAAAGGTGATTCGTTGCAGGTCGATGTTGTCAGGGGCATTGCCAACCTGCAGAGAGTTCAGGCTAATCCCGGTGTCGGCGCTGAGGCGACACTGGCTAAGCCGGCAGTCGATGTCGAGCGAACGCAAAGTGGCAAAAAAACCTTTGAGCCCGATCTCACCCATGGTGAGCTCATTGGCAGTGACTTGTAATAGTTCGATTCTGAGGCTGTTGAAAGGTACAGAATTTATTATGTCGCTCGCCAGCGCGGACGAATTGCTATCTGTGCCGGAACTTGTTGAGGGCTGGCTGATGTTGCCGGCGGTGGTCGCTGAGGGTAGTGCCGGGATGTTGATCTCGGCGGCGGCGATGGCAACGCTGTCGAGTCGACCCCGGAGCAGCCCGGTGGCGCTATAATCTATTTGCAGGTCCTGCAGTATCTGTTGCGAATTGCTGGCCTGGTGTCGCAGGACCACGCGCCCCGCCTGCAGCGAGGAGGCCGACAATTGCAGATCCTGCAGCATCTCAAGGCGCAGGTTGTAGGGCTGTAGTGTCGTATTGACCAGTTCGATTGCCACAGAAACCCGGTGTTGATAGGCGTAACCGACCAGGCCCGCTGTAATCAGTGCCAATACGGCCAGTGACACAAGCCAGCGCCGGTGTCTGGGGGGGCGTAGTTGATGTGATTTTGCAGGCTGTGTGTCCATGCCGGCAGTTTGACATGACCGGTGGGGATAAATCACTTGTCTTTGCAGCCAGCCTCGCTTAATCTTGCCGCCGAGTCGGCCAGGCAGTCGCTGCCAGATCTGCGTCTATTACCGTTCAGACGGTGAATGAGGCACCTGGTGGAGGAAAGTCCGGGCTCCACAGAGCAGAACGCCAGGTAACGCCTGGGAGGCGAAAGCCTACGGAAAGTGCAGCAGAGAGTAGACCGCCAACCCCGGCTCAGGCCGGGCGGTAAGGGTGAAAGGGTGCGGTAAGAGCGCACCGCGCGACTGGTAACAGATCGTGGCACGGTAAACCCCGTTCGGAGCAAGGCCAAATAGGGATCCAATGGTGCGGCTCGCACTGGATTCGGGTAGGCTGCTTGAGGCCAGTAGTGATGCTGGTCCCAGATGAATGACTGTCCCCGACAGAACCCGGCTTATCGGCCGACTCGATTATTTTGATTTTTCCCGTCACGGGAGAATCTGCAGTTGGCGCCGCACGGCCGCCAAGGCCTGAAGGCAGACTTTTTGACTCGGCGGTCACATCCTGAACCGCCAGTCGCATCACCTTTCTTATAAATCACTTTAAGTAATTTTCTTACCTTGCTGATAACTATTTCGTTTGTCAGCGCACTTCGTTTGCTTTCTCAAGATTGAGCAATTTTCCCTGTAATTTCAGGCGCTTTAGGTGCTGAAAAAGTGCAAATAGTGCTTGCGCTTGCTTATGCCTGTGCATATAGTGTCGCAAAGTGGCGTGAAGTGGATATATATGCACTAAAGTGGGTTTGAGGGTGGCGACAGTGGTAAGTCGGGCCCAATACTCCGGAGCAGCAACGTGTTCAGAGGTGTCAATACAATCAATCTCGATGCAAAAGGGCGCATGGCCATGCCGGCGCGTTATCGAGAGCTATTGACTGAAAAATATGGCGGTCGCCTGGTGGCGACGGTCGATTTTACGGGCCGTTGTCTGTTGCTGTACCCCATTGACGAGTGGGAGGTGATTCAACAGAAGGTTGAGAGTCTGTCCAGTTTTGATGAGGCCAGTCGTCGCGTTCAGCGCATGCTGATTGGTCACGCGCATGATCTGGAGATGGACGGCAGTGGTCGTCTGTTGTTGCCACAGATTCTGCGAACACGCGCGCAGCTGGACAAGCACCTGGCGCTGGTTGGTCAAGGGATGAAATTTGAGATCTGGAGTGAAGAGAACTGGAACGAACAGGCAGACAGCTGGTTCGCCGGTACAGCAGGCGAGGCGGAGTTGCCGCCAGCATTGTTGAGTCTGTCGCTGTAAGTTTGTTGTTACTTGAAAAGAACAGGGCGTCAGTCTTCTCGGAACGGAGCGTTATGGCTACACAGGCTCATGAAAAGCAATCTCATGAAACAGTCATGCTGCACCCGGCTGTGGATGCGCTGCTGACCGACCCGGCTGGTCTGTATGTCGACGGCACATTCGGCCGTGGCGGCCACTCTCGTCTTATTCTGCAGCGACTCGCCGGGACCGGAACGCTACTGGGAATTGACAAGGATCCGCTGGCGATTGATGCCGGCAGGAAGCTGATGCAAGAGGATAAGCGGTTCACCATTCGGCAGGGTGCCTTTGATGAACTTGATGTGATGCTTGCCGACACGCAGTCCGTTGGTAATGTGGATGGTGTGTTGCTGGATCTGGGCGTGTCGTCGCCTCAACTTGATCAGGCAGAGCGTGGCTTCAGCTTTACCCAGGATGGGCCGCTGGACATGCGCATGAACCCACAGGCTGGTATCAGTGCGGCTGAGTGGCTTGCCAGTGCTGCCGAACAGGATATTGCGGATGTCATCTACCGCTATGGCGAAGACCGATTCTCGCGACGTATAGCTCGTGCCATTGTAAAGGAGCGCGACGTGGCGCCAATACAGCGAACGCTGCAATTGGCTGAAATCGTGAAGCAGGCCAATCCCGCCTGGGAAAAGCACAAGCATCCCGCAACACGCGCTTTTCAGGCAATCCGCATACACATTAACGATGAGCTGGTGTCGCTTGAAAAGGTATTGGAAAAGGCGCTGTCTGCGCTTAAGCCGGGAGGCCGGCTGGTAGTGATCAGCTTTCACTCACTGGAGGATCGGCTGGTCAAACAATTCATTCAGAAGCAAAGCAAAGGGGACGATTTCCCCAGAGACCTGCCAGTCACCGTGTCGGCATTGAGTCCAAAACTGATCAAGGTAGGCAAGGCGGTGAAGCCGACGGAACAGGAGATAAGACATAACCCGAGGGCGCGAAGCGCTGTGATGCGGGTAGCGGAAAAACCGGCCTGACTATCAGTTGAACAATAGTCAAACAAAGGCCAGATGCAGGAAAATTTATAACAGACAAGAAGTCATGATGAAGACAGAGCGCAGCAAAGACGAATCAGTAACACCGGCAGAATCAAGGGTGACTGAGACACCTGTGTCTGTTGTTGCCTGGCTGCAGTTGTTCAGTTCACGCTACCTGGGACTGATGATTCTGTTCGCCGCAGTCATGGTGTCGGCACTGGCGGTGGTCAATACCAGTTTCAAAAGTCGAACAGTATTTTACGAGTTACAGAAGCTGCGCGCTGAGAGTAACGAGCTTGATGTGCAGCGGGGACAGTTGCTGATCGAGCAAAGCACCTTCGGATTGGAGGGGCGCATAGAGCAAAAAGCCATGGAGGAGCTTGAGATGACGTTGCCGGACTGGTCAAGAATAATAATGGTGCGCCATGACTGATATGCACTCACAAAAGCGGTTTGGTGGCTGGCGCTTGTCGCTGGTCTGGTTTGCACTTGCACTGGCGGTTTTGGCCTTGCTGTGGAAATTGCTTACGCTGCTGCTGGTTGATCGTGATTTTCTGCAGGGACAGGGCGATGCCCGCACGATCCGGGTTGAGCCATTGGTGGCACATCGGGGCATGATTACCGATCGCAATGGCGAACCATTGGCAATCAGCACACCCGTTAAGTCGATCTGGGTGAATCCGCGCGAAATTGCAGGTGATCAGTCAGTTGTTCGTCGCCTAGCCCGATCCCTGCAGTTAAATGAAGACAGTCTTGTAGCCTCCGTGGAAGCCAATGCAGAGCGTGAATTCCTGTATGTGCGTCGGCGCATGCCTCCGGCTGAAGCCAATGCTGTGTTGGCGATGTCATTGCCGGGGGTTTACTCGCGTCAGGAGTATCAGCGCTATTACCCGCAAGGCGAAGTAACTGCTCACGTTCTCGGGTTCAGCAATGTCGATGATATTGGCCAGGAAGGTCTTGAGTTGGCGTTTGATGACTGGCTCAAAGGCGTGCCCGGACGTCAACAGGTCATCAAGGATCGACGTGGCCGCATCATTCGGGAGCTCGAAACCATCCAGACGGCTCAACCGGGCAACACACTGGCGTTGAGCATCGACTTCCGTATCCAGAATCTGGCCTACAAAGAGCTGAAGGCAGAGTTTGTGCACCGTGATGCCCGTGCTGCGTCAGCGGTTGTTCTTGACGTCAAGACCGGCGAAGTCCTGGCCATGGTCAATCAACCTTCCTTTAACCCGCACAATCGCTCAGGCCTGACAGATTTTGGTGCATTGCGAAACCGTTCAGTGACTGATCTGTTTGAGCCCGGGTCGACGTTAAAACCCTTTACTGCGATCGCTGCATTGGAATCAGGTCTGTATGACCGGAATACGATAATCAGCACTCACCCGGGCCGGATGCGCGTGGGCCGGGATGTGGTGCAGGACCGCGGACAGAACTTTGGTGACGTAACGCTGCAGGGCATGCTGGTGAACTCCAGCAACATCGCATCCGCCAAAATCGCGCTGGCAGTAGGCCATGAGGCATTACGTGATGTTCTGTTGCGCGTCGGGTTCGGTGAAAACCCCGCCAGTGGTTTCCCGGGAGAACGCGCCGGCGTAATGCCCAATCACCGGATCTGGCACGATATCGAACTGGCGACATTGTCATTTGGTTACGGTATGTCCACTTCCGCACTGCAATTGGCGCAGGCCTATTCTGTTATTGCCAACAAGGGGTTGCGGGTACCGGTAACACTGCTCAAGGACGGAAATGAGATGGCGGGGGCGAGTGAGCCACAGCGTGTCATCGATGCCAATGTTGCGGGGCAGGTTCAGAGCATGCTCGAAGCTGTCGTTGACCCGGCACAGGGTGGGTTTGATGGCGCCAGTGTTCCCTTTTACAGTATTGCTGGCAAAACCGGGACCGCCCGTGTCGTTGGTGCCAGTGGCTATGAGGCCAACCTTCATAACTCGATGTTTGCTGGCTACGCCCCGGCAGATGATCCGAGAATAGTCGTCATTATTGTGGTTAACGAGCCGAAGGGTGCTCAGCATTATGGCAGTCAGGTCGCCGCCCCAGTGTTCTCCCGAATTGCATCCGGGGCCATGCGCCTGCTTGAGGTGACGCCGAACGCAATTGATCCATCACGCATTATGACTCTGAGCGCGAGGTGAGAACTGTGAACACCGCCCGACAGACAGCTGCCGAGATGCCATTGACGCATTTGCTTGAGAGTCTCTCGCTTGATGGCGAGAGTCTGCAGGCATGTGATGGCATTTCCATTCGGGGCATGACCCTGGACAGTCGCAAGGCCAGCCCGGGAGACCTGTTTGTGGCGTTGTTCGGCAAGAATCACGATGCTCGCGACTATATTGATCTGGCGGTGCAACGCGGCGCCACGGCTGTGCTGGCCGATGCGAGCGGTGACTGGAAAGGGTGTCGCTGGGTTGGCAACGTGCCCGTTATCACAGTTGACAGTTTGCGCGTGAAGTTAGGTGCTATCGCGGCGCATTTCTATGCCCATCCATCTGAGCAATTGCCAGTTGTGGGCGTCACCGGCACCAATGGCAAAACCAGCTGTACTCAGTTTGTTGGTCAATTGCTGTCAGGCCTGGATCATCGCTGCGGTATCGTCGGAACGCTGGGTTATGGTGTGTTCCCGTCGCTGAAGGATACCGGTTTCACGACGCCTGATTCAATCGTATTGCAGGCAGCGTTAGCCGACGTTCTGCATCAGCGCGCGTCCTGTGTTGCTCTTGAGGTGTCGTCACAAGGTTTACATCAGCACCGATTAAATGGTGTCCGTTTCCATAGCGCCATTTTCACCAACCTGACGCGAGACCATCTCGACTATCACGGCAGCATGGCCGCGTATGCTGGCGCCAAGCGCCGACTCTTCGAACATGATGCTCTCAACGTGGGCATTGTTAATGCTGATGACAGTTATGCTGCCTGCATGCTGAATGCGCTGCCGCGATCAGCACAAAGCCTCACCTATAGCTTGAGTGACAGCCGGGCTGATGTATATGCCCGTGAGTTGAGTTTTGAATCCGATGGTTATCGCGCGCGTGTGCATACCCCCTGGGGTGAAGGCGACATCCGTGGCCGTCTGCTGGGTTCGTTCAATTTCAGCAATGTCCTGGCCGCCATAACAGCGGTGATGACATTGCCCTGGGAAACGGACCTGTCGGTCGTGCTGGCGCAGGCGGAACGTTTGAAGCCGGTTAGCGGTCGCATGGAACTGCTTGGCGATTCGGCCTCGGATGTCACTGCCGTTGTTGATTACGCGCATACGCCTGATGGTTTGCGCTCGGCGCTGAAAGCCATTCATGAACACGTGGATGGGCGTATCTGGTGTGTGTTTGGTTGTGGTGGCAACCGAGATCAGGGCAAACGTCCACTGATGGCCGAAGTCGCTGAAGAGCTGGCTGATTTTGTGGTGCTGACGGATGACAATCCACGTAATGAAAATCCCGACGACATCATTCGCCAGATACTGCTGGGCTTTGATCAGCGCGACAGTGTCCATGTCGAACGTGACCGAGCCAGTGCAATTGCCTATGCAATCTCTTCTGCAGCCCCTGGTGACATCGTGCTGGTTGCTGGCAAGGGGCATGAGAGTTATCAGGATATTTGTGGTCAGCGCATGGCGTTCAGTGACATTGCCCAGGTTCGTCTGGCGTTGCAGAAGCGCTCAGCGGCAGCAGACAGCGGGGTGCAGTCATGATAGGCACCATGAGCATCAGCGCCGTGAGTGAATATATGTCCGCCGCACTGGTAGGTAAGGATGTTTCGTTCTCGCGTGTCTGCACCGATTCCAGACAACTGGCAGCAGGTGACCTTTTTGTCGCCCTGAACGGTGAAAACTTTGATGGCAACCGTTTCGTGGCGCAGGTGGCCGAAAAGCACGCAGCGGCAGCCATTGTCAGCGAGGCGCAGGACGTGGCGATTCCGCAACTGGTCGTGGCCGACACAGCTGAAGCACTGGGCTGGCTGGGGCACATCAATCGTAAGCGCTCGCGTGCAAATATTGTTGCCATCACCGGCAGCCAGGGCAAAACGTCAGTCAAGGAAATCACTGGTTCGATTTTGTCACAGCAGTTCAATGTTCTGGTTACGCGCGGCAACCTGAACAATAACATCGGGGCGCCATTGATGCTGCTTGAGCTTGAGGAGCAACATCAGCAGGCGGTGATCGAGCTTGGCGCCAACGCCGGTGGTGAAATCGCCTGGACAGCAAAAATCACTGACCCGCATATCGTGCTTATCAACAATGCTGCCGAGACTCACCTGGAAGGCTTCGGCAGCTTGGCCGGTGTTGTCCAGGCTAAAGGTGAAATCATCGACTCTGCGCCATCCACACATACGGTGGTGCTGAATGCCGACGACCCGAACACCCGTCAGTGGCAAGAACGCGCCGGCAGACGACGATGCGTTACCTTTGCTCTGGATGCCAGTGCAGACTATCGGGCGGTGAACCTGACGCTGACAGCCAATGGCACACGATTCGATATCGAATCTGCGCGCGGCCGGATTGCGTGTTTTCTGCCGCTGCCCGGGCGCCACAATGTTGCCAATGCGCTGGCTGCGGCTGCCCTCTGTCTTGAGGCAGGAGCAACACCTGCCAGTATCTATGATGGGCTCGCCCGCGTCGTCGCAGTGCCTGGTCGCTTGTGTCCGGTGGATGGCATTAATAACAGTCGCCTGCTGGATGACAGTTACAACGCCAGCCCTTCTTCGTTCAGGGCGGCGATTGATGTGGTGGCTGCCATCAATGCAGGTAGTCAGGTGCGTCGAGTGCTGATCATGGGTGACATGGCTGAACTGGGTTCGCTGACCGTGAAGGCGCATCGGGACGTGGGACTTTACGCAGACGCATGTGGTTTCGACGAGCTATGGAGTACCGGTGGCTGCAGTGAGCTGGCAAGCGAGTCGTTTGGTGAGGGCGGTCGTCATTTTGATGACAAAGATGAACTGATTAATTTTGCCGTGGATAACATGAGTGCGAATCACATTGTGCTGGTCAAGGGTTCGCGAAGTGCGGGCATGGATGATGTCGTACAGGCACTGCGCAACAAGGAGAGGATCTGATGTTGGTTCTGCTGGCTGATTATCTGATACAGATCGACCCGGGTTTCGCCGTGATTCAGTACATTACAGTGCGCGGCATTATGGGCATTCTGACTGCGTTGATTATCTCGCTCCTGATCGGCCCCTGGATGATTCGGCGTCTGAATTATCACCAGATCGGGCAGGTGGTCCGAACGGACGGGCCACAAAGTCATTTTAGCAAGGCGGGCACGCCGACCATGGGCGGCGCGCTGATTCTTGTCAGTATCGTGTTCAGTACGCTGATCTGGGCGGATCTGCGCAACCCATACGTCTGGGTAACCATGCTGGTGACTGTGTTATTTGGCGCTATTGGTTGGGTTGATGATTATCGAAAAGTCTTTCGCAAAGATCCTAAAGGGCTGCCGGCGAAGTGGAAGTATTTCTGGCAATCAGTGATTGGCCTGGGTGCTGCGCTGTTTCTTTACTACACCGCGACGGATCCGGTTCAGACGGCTTACATTGTCCCTTTCTTTAAAGATGTGTCGATCGAGACAGGATTGTTATTTGTTGTGATCAGCTATTTTGTCATTGTTGGCAGCAGCAATGCCGTCAACCTGACAGATGGTCTGGACGGCCTGGCAATTTTGCCTACCGTGATGGTAGGCGGTGCACTGGGCATTATCGCCTATCTGGCCGGACATGCTGAGTTCTCGGTGTATCTGAATATTCCGACAGTCACCGGAGCCGGAGAGCTGGTCATCTTCTGTGGCGCGTTGCTGGGGGCCGGGCTTGGATTTCTATGGTTCAACACCTATCCGGCGCAGGTTTTTATGGGCGATGTCGGCGCGCTGGCGCTTGGTGCCGCTCTGGGCATCGTCGCTGTGATTTCCCGACACGAAATCGTGCTCTTCATCATGGGTGGCATTTTTGTCATGGAGACTGTTTCTGTCATTTTGCAGGTGGCTTCTTTCAAACTTACCGGGAAACGGATTTTTCGCATGGCGCCATTGCATCACCATTTTGAATTGAAGGGTTGGCCGGAGCCTCGTGTAATCGTCCGTTTCTGGATCATTACAGTCATGCTGGTGCTGTTCGGGTTGGCAACGTTGAAACTCAGGTAACAGGTATAACAGGTTTTTTTGGTAACGGAGAGGCGTCGATGACGCAGGCAATGAATAACACACATGCAGTGATCGTCGGTCTGGGTAAGACCGGGCTTTCGTGTGCGCGTTATTTTCATGCCCGTGGGCGTCCGTTCAAGGTTATCGACAGTCGGTTCAGTCCGCCGTCACTGGCGGAGTTCGAAACCGAGTTTCCCGGTCAGCAGATCGAGTTGGGTGGTTTTTCGCAGCAAAGTCTGTTGCAGGCTGGGGAGATCGTGTTGAGTCCGGGCATCAGTTTGCAGACACCGGAAATTGCCCATGCCATCAGCCAGGGTGTGCCGGTTACCGGTGATATCGATATATTCAGCCGCGAAGTAACCGCGCCTGTCATCGCTGTGACCGGGTCCAATGGCAAAAGCACGGTGGTCACCCTGGTAGCAGAGATGGCCAGACAGATGGGTATTAGAGTCGCGGTTGGTGGTAATCTGGACGGTCGCGCTAGCATGCCGGCGCTTGATCTGCTGCACAGCGGCGAGCGTGATCTGTATGTATTGGAGTTGTCCAGTTTCCAGCTGGAGACCACCAGCAGTCTGAACGCGGAGATCGCGGTAATTCTCAACCTCAGTGAGGACCACCTGGATCGATATGCATCAATGCAGGATTATGCTGCCGCCAAACAGCGAATCTACAAGGGTGCGCGTCAGGTGCTGATAAACCGCAATGACCCGGCCAGTGAACCCTGGGAAACGGCTGCGGGCCAACATTGGTCCTATGGTTTCGATCAGGCAGCCGGTGACCATGACTATGGTTTGTCATTAAAAGATGGCGGCAGTTGGCTGATGCGCGGCAGCAATCATCTGATGAAAGTGCGGGAGCTGGCGCTGGTGGGACGACACAATGTCAGTAACGCCCTGGCCGCGCTCGCATTGGGTCATGCTGTCGGCATTCCTGATGCTGCCATGGTGACAACCCTGCGGGAATTCTCCGGGCTGCCGCACCGGTGTCAGTTGCTGCGCAATCTGCGCGGAGTCGATTATTTCAACGACTCCAAGGGCACCAATGTTGGCGCGACGCTGGTAGCCATCGAATCGGTGGCAGAGCGCACGCGCGGCGAGTTGATATTGATTGCCGGCGGTATCGGTAAAGACGCTGATTTTTCGCCGTTGTTGCCGGCCCTGGAACAGTATGTAAAGCGTGTTGTTCTGATTGGTCGTGATGCAGACAAGCTTGCACGTCTGATTGGAAGTAGGGCAGACATCATGCGCGCGACTTCCATGGAGGAGGCGGTGGCTGAGGCTGCCAGCAGCGCACTGTCGGGAGATGCGGTGCTGTTGTCGCCAGCATGTGCCAGTTTTGACATGTTCAAGGATTTTGCGCACCGCGGGCGTGTGTTTGCGGCGGCAGTGGAGGCTCTGACATGAGTACGTTGCTGAGCAAAGGCAGAGGCGCAATCCGGGTTGAGAAACGAGAGGCCGAGCAGCCTTTTAATACGCTGTTGCTGGTACTGGTTCTGCTATTGGGCACAGGCCTGATCATGATGACGTCTGCGTCCATGGAAATTGCCAACAGTCTGGCGGGCGATCCATTCTACTTTTTTAAGCGCCAGGTCTTTTTCATAGGCCTGGCGCTGGTGATCATGCTGATAACGCTGCACATTGATACCAGTCTCTGGTATCGCTGCAGCGCGTTGATGCTGTGCCTGGCGCTGGTATTGCTGGCGCTGGTTCTGATTCCGGGTATCGGCACTGTGGTAAATGGCAGTGCACGCTGGATTGACCTCGGATTCTATCGTCTGCAGCCTTCCGAGATGGCAAAGATCTCCATGGTGGTCTATATGGCTGCTTACCTGCATCGGCATCGTAGTGAGGTACATGAGCGCTGGTCCGGATTTCTCAAGCCCATGGTTATCCTGGCCGCCGCCATCACCTTGCTGCATTTTGAGCCAGATCACGGCGCGATGGTCATCATGATGCTGACGACATTCACCATGTTGTTCCTGGCCGGTGCGCGCCTGCATCGGTTCGTACTGATTGTCATGGTCTGTTTTGCTGGCGTTGTGGCGCTGGCCATCATGAAACCTTACGTGATCAACCGACTGACGTCCTTCCTGAATCCATGGGCTGCCGAGTATGTTTATGGCGAAGGCTACCAGTTGACACAGGCCCTGATAGCGTTCGGTCGAGGTGAATGGCTGGGCGTTGGGCTGGGCAACAGTATTCAGAAGTTGTACTTCCTGCCGGAAGCGCACACTGATTTTGTGCTCTCGATTATCGCAGAGGAAATGGGACTGCTGGGCGTACTGTTTGTCATGGCACTTTTTATTGTTCTGATATGGACGGCATTGCGTCTGGGTCGCGCATGTGAGGCCAGGGGTCGATTTTTCGCTGCCTATACCGCATTCGGTATTGGCATGCTGTTCGCGACTCAGGTTTTTATCAATTTTGGAGTCAACACAGGCTTGCTGCCAACCAAAGGACTGACCCTGCCATTCCTGAGCTACGGCGGAAACAGTCTGCTGGTCAGCTGTTTCATGGTCGCGATACTCATGCGAATTGAGTATGAGTTGCGCATGAAACCCGATCCGGATCCGACCGGAGGTGACGCATGAGTCAGCGCACAGTATTGATCATGGCGGCAGGAACCGGCGGGCACATATTCCCGGCGTTGAGCATTGCCCGAGTGTTACAGGCTCACAACATCCAGGTGGAATGGTTGGGTACGCCAGTTGGCATGGAGAACGAGGTGCTCAAGGATACCGGGATCAAACTAAACCGGTTGCGTGTCAATGGCCTTAGAGGCAAGGGTAAATTGGCGCTCCTGAAGGCGCCATTCATGTTGATCGCCAGTGTCTGGCAATCGTTGCGGCTGCTGCAGACATTGCGGCCCTGTTGTGTGCTGGGCATGGGGGGTTATGTCACCGGGCCGGGTGGCGTGGCTGCATGGCTATTGCGTCGCCCATTGCTGATACATGAACAGAACTCAGTTGCCGGTTTGAGTAACCGTCTGCTGAAACCTCTGGCGGCCAGAGTCATGGAAGCATTCCCTGGCACTTTCCCGGCCGGACCCAGAGTCATTCACACGGGTAATCCGGTCAGGGCCGATATCGGCACCACCAAAAAGGCTGACGATGAACAGGGCCTTGTGCGGCCCATGCATCTGCTGGTACTAGGCGGCAGTCTGGGGGCAGCGGCAATAAACGAATTGGTGCCACAGGTCGTACCGCATCTGACGCAGGGGCGCGGTATAGCGGTCTGGCACCAGACCGGGCGCAACAAGCATGAAAGCACGCAGCATGCCTACCAGCAATGCTCAGCAGCGACACACGAAAATACGCAGGCCCGAGTGGAACCGTTTATTGACGACATGGCGGCAGCGTATGCATGGGCCGACGTGGTGCTTTGTCGTGCCGGTGCCAGTACGGTTGCCGAGCTGACCGCTGCGGGTCTGCCGTCCATTCTGGTGCCCTATCCGCATGCCGTGGATGACCACCAGAGCGTTAATGCCCGTTGGCTGGTTGACGCCGGCGCCGCAGTGTTATTGCCGCAATCCGATTTTAATAGTGACAGCCTGCGGCGCGAACTAGAGGAGTTTATGCTAGAGAGTAATCGTTTATCGGCAATGGCACAGCGCGCCAGCGAACTCGCAGTTCCTGATGCGGCAGAAAGGATTTCGGAGCTGTGCATGGAGGTCTGCCGTGGCTGATCAACGTTACTATCAAGTGCCAGAGATGCGCCGTATCAAGACCATTCATTTTGTTGGTATTGGTGGGGCCGGTATGTGTGGCATCGCGGAGGTCCTGCTGAACCAGGGCTACAGTATTACCGGTTCTGACATCAAGGCGTCGGCGGTAACCGAGCGACTGGCGGGAATGGGTGCCGGTATATTTATCGGGCACGCCAGTGACAATATTGCCAGCGCGGATGTGGTGGTTTATTCCAGCGCCGTTCGCAGTGATAACCCGGAACTGGTGGCGGCGAAAGCAGCGGCCAAACCGATCATACCCCGCGCGGAGATGTTGTCGGAGTTAATGCGATACCGCCATGCCGTTGCAATTGCCGGAACACATGGCAAAACCACAACCACGAGTCTGGTAGCGTCAATTTTTGCCGAAGCCAGGCTGGCCCCGACATTTGTGATCGGAGGTCGCTTGAACAGTGCGGGTGCCAACGCGGGGCTGGGTGAGAGCCGATACCTGGTTTGTGAGGCGGATGAAAGTGACGTGTCCTTCCTGCACCTGCAACCGATGGTTGCTGTGGTCACCAATATTGAAGCTGATCACATGGGCTCCTATGACGGTGATTTTAATAAACTGAAGAGTTACTTCGTTGAGTTTCTGCACAACCTGCCTTTCTATGGCCTGGCTGTGCTGTGCATTGATGATCCCGTGATTCAGGAGATACGACCGCGCATATCGCGTCCGATTCTGACGTATGGATTTTCCGACAGTGCTGACTACCGCATTGCCAATTTGCAGCAGAACAGGCAATTCACCAGCTTCGACGTACATCGCCCTGATGGTCGCGATCCGTTGCACGTCAGTCTCAGTATTCCCGGCAGGCACAATGCCCTGAACGCCACTGCGGCGATTGCGGTGGCAACGGATGAAGGGATTGCTGATGCAGCCATATCCAAAGGCCTGGCAGAGTTTGCCGGCGTGGGACGGCGCTTTGATATTCAGGGCGAGTTTCCGGTTAGTGACGGCAATATCATGTTACTGGATGACTACGGACATCATCCCAGTGAAGTTGCCGCCACGGTGGCTGCTCTCAGAGCAGGCTGGCCGGAATCGAGACTGGTCATGATCTACCAGCCGCATCGTTACTCAAGAACCAAAGACCTGTATGACGATTTTGTGCGTGTACTGTCAGACGTCGACGTACTGTTGATGCTTGATGTCTACTCGGCAGGCGAAGACCCGATTCCAGGTGCTGATGCGCGCAGTCTGTGTCGAAGCATACGGTTGCGAGGCAAGGTAGATCCGGTATTTGTTAAAGATGAAGCGGATGTGCGCGGTGTGCTGAAGGATCTGGCAAGAGACGGTGACATTGTGATTACCCAGGGCGCCGGCAGTGTTGGGGCGCTAGCGCGTACATTGGCCGAACAGGGGTTGATGTAATGAGTATTGTCAGTATGACTGAAGAATCTATCAAAGCGCTGGGTCGGGTCGCCGTTCTGTTGGGCGGCGATTCCGCCGAGCGGGAAATATCCTTGCTGAGCGGGCAGGCGGTGCTGACCGCGTTGCAGAGCCGTGGTGTTAATGCCATTGCCATCGATGTAAGTCCGGACATAGCCGAGCGGCTACGGTCCGAAAAAGTAGATCGGGTATTCAATATTCTGCACGGCCGCGGCGGCGAAGACGGAAAGCTGCAGGGTCTGCTGGAGATGATGCATATCCCCTACACCGGTAGTGGTGTGCTGGCGTCAGCGCTTGCCATGGACAAGGTTAAAACCAAGCAGTTGTGGGCTGCCAGTGGTTTGCCCACGCCACGCTTCAGTGTATTGCACGATAACAGTGACTGGCAGGGGTTGATAGAGGAGCTGGGTGAGGTAGTCGTCAAGCCGGCACACGAGGGGTCCAGTATTGGCATGTCAATGGCAGCAGACGCATCGGCGTTGCGTCATGCCTACGAAAAGGCCAGTCAATATGACACTGCGGTCATAGCCGAACAAAGAATCCGTGGCGCAGAGTTCACTGTACCGGTTATTCACGGCGAGTCATTCCCGGCTATTCAGTTGAGCACCAGCCATGAGTTCTACGACTACGATGCAAAGTATCTGGCTCAGGACACCAACTATTTGTGCCCGGCGCCATTAACACCGGAAAAAACGACTGAACTCGCTGAGCTTTGTTTGCAGGCATTTTCCAATCTGGGGGCAGAAGGTTGGGGACGCGTCGACGTGATGCAGGATCAGCAAGGTCGCTTCTGGTTATTGGAACTGAACACCGTGCCTGGTATGACCGATCACAGCCTGGTACCACTGTCTGCTGCCAGTAGGGGGATGGATTTCCCTGAGCTTGTGTTGCACATAATTAGTGGAGGCGCCGTCAGCGGAACACCATGAGCGATTCCAGGAGCAGGTCTACATTCTCAGCCTACGCAGGTGCTTCCGAAGTGCCGATGGACTTTGCGCCTGTTCGCGCGGAGGCCAGGCATGTGGCACCTGACACCCGTGAAGACAGGAAGTCCGCAGGTGTTTTGCGTCTGATCCTGCTGGGCATCATTCTTCTGGGCGCGGGTGGCATTGCGTTGCATCAATATCGGGGCGTCGCTGCAGACTACCTGGCAACTGTGTCGGACCGCCTGCCTGTGTTCAATCTACCGGAAATAAGCCGGCCTGTAATCAACCGGGAAATCAATACTGTCCGGCTGGATTCGCCTTTGCATCGACTCACCGGAGAGGAGGTCAGGACATTGCTGGCCAGATACACCGAATCCGGTTTTCTGGGTGTCGATGTGCAGGATCTGCGTGATGAACTTGAACAGAACCCGTGGGTGGCGCACGCGACGGTGCGCCGGGTCTGGCCGGATGTTCTGGTGGTCAGTATCCGCGAGCAGCAGCCGATCGCGCGATGGGGTGAGGCTGCGTTACTGAATGAGTCTGGTGACGTGTTTGCGCCGCCGTTGCGAGGTTTTGAGTCGGCGTTACCCGCGCTGGACGGTCCTGCAGGTAGTGAGGCCTTGGTGCTGACTCAGCACGGAATTTTTAGCCAGACGCTCGCCCCGCTCGGCATGGTGCCGGCGTCAGTGAGTCTGAGCCAGCGTGGCAGCTGGACAATTGAAGTAGAAGGCGGTCCGGTACTGCGTCTGGGTCGTGACGATGTCATGGCGCGGCTAGACAGGCTGGTAGCGGTTTACCGTAGTGGATTACAGGACCATTTGGCAGATGCACGCACGATCGACTTGCGGTACGGGAATGGATTTTCAGTCAGTAAAAATACGGTGGTCGCAGATGCTGTGGCCCGTCGGTGAGAGCAAGGTGTGACATATGAGCGCTCCAGATAACAGCAACATGATTGTAGGCCTGGATATCGGCACGTCCAAGGTGGTTGCCATCGTGGGCGAGGTTAAAGCCGATGGCAGTCTGAATATCGTTGGTATAGGCAGCCATCGCTCGCGCGGACTCAAGAAAGGTACCGTGGTCAATATCGAGTCCACGGTGGAGTCTATACAGAGAGCGGTTGAAGAGGCAGAGCTGATGGCGGGCTGCCGTATTCATTCGGTATACGCGGGAATAGCCGGCAGTCATATCCGGAGTATGAACTCGCACGGCATCGTTGCCATACGTGACCGTGAAGTGACGCGTGCGGATATAGACCGGGTAATCGACGCGGCACAGGCAGTGGCGATTCCGGCCGACCAGCGCGTGCTGCATATTCTGCCGCAGGAATACATTATTGATTCCCAGGAAGGTGTAAAAGAACCATTGGGTATGTCCGGCGTGCGTCTGGAAGCAAAAGTCCATCTGGTGACCTGCGCAATCAACGCCGTCCAGAATATCGAGAAATGTATCAAACGCTGCGGTTTGCAGACCGAAGAAATTATTCTGGAACAACTGGCATCCAGTTACGCAGTGCTGACCGAAGACGAAAAGGAACTGGGTGTGTGCATGGTTGATATCGGTGGCGGCACTACCGACATCGCTATTTTCACTGAAGGTGCGATACGCCACACCGGCGTCATTCCCATTGCCGGCGACCAGGTGACCAACGACATCGCCATGGCATTACGGACGCCAACGGATAACGCAGACGAGATCAAGATCAAGTATGCCTGTGCATTGACACAGCTTGCCAGTGCCGGGGAAATGATAAAGGTGCCGGGTGTCGGTGAAAGGCCGGCGCGGGAGCTGTCAAGGCAGGCACTGGCGGAAGTAGTCGAGCCCCGTTATGACGAGCTGTTCACATTGGTCAAGGCGGAACTCCAGCGCAGCGGATACGAAAATCTGCTGGCAGCGGGTGTGGTACTGACCGGGGGCACCAGCAAGATGGAAGGGGTTATTGAGCTGGCAGAAGAGATCTTCCATATGCCCGTGCGCATCGGCATGCCACAAAGCGTCAAAGGGCTGGCAGACATTGTACGTAATCCGATTTATTCCACCGGTGTCGGGTTATTGCTCTACGGCATGCGGCAACTGCAGCAGCAGGAGCGCAGCCATCATCCGGTAACCGTCAAGGAACCGAAGATCAGTATCGTAGAACGAGTAAAGAACTGGCTGAAAGAAAACTTTTGAGCCGTAAATTTTGCAAGAGAAACGCTATCAATTAACGCGTCATTAAAATCAAGGCATGACAGGGGGCCGTATGTTTGAACTTCTAGATAGTATTCCACAAAGTGCCGTCATCAAAGTTATCGGTGTCGGCGGAGGTGGCGGAAACGCCGTCCGTCACATGATCAGCAACCACGTTGAAGGTGTAGAGTTTGTCTGCGCCAACACCGACGCACAGGCGCTGACCAATCTGCAGGCCAAGACACTGCTGCAGATGGGCAGCACGGTGACCAAGGGGCTGGGCGCCGGCGCCAACCCGGATATCGGGCGCCAGGCTGCACTGGAAGATCGGGAAGAAATTGCCGAGATTCTCAGCGGTGCGGATATGGTATTTATCACGGCTGGCATGGGCGGTGGTACCGGTACCGGTGCCGCGCCGATCTTTGCCGAGGTTGCCAGGGAGCTGGGCATACTGACAGTGGCAGTGGTAACCCGCCCGTTCCCGTTTGAAGGCAAGAAGCGATCGCTGATTGCGGATCAGGGTATTGAGGAGCTGTCGCAGCATGTGGACTCGCTGATTACCATTCCCAACGAGAAGCTGTTGTCTGTGCTGGGCAAAAATGCCTCGCTGCTGGAGGCGTTCAAGGCCGCCAATGATGTGCTGCAGGGTGCCGTGAAAGGTATCGCAGATCTGATTATTCGCCCGGGGATGATCAATGTCGATTTTGCCGATGTGCGAACGGTGATGTCGGAAATGGGTATGGCCATGATGGGCACCGGTTATGCAACTGGTGAGAACAGGGCGCGGGAAGCGGCGGAAGCAGCCATTCGCAGCCCGTTGCTGGAAGATGTCAATCTTCATGGCGCTCGCGGCATCCTGGTCAATATTACAGCCGGTGAAAATCTGTCACTGGGCGAATTTTCTGAAGTGGGTGACACCATTTCAGAATTTGCATCCGACGATGCCACGGTCGTTGTGGGCACGGTAATCGATGCCGAGATGGGTGATGAAATCAGGGTAACGGTTGTGGCCACCGGTCTGGGCGAAGTACGAGCGGCCGAGGCACGACCGACCAAGGTGGTAGACAATACCCGTTCAGCGCAGGTGGCTGGCGGCAACTATCGCCCTGTGGAGCGACCAGCGGCACAGGCTGCCCGGCCACGCCCGGCGGCAAGTTCGCATACCATGCCGCAGAACAGTGGCTTTGCCAAAGCAGTGGGTGCCGAAGACAGCATGGATTACCTGGATATTCCAGCATTTCTGCGTCGTCAGGCAGACTGACAGAGGCCTGTCATCAGGGTGGTTGGGCTCCAGACGCGGCCAATTGAGTGTTTGGGTTCTCAACTGATATTTGCTATCATCGGCCGAAATACGCGGGGCGCAAGCCCCTGCGTGCCGCTTATTCCGGGATTCAAGCCAGCTATGTTAAAACAGCGCACCCTAAAAAATATTATCCGTGCCACCGGCGTGGGTTTGCACACCGGTACCAAGGTCTATCTGACGTTGAAGCCGGCCCCGGTTAATACGGGCATTATTTTTGTGCGCACCGATCTGGAGCCGCATGCGCATATTCCAGCAATGGCGCACCTGGTCGGCGATACCACCTTGTCCACGACCTTGATCAAGGACGGCGTTCGCGTGTCTACCATTGAACACCTGATGTCAGCGATGTCGGGTCTGGGTATCGATAACGCCTACGTCGAGGTCAGCGCGCCGGAAGTGCCGATCATGGACGGCAGTGCCGGTCCTTTTGTGTTTCTGATTCAGTCTGCCGGTATAGAAGAACAGGACGCGCCGAAGCAATTTATCCGTATCCTGAAACCAGTGCATCTGGAAGACGGTGATAAATCGGTCAGCCTGGAACCATTCGATGGTTTCAAGGTGAGTTATACATTGCTGTATGATCACCCGGTTTATCGACGCTATACAAAATCGGCTACAATCGACTTTTCCAGTACGTCATTTGTCAAAGAAGTCAGCCGTGCACGCACATTTGGCTTCATGCACGAGTTTGAAGAATTGCGTAATCGCAACCTGGCATTGGGTGCCAGTATGGACAATGCGATTGCAGTAGGCGATTATAAGGTCCTTAATGAAGACGGACTTCGATACGAAGACGAGTTTGTGAAACATAAAATCCTGGATTCAATCGGTGATCTGTACCTGCTAGGGCACAGTCTGCTGGGTGAATTTAAAGGGTATAAATCTGGTCATGCGCTGAATAACAATCTGTTACGCGCGCTGGATGCTAACAAGGACGCCTGGGAGCTGGTCAGTTTTGACTCTGAGTCCCAGGTGCCCATTTCTTATCTCAAGCCCGGACTGGCTGCCTGACGGAGACCCCGAATCGCAGCGATACGGGGCAGACCTGGCTTATGAAACTGATATTGGTTAATCAGCGTTACGGAAACAGTCGCACGATTGTTATCAAGGGCTGGCTCAAGGGCCTACTCTCGCTGTGCCTGCTCGGCGCTCCGGTAGCGCTGGGTTACATGGGCTATCACCTTGCCCTGGCCAATACCGCCAATCATATTGTCAGCGAAAAATCCGCGGAAGGCTGGGAACAGCAACTGGATGAGCAGGCGCAGGCACTGGCCGGTCTCAAACAGAATGCAGAACAGCAGGTCGAGGCCCTGACCCAGCGTCTGGCCACATTGCAGGCGCGCCTGCTACGCCTGGATGCTCTGGGCCTGCGACTCACCGAAGTCGCCGACCTTGACCCAGCGGAATTCAACTTTAACGAACAATCGCCCGGTGTCGGCGGTGTCCTGCTCGATGAAGGCGGCAGCATTCAGCCGCCTGACTTCATTCGCGCCATTACTCGCCTGGAACAGGAAATTGAGGCGCGTGGCAATCAGCTGGAAACCGTGGCCGGACTGATAAACGGCCAGCAATTCGAGCAGCAGACAACAATTGCTGGTCGCCCCGTCAACAGCGGCTGGCTGTCTTCCGGGTATGGTCGCCGGGCGGATCCTTTCACCGGTCGCATGGCCTGGCACAATGGCATTGATTTCGCCAGTGCCGCCGGCGACGATATCATCAGTGTCGGCACGGGTGTTGTGACCTACTCAGGGACACGGCCCGGCTATGGCCTGATGGTTGAAATAGACCATGGCAACGGTTACCTGACACGGTATGCTCATGCTCAGGATCTACTGGTCGAGCCGGGTGAGATTGTCAATCAGGGCCAGCCGATTGCACTGATCGGCAGCACCGGACGCTCTACCGGTCCGCACGTACACTTCGAAGTCTACAAAAACGGCCGCGTGGTCGATCCAGCCGCATACATACGCCGCACTCATCGCTGAATCCCAATCCCTCGATGCATGACAACTGACGACCCTCTGCTGGTCGTTGTGTTTCCGTATGTTCAATTATTCAGTCAAAACAGGTCACCATGAGCTTAAAAATTTTTCGTAAAGTATTTGGCAGCAGCAATTCCCGCAAACTGAAAAAACTGCATAAAATTGTCCGGCAGATAAATGCACTGGAAGAGGGTATCCAGGCGTTGTCTGACGAGGATCTGCGTGGCAAGACGATCGAGTTCAAAAAACGCTTTGACGAAGGTGAGTCGCTGGACGGGATTCTGCCGGAAGCATTTGCTGTGGTACGTGAAGCCAGCAAACGTACACTTGGACTGCGTCATTTTGATGTGCAGATGATTGGCGGCATTGTTCTTCATCAGGGCGACATCGCCGAGATGAAAACAGGTGAAGGCAAGACGCTGGTGGCAACGTTGCCAGCTTACCTCAACGGGATGAGCGGAAATGGCGTGCATATCGTCACCGTCAATGACTACCTGGCCAGTCGTGATGCCAATTGGATGCGGCCACTATATGAATTCCTGGGACTGACTGTCGGCGTAATCGTCGGCGGGCAGGGGCAGCAGGAGAAAAAGGCAGCCTACAACGCATCCATTACCTACGGCACCAACAACGAGTTCGGTTTCGATTACCTGCGCGACAATATGGCGTTTCGCATCGAGGACAAATTGCAGCGCAAGCTGAATTTTGCCATTGTCGATGAGGTTGACTCCATTCTTATTGATGAAGCCCGAACCCCACTGATCATTTCAGGTGCGGCACAGGACAGTTCCAAGCAATACCTTGCCATCAATTCACTGATTCCCGGGCTGGAGCGCGGGGAGGCGCCGGTGGAGAAAACTGCCACCATGGCGCTTGAGCGTGAAGAGAAAGTGGAATCCGGCCACTTTATGGTGGATGAGAAAACGCGGCAGGTCGAGTTGACAGAAGCAGGGCACGAACACCTGGAGGAATTGCTGACGCAACAGAAGCTGCTTGGCGAGGGCGAAAGCCTGTATTCAGCCGCCAATCTTGGTCTGCTGCACCACATCCATTCTGCTCTCAAGGCACATTATCTGTTCCATAAAGACATTGAATATATCGTCAAGGATGGACGTATTGTGCTGATTGATGAGCACACCGGTCGAACCATGGAGGGTCGGCGTCTATCCGAAGGTCTGCATCAGGCCATTGAGGCAAAAGAGGGTCTGGATATTCAGAGCGAGAGTCAGACTCTGGCTTCAACAACGTTCCAGAATTATTTCCGCCTCTACAATACACTGTCGGGCATGACCGGGACGGCCGACACCGAGGCGTTTGAATTCAAGCAGATCTACGACCTGGATGTGGTTGTGATTCCGCCCAACACACCGATGCAGCGAATTGACAAGAATGACCTTGTGTACCTGTCCATGGAAGAAAAGTTCGAAGCAATCGTGGCAGATATCAAGGAGTTTAGCGCCAAAGGGGCGCCAATCCTGGTAGGTACGGCATCCATCGAAACGTCGGAAATGCTGTCCAAATTCCTTAACAAGGAAAAAATACAGCACGAAGTACTGAACGCGAAGTTTCATGAGAAGGAAGCGTTTATTATTGCCCAGGCCGGCCGGCCCGGTGTAGTAACCATTGCCACCAACATGGCAGGTCGTGGTACCGATATTGTGCTGGGTGGCAACTGGGAATCAGAAGTGTCAGCCATGGACAATCCTTCGCCTGAGCAGATCGCTGCTGCCAAAGATGCCTGGCAGCAACGTCACGATCAGGTACTGGAAGCTGGTGGCCTGCATATCATTGGCACTGAGCGTCACGAATCACGGCGCATAGACAACCAGTTGCGGGGTCGCTCGGGGCGTCAGGGGGATCCGGGTTATTCGCGGTTCTATCTGTCGCTGGAAGACAGTCTGATGCGTATTTTTGCGTCTGAGCGGGTCAAAGGGTTTATGCAGAAACTGGGCATGGAACGCGGCGAAGCAATTGAGCATGGCATGGTGTCCAAGTCCATTGAAAAAGCTCAACGTAAAGTGGAAGGCCGTAACTTTGATATCCGTAAACAGCTGCTGGAATATGACAACGTCGCCAATGATCAACGTACTATCGTCTATCGACAGCGTAATCAGGTCATGGCCAGTGACGATATCGGCGAGCTGATATCCAGTATGCGCAATGAGGTGGCTGACGAAGTTATCAGCAGTCACATTCCACCACAGAGTATTTTTGAACAGTGGGATATCGAGGGACTGGAACAGGCCATGGAGGCAGAGTTTGCCATTCATCTGCCAGTCAAGTCGTGGCTCGAGGAAGATGAAAAGCTCTACGAAGAAACGTTACGCGAGAAAATCAAACAGGAATTGACTGACGCCTATGCGAAGAAGCGGGAAACCGTGGGTGAAAAAATGGCGTTGCTGGAGAAGCAGATAGTTCTGCAGATTCTGGACACCTTGTGGAAAGAGCACCTGGCAGCAATGGATCAGTTGCGGCAGGGTATTTTCCTGCGTGGGTATGCGGGCAAAAACCCGAAGCAGGAATACAAACGCGAAGCCTTTGAGCTGTTTCAGAGTTTGTTGTCACGACTGCAGCATGATGTTATCCGTTTCCTGAGTCACGTTCAGGTACGATCGCCGGAAGAAATTGACGCCATAGAAAAAGCGCGTGACGCCGAGCGGGCAAAAGAGAAAATCAAATACCAGCATGCCGAATCCTCAGCCATGGAATCCGAGAGTGGCTCGGGCACCAACAATCCGGACAGCGGACAAAGTGCCCAGGATGGCGGTGCGCCGTTTGTCCGCGAAGAACCCAAATTGGGTCGCAATGATCCGTGTCACTGTGGTTCCGGTAAAAAGTTCAAGCACTGTCATGGCAAATTAGGCTGATTCGCGGGGTTAGACATCATGGCTACAGGTAACAATGCAATAGGAACGCTGGTACCCGTCCCCGGTATCAGAATGTCAGCAGTCAGCGCCGGCGTACGCTACCAGAATCGTCTGGATCTGGTGCTGTTTGAACTGGCAGAAGGAACCCGGACCGCGGGTGTTTTCACACGCAATGCATTTTGTGCTGCACCTGTTGTGCTGGCCCGAAAGCATCTGCAGGCCAGTGCGGGTGCTGTTCGCTATCTGCTGGTTAATACGGGCAATGCCAATGCCGGTACCGGCGACCAGGGCATGATTGATGCCCGACATTGTTGCCAGGCGCTGGCTGACGCGGCAGACGTGGAACTGACCCGAGTACTGCCTTTTTCAACAGGTGTCATCGGTGAACGGTTGCCAGCTGAAAAAATTGCAGCAGCCACGCCCAGCGCGCTGGCGGCGTTGCAGGATGATCAGTGGCTGGCAGCGGCAAAAGGCATCATGACCACGGACACCCGCCCCAAGGCTGTGTCGGCTGTGGTGACCCATAATGGCCAGAACATCAGCCTGACCGGTATCACCAAAGGCGCGGGCATGATCAAGCCGAATATGGCGACAATGTTGGCTTTTGTTGCCACCGATGCAGACATCGAACAGGACACGCTGCAGGCGCTGTTAATGTCTGCTGTTGAGCAGTCATTTAACCGCATTACCGTCGATGGCGACACCTCGACCAATGATTGCTGTGTTGTCAGCGCGTCGGGGAAAAGCGGGATCAAGGTCGACAAGTCAGATGCAGGATTGTATGACGCCTTCAGCCGGGCCCTGCACGAGCTGATACTGGACCTGGCGAAGTTGATTATACGGGACGCGGAAGGCGCGAAAAAATTTGTCACGGTTGATGTTCGAGGCGGCGCCACCACCGGAGAGTGTTTGCAGGTTGCCTATGCCATTGCGGAATCTCCGCTGGTAAAAACTGCATTGTCTGCGTCTGATCCGAACTGGGGAAGAATTCTGGCGGCAGTGGGTCGTGCCGGTGTGGATAATCTCGACGTATCCCGGATCGATCTCTACCTTGATGATGTCTGTATTGTTAAAAAAGGAGGCCTGGCACCTGACTACACAGAGGCAAAGGGGCAGGCGGTGATGAACCAGGAGGACATCTGCCTGCGCATAGAGTTGGCGCGTGGTGATGTCAATGAGCAGGTGTGGACAGCAGACCTGTCCGAAGAGTACGTGCGGATTAACGCATCGTATCGCAGTTGAACAGACGGATACCGGCAATGCCACGGCCACCGTGGCTGTGCGCGGTGATCAGGTCGGACGCCTGCATGCCGCCCAGGGCATAAACGGGCACCGTGGAATGTTGTGCCAGCGACTGAAACCTGTCCCAGCCCAGCGGCCTGACATCCGGGTGGGTCGCCGTTGCCTTGACTGGGGAAAGCAAAGCGTAGTCCGCGTCCACCTTCGCGGCCAGTTCAAGCTCATGCTGGTCATGGCAGGAGACCCCCAACAGCAGATGCTCGGGCACCGGGCGTTCGCTGAGGGTTTGCAACAGCCCGCCATGAACGTGCAGACCCTTGAGGCCGGGAAGTTGGCACAACTCCTCGCTGACGCAGCCGTTGCCGGCCAGGCTGGCAGCTGACAGGTCAAGAATGATACCCGGCGAATTGTCTCCCCATGCCTGAATGGTCTGCCTGACAGCTGTCAGGTAAGCGCTGTATTGGCCTTTTTGCCAACATCGTAAGCGCAGCAGCACATCAGTGACGGGTAGCTGTGGCGGTAAGTTGATATTGGCCGCAGGCAAATCAATAATGACCAGCCTGTCGCTAAGCTGCAGGCGGCGAATGATGAGTCGGTTTGCCTGCGGGAACTCCGCGGGGTCGAGTTGTGCCGTCGGCAACCAGCGCAGCGGCTGATGTTCGATGCCCCTGGGTGTGCCTTTGAATCGATCCACAATCCACACATCCAGCAGTACCGCCTTGCCCGGATAATTGTGTTCTATCCGGCATAGCGGGCGTGAATGCTCTACCTCAATGTCGAGTTCCTCTTTGAGCTCCCGACACAATGCCGTATGTACTGTTTCACCCGGTTCAAGCTTGCCGCCGGGAAATTCCCACAGACCGCCCAGATGTTGCTGTTCGGCTCGTCTGGCAACCAGCACCTGACCAATAGAATCAAGTATGACGCCGACGGCAACGTGCACACGCCTGGTTGACCCCGGTTCCGGGACCGGTAATTCCTCGTTTGCAGCAGCCGGACGCTCAGTCATCAGCCTGACGACCACCGCTGACTGGCGGGAGATCTTCCGGGTCAACCGGTTCACCGGCTATGCTGTGCCTTTCGCTGGCCCATTCGCCAAAATCAATCAATTTGCAGCGCTCCGAACAGAATGGCCTGAACGCATTGCTGTCAGTCCAGGTCACAATTTCTTTGCAGGTCGGGCAATTTACTTTCAGGGTGCGTTCAGTCATAAAGCTTGGTTCACTTGCTCAATTCAAGGTAGGTTTCATGCATCGCGTGCACTGCGTTGTGCAAGGTGGTCAGGTCGCCATCATTAACAATGATATCGTCTGCATGGTCAAGCCGCTGCTGGCGACTGAACTGACTCGCCATGATGGCTTTTATTGTGTCGACACTGCTGTTGTCGCGGGCCAGGGTGCGTTCCAGTTGCAAGGCTTCCGGGGCATCAATGACCAGTACGCGAGAGCACAGCGTCTGTTGATCGGTTTCCAGCAATAACGGAGAAGACAGCAACGTGTAAGGCGATTCGCTTTGCTGCAACTGGTCCATGATTTCCTGTCGTATCAGTGGGTGCAGCAGTGCCTCCAGCCATCGCTTGGCCGCCGGGTCACGGAAAATCAGTTCGCGCAGGGCGCGGCGATCAAGGTTTCCATCAGCCAGTAACACATCCTGCCCAAAGTGTTCTGCGATGGTTGTCAGCGCAGGCTTTCCGGGTTGTACGACCAGTCGTGATACCAGATCTGCGTCGACGATGCCAATGCCCAGTGCCGCGAATGCATCGGTGGCGGCGGTCTTGCCGCTGCCGATGCCGCCGGTTATGCCAATGACTGTGGATTGCAAAGAACCCATCAGGGCACTACTAGCATGGAGACGTAGGTGTTGCTGATACTGTCTCCCCAGATTAGCGCAATAAATCCGGCAATGGCCAGATAGGGACCAAACGACATGGGGATATTCTTGTCGCGTCCGGCGATCACCGCCATGGCGATGCCGATAATGGCGCCGGTAAGAGAGGACAGAATAACCACGGTCAACAAGTGTTGCCAGCCCAGCCACGCGCCGATGACAGCAAGCAATTTGAAGTCACCATAACCCATACCCTCGCGGCTGGTGAGCAATTTAAAAATCCAGTAGATACTCCACAGGCTCAAATAACCGATGCTGGCACCGATCAGGGCATCTGCTGGTGTTACACCTGTGCCGTGACCGGTGACACTGAGAACCAGACCCAGCCACAACAAAGGCAGGGTAATGTTGTCAGGCAACAACTGATGATCGATATCAATCACGGTCAGGCTGACCAGACACCAGGTAAAGACCAGAGCGGCCAGGCAGGTCCAGGTTGCGCCAAAATACCAGCCTACCAGTGCCGACAGCAGTGCGGTAACGATTTCGACAATCGGGTAGCGCCAGTGTATGGCTGTCCTGCACTGACTGCAGCGGCCGCGCAGCAATAAATAACTCAGCACTGGAATGTTCTGCCAGGGTCTGACCGGCTTGCGACACACCGGGCAGTGTGAATCGGGTTTCAGCAGGTTAAAGGTTTTGTGTTCAATGACCGGGTCAGTGGATTTGACTTTGGCTGGGTCCAGCTGCAGATATTCCAGACACTGGCTTCGCCATTCGCGTTGCAGCATCAGTGGCAGGCGATAGATCACGACGTTCAGGAAGCTGCCTACCAGCAAGCCCAGTATCCCTGACAGCACCGCTGTCAGCGCCATTGATCCCTGCATCAGTTCCACGAGTGTTGCCATCAAGAGTTCCTGTCATTGGTCACTGGTAGTCATTTGGGTGCTGCAACGGAGCCCGCTAAAGCACGGCGCCAAGACGAAAGATGGGCAGATACATGGCAACCATCAGTCCCCCTACAAACAGGCCCAGCATTGCCATGATCAGAGGTTCCAGCAGGCCGGTGAGACCTTCAAGCAGGTCATTGACACTGCGTTCGTAATGGTCAGCGCAGCGCTCCAGCATGGTATCCAGTGTGCCTGACTCCTCGCCCGCATTTGTCAGCTGTGTCATCATAACCGGAAACAGGTCGGTCTTGCGAATGGAGAAGGCCAACGACTGGCCCTGTTCTATATCGATAATGATATCGAGACAGGCTCTCTCATAAACTCGATTGCCGGCAGCGTCGGCACTTAATTTCAGTGCTTCCATGATGGGCAGGCCTGCCGCCACAGTCGTTGCCAGGGTACGGCAGATCCGTGCCAGCGCGGCGGTGCTCAGCAATGCGCCCAGTGCCGGCGTGCAAATCAACAGTCGGTGAAAAAGCAACTGTGCTCCACTATGGGTCCTCACCAGGTGACAGCTTCCGAAGACCGTTACGGTCACCAGTATTAACCATAACCAACCGAATCTGATAACCAGATCCGACAGTGCCAGCACCGATTGGGTCAGCGCCGGCAAGGGGGCCCCCAGGTCGGCAAAGGTAGCAGCAAATTGCGGCACCACCTTTATCAGTAACACCGCCGTGACTGCGATGGCAGTGGCAAGCACGGCCAACGGGTAGGTCATGGCTTTTTTAACTTGTCTGATGACAGTATCGTCCCGCTGTCGGCAGGTGGCCACGCGCTCCAGTGCCGTGGCCAGTGTCCCCGTGTGTTCGCCGATACTGACGAGACTGACAAACAGGCAATTAAAGTGCCCCGGGTGTTCTGCCAGCGCTTCACTGAAACTGCCGCCGGTGGCAATCCTGTCACGCAGCGCAGACAGTAGGTGCCGGACCCGCTGATGCTCACTGCCGGCGGCAACAATGGTCAGTGCCTGCAGCAATGGTAATCCGGCCTTGACCATGTTCGCTGTCTGCTGGGTGAGCAGCGTGATGTCAAACGCCTTGATGCGCGGTCCTGACATGGGCCCAGGGCCTGGTTTTGAACGTGTCTCTGCGTCCGGGCTTGTGTCTGGTCCTGAGCGTGGTCTTGCCTCTGGTCTTGATCCGGGCCCTGAGCGGTCCGGCCGGGCAGCCTCGGCGAGTGTCGTGGCCAATGCCACTCGCGTGGCCGAGATTCCCTGGCGATGCAGGAGCAGCCTGACCTGTTCGCCATGTGCCGCCATCATCTGGCCGCGCTGAACTCTGCCCTGGCGATCGGTCCCGCGCCAGTGATATCGTGCGCTGAACCCGGTCACAGTTCCAGTCGCTCCGCGTCAGCGAGTGTAATATCGCCATTGGCAACCCGGATCAGAGCCGATTCACGCAGCGACAGGTGACCCATTTTTCTGGCAGCATCCTCAATGCCGGTACTGGTCGCTCCGTTGAGCATCAACGCATCAAGCTTCCCTGACATGGGCAGGGTTTCAGCAACACAAATGCGGCCGCGGTAACCCTGATGACAGCGTTCGCAGCCCACTGGCAGACAGGTATTGGCGCTGGCAGCCTGAGCGGCCGTCATGCCGGCGGCGCGCAACTGAGATGTCGCATCGGTATCAGGTACCTTGCAAGCGCCGCAAAGTTGGCGTACCAGCCGTTGAGCGACGATCAGACTGAGAGACCCAGACAGGTTGTAGGGGGGTATTCCCATGTTCAGCAACCGGGTGATGCTGCCGGCAGCGTTGTTTGTGTGTAAGGTGGCTAGCACGAGGTGTCCGGTCTGGGCTGCTTTGACGGCAATGTCGGCTGTTTCCTGGTCACGGATCTCACCAACCATGAGAATGTCCGGATCCTGCCGCATGAACGCCTTGAGCGCGGAGGCGAAATCAAGCCCCGTGCGTTTATTGACAGCCACCTGGTTAATACCGTCTATTTGCATTTCTATTGGATCTTCAACGGTTGATATGTTGCGTTCCAGTGTGTTGAGCAGGTCAAGCCCGGCATACAGCGATACTGTCTTGCCGCTGCCCGTAGGTCCGGTAATCAGAATCAGGCCATGAGATTTTCTTAAGGCTTGACGATAGTGAGATGTCTGTTGAGGCGTATACCCCAGTTCTTCGAGGCTTTTTTGCGTAGCAGCTTTGTCCAGCAGTCGCAGTACAACTTTTTCACCCCATAGGGTCGGCATGCTGTTGACTCGAAAATCAGTGCTCTCGGCGACCACCTCTGTTCCTGAACGTTGATTCCGTTTTTCCCGGCTTAGTCGCAACCTGCCATCCTGAGGCAGGCGACGTTCGCTGATGTCCATGTCGGCCATTACCTTGATCCGCGAAATGATGCGTGGCGCCATGCTGACGTCTGCGCGCGTGACTTCGCGCAGAGTGCCGTCGATGCGGCAACGAATGCGTACCGTTTTTTCAAACGGTTCAATGTGAATGTCGGACGCATCCGTGGCGATTGCCTCACGCAGAACCTGATCGACGAAACGTACCAGGGGCGCATCATCGGTTTTTGCCTCGCCCCGGACTGGCGGATCGGCGACCTGTTTGTTGGTGGCGTTGTTCAGGTTGTCGATAGTGCCGTGATTAAGCCGCTGGCTTTTGTCTGGCTTTGTGCTTTCGCTGGTTGTTGCCGGGACCGGGGCCTGAAGGTCTGCCAGCATCTTCCACAGGACGACACCGTCAGCGACAACGGCGTTTATCTCGCGGCTGCCATGAAGGCGCAATTCATCAATCACCGTCAGGCTGGCAGGGTCAGCAAAAACAATAAATACAGGAGAGCCTGACAACTTGCCGGTCGGGGCCCGCAACGGTATTAGCCGGTGCCGTTGCATCAACTCAGGGTCCATTGTGTCATCCAGACAGGCCTTGATATCGATAGCGGCGAGGTCAAGCAAAGGGTAGCCGAGGCAGTTTGCAATTGTTGCCGCCAGACGGTCGCTGTCAGTAATACCCTGCCTTATCAGCAGGGTGACAAACGGAATATTTTCCTGCTGCGCCATCATACGCGCAGACTCGGCCTGGTCGGGCAGTAGCAGGCCTGAGTCAATCAGGGTTTCAGCCAGTCCTTGTGGCAACATGTCCATGAATTCCTGCCTTGGTTTGCTGGTTATATAGCAGCTGCCAGATTGCCCTGCTATAAAGATTAAGCAATCCCTGGCGAAGTATGTAGCCGGGTGCCGCTTGTCACAGCTGGCACATGGGCTCGCACACGGTATCCGGTGGTTGCTCCGCTGGCAGGGCTTCATGAATGTCAGGGGTGCTCAGGATTGACTGTCAATTTCAGGTCCAGGGAGGACAAAAAGATGAGTGACAACAAATTACAGACGCAGGCATTACACAATCGTGGCTTTACACTGATAGAGCTGATGATGGTGGTAGCCATCATTGGTATTCTGGCATCGGTGGCATTGCCTGCCTATCAGGGGTATGCCGCCAGGGCCAAGTTTGCAGAACTCGTCACAGCAGCCACACCGGCAAAAACAGCGGTTGACCTGTGCGTTCAATCGCGTGGCGCCGATAGCTGTAGCGGCATCGAGGCGCAGCCGGGATGGTCGGTGTCAGACGAAGTGCATTCGGTGGCAATTGCGCTGACTGACGACACGTTTCGGGTCACCGTAACACCGACAGGCTCATACGCTGGCATCGCCGTCACGGATACCTATGTCCTCAGCGGAGAGGTCAGTGGTGGCTCGGTGGTCTGGTCAGAGGACGCGGAGTCTGGATGCCTGGCCAGTGGTTTGTGTTGAGGTTTTTTGATACATTAGCGCCTCAAGAACAGATACAGATACCGTTAAGCCAGCATTAAGGCCGATAGCACTATCCTGACATCGTAGCTTTGAAGCAGTATCTGATTAACAGATGTGGGCACCAGAAGGTGTCGGAGTAGAAACGTATGAATAGAATCAGAGTGTCCATGATGTCCGCGGCCATATCAGCCATTGTGGCTTGCACCGCCGCAGCGCAACCGAAGACTATTGAAGATGGTGTTTACACAGTAGAGCAGGCTGACGCCGGTCAGGAATTGTTCGAACAACGTTGTTCGTCCTGCCACAACGCAGACTTTTATCGTGGCACATTTTCCAATCGAAACAATCAGCCTCTGGCCTATCTGTTCGAAGAGATTCTGGTCACCATGCCAGCTGATCTACCAGGCTCGATGATGGATTCGGAATACGAATCCATTCTCGCCCATATCCTGCAGCTTACGGGCTACCCTGCCGGTGACGCGCCACTGGACTACGCCAGCGGTACCATGCACACCGTCAATATCGTCCCGCCCAAGGATTGAGCCAGGGCTGACACCGACGCCTACCAAAGGCGCTCAAAGCGCATGGACAGGTCTATCGCCTTGAGGTCTTTGGTCAGTGCTCCGATGGATATAAAATCCACGCCGGTCTCTGCAATTTCCACCAGTCGCTGGCGGGTTATGCCGCCAGACGCTTCCAGTTTTCTGCGGGCATCGCCAAGAACAAGATTCTGGCGCACGGCTTCGTGCATATCGGCAATGCTGAAGTTGTCGAGCATGATGATATCGACACCCGCATCCAGCGCTTCACTGAGTTCGGCAAAGGACTCCACTTCCACCTCGACCGGTTTGTCCGGCGCCAGCTTCCTGGCCTTGGCCACTGCCTGCCTGATACCACCGCAGGCGCTGATGTGATTTTCCTTGATCAGAAACGCATCAAAGAGTCCCATGCGATGATTGCTGCAACCGCCCACGGCAACTGCATATTTCTGGGCAGTTCGCAGGCCGGGAATGGTCTTGCGAGTATCGAGCAGGCGGCAGGATGTGTGTGAAATCAGGCTGGCATATTGCCGACTGAGTGTTGCCGTGCCAGACAGGGTCTGCAGGAAATTGAGCATGCAGCGCTCTGCGCTGAGCAACACGCGGGCTGAACCGGTAAAGCGCGCAATGATCTGATCGGCTGAGGCCTCCGTGCCTTCGCCAGACAGCCATTGCAACGTGATATTGCTGTCACCCAGTTGTCTGATGACCTCTTCTGCCCAGGGAATACCGCAGATGACTGCCGTCTCGCGGCAGATGATACTGGCGCTGGCCATGGTGTCGGGTTCGATTAGTGCGGCGGTAATGTCGCCGCTGCCGATATCTTCTTCAAGGGCGCCTGCCACGGTATGTGCAATGTCGCCGGGCAGGTCTGGTTTAATATTCATGGCTGAATTCACTGTTGTTAAAGGGTAAGGGCACTCAGTAACGGGTTCAGGGTAGAGTTCGCAGTGTCAGGGTATCTGCCCGTTGCGTGAATTCAACCTGGCGCAGGGCACTCATGCCAAGCAGCACGGTGTCTCCCTGCATCCCGGGATTGATACTGGCGCGAACATCATACAGCGTGATATCACCGAGATGAAGCGTCGGAATGGTGGTGCTGTACACCGTCACCAGGCCGTTCGCAGTCATTGCGCGCATGGCCTGGCCGGGTTGCAGGTCGGCGCTTTCAGCGAGCTGAGCGGGGATGACGACATCGGTGGCGCCGGTGTCGAGCAGAAAGGTCGCGGGCTCACCGCTAATGTCGCCTCCCATGACGTAGTGGCCCTGGCGGTTTCGCTGCAGCACCAGTTCCATTCCGCCACTTTGCATCAGTCGGGTGTCGGGGCGTTGATTGGGATTAAATTGCTGCTCTAGCATGTCATCAAAAAACAGGGTCAGTAAACCAATGCCAAGTGCAAAACTGATGACCAGCATACCCACGCCAGCGTGTCGGCCGGGTCTTTGTTGCTGCTGTGATCGTTCTCGTGGTGATTGCGGTTGCTTGTCGCTCATATCTCTGGCTTCGGTGCTATACTCAAAGCCGACTTTAGCACATCAGCGAGGTGATCTGCTTGACTCGGAAACACTGGCTACCCAAGGCCCGGCACGTGGCATCACCCAATTTCAGTGAGCGGCCCGAAGGCATCACGATAGACCTGTTGGTTATTCACAATATCAGTCTTCCGCCAGGCAAGTTTGGTGGCAGCTGGATCGATGACCTGTTCTGCAATTGCCTGGACTCAAATGCACATCCCTATTTTCGCGAAATTGCTGAGCTTCGTGTGTCGGCGCATGCGTTGATAGATCGCAATGGCAACGTCACTCAGTATGTTGGCTTCGACAAGAAAGCCTGGCACGCTGGTCAGTCCAGTTATGACGGGCGCCAGCAATGCAATGACTTCTCTATTGGCATTGAGCTGGAAGGCTGTGATGATCAATCATTCACTGACGCGCAATACAGTACCCTGGCCGAGCTCACGCGCCACCTGCTGGAAGCTTATCCGGCCATGACGCCTGACAGGATTGTAGGGCACAGTGATATCGCACCGGGCCGTAAAACAGATCCCGGGCCCTGTTTTGACTGGCGCCGTTATCAGAAGGCCCTGACATGATTTTTGTACCTGCGTTTCCTGCCTGTTGGTCAATCATTACAGCGACGCGCTCATCACTAAGCATGGGAGCCGAGAATGCTGAATATGACGTACAGGCCTTGTGGCGGCTGGAGGCCCTGCGAGACCTGGTTCCGCAAAGGCAGGGCATCGGGGTTGTCGCGGTCGCGCTGACAATTCTTGTAGTTAAACTACAAGACGTGCTGGCGGGACTTGAAATGCAGGCTCTTAAAGGGTACTATTTAGCACGTCATGTAATTTAATTACAAATATTGTCGTCAGAATCGGTTTCTGCCACACTCGACGACAGTTTGTCACAACTGTAATCACTACATAATCAAAACCACACAATAGAATTGACGCTTATGACCGATCATCAGGAAGACTTTAATCCCGCCGAAACCGAAGAATGGCTTGAGGCACTGGGATCCGTAATTGACCACGAAGGCGCTGATCGCGCCAATTACCTGCTTGGCCGCCTGTCAGACAAGGCCTCCAGAACGACATTGCAGGTGTCCGGATCATCGATAACCACGCCTTACCGCAATACGATCCCGCCGCAGGAAGAGGATCGCATGCCAGGCGATATGTTCATGGAGCGCCAGATCCGCGGTTTTATCCGCTGGAACGCGCTGGCCATGGTCATGCGAGCCAATCTGGACAACTCCGAGCTGGGCGGTCATATCTCCACGTTCTCCTCGTCGGCTACACTTTATGACGTTGCATTTAACTATTTCTTCCGTGGTCCAACGGAAAACCATGGTGGCGATCTGATCTATTTTCAGGGGCACTCGGCGCCAGGCATTTACGCTCGCTCCTATCTGGAAGGGCGCATCACTGAAGATCAGTTAGACAAATTCCGTCGTGAAGTTAATGGCGATGGTCTGTCATCGTACCCGCATCCCTGGTTGATGCCGGACTACTGGCAGTTTCCCACTGTATCCATGGGGCTGGGGCCATTGCAGGCCATCTACCAGGCGCATGTGATGAAGTATCTGTCCAGCCGTGAATTGCTGGAGCAAGGTGACCGTAAAGTCTGGGCCTTTCTGGGTGACGGCGAGATGGATGAGCCGGAATCACTCGGTGCGATCGGCAAGGCAGGCCGTGAGAAACTGGATAACCTGATTTTTGTGATCAACTGTAACCTGCAGCGCCTCGATGGGCCGGTGCGTGGTAATGGCAAAATCATTCAGGAACTGGAAGGTATCTTCCGCGGTGCCGGCTGGAATGTTATCAAGGTCATCTGGGGACGTCACTGGGATACCCTGCTGGCAAATGACAAAGACGGACTCCTGCAGGCTCGCATGGACGAAGTTGTTGATGGCGAGTACCAGAACTACTGGGGTCGTGGTGGCGCTTACACGCGTGAGCATTTCTTCGGCAAGAGCCCGGAGTTGCTTAAGATGGTCGAACACCTGTCTGACGATGACATCATGGCGCTCAACCGTGGCGGGCATGATCCATTCAAGATGTATGCAGCCTACGCGGAAGCGATGAATACCAAGGGCAAGCCCACGGTTATTCTGGCCAAGACCGTCAAAGGTTATGCCTTTGGTGATGGCGCCGAGGCGCAAAACGCATCGCACCAGACCAAGAAACTTAACGTCGAAGGCCTCAAGCGTTTCCGCGATCGTTTCAATATCCCGATTCCGGACGATCAGCTGGAATCCGTGCCTTACTACCGGCCGGAAGAGGACAGTCTGGAAATGCGCTACATGCGCAAGATGCGAGAGGCACTGGGTGGCGCGGTGCCGCAGCGCCGTGCGCAGAGTTATTCGTTACCAACACCGGATATCAGCGCCTTTGATGCGCAGCTTAAAGGTACGGGTGATCGTGAAGTATCCACTACCATGGCGTTTGTAAGAATTCTGAACACGCTGTGCAAAGACAAGGAAATCGGCCATCGTATTGTGCCGATTGTGCCTGATGAAGCGCGAACATTTGGCATGGAAGGCATGTTCAGACAACTGGGTATCTACTCATCTGTTGGTCAGCTGTATGATCCCGCCGATTCCAATCAGGTCATGTATTACCGCGAAGACAAGACCGGTCAGATGCTGGAAGAAGGCATCAGTGAAGCGGGTGCATTCTCGTCCTGGCTGGCAGCGGCAACATCCTACAGCGTCAACGATTTCCCGCTGATTCCGTTCTACATCTATTACTCGATGTTTGGTTTCCAGCGCATTGGTGATCTGGCCTGGGCAGCAGGCGACTCACAGGCGAGGGGTTTCCTGATTGGTGCCACGGCCGGTCGTACAACGCTGAATGGTGAAGGCCTGCAGCACCAGGATGGCCACAGCCATCTGCTGGCGTCGACCATCCCCAACTGCGTTACCTACGACCCGACTTATTCCTATGAACTGGCAGTGATCATTAACGATGGTCTGCGCCGGATGTATCAGGACAAGGAGTCGGTGTACTACTACATCACGACCATGAATGAAAATTACACCCATCCGGAAATGCCAAAAGGTGTTGAAAAGGACATCCTCAAGGGCATGTACCTTCTGGAAGACGGCACCGCAAAAGAATACAAAACCACTGGCAAAGCGGTGAGTGATCAACGTGTTCGCCTGCTGGGTTGTGGCACCATTTTGCGTGAAGTACGCGAAGCGGCGACCATTCTGCGCGAGCGCTACAAAGTGATTGTTGATGTCTGGAGTGTGACCAGTTTCAATGAACTGCGTCGCGATGGCATGGATGTCAGTCGCTGGAACATGTTGCACCCTGGCAAGAAAGCCAAAGTGCCTTATGTCACCAAATGTCTGGAAGGGCAGGAAGGACCGGTAATTGCGGCAACCGATTACATGCGTATTTACGCCGACCAGGTTCGTGAATATGTACCGGCCGCTTACCGGGTTCTGGGTACGGACGGTTTCGGTCGTAGCGACACGCGACAGCAGTTGCGTCGCTTCTTTGAAGTGGACCGCGGTTATATCGTGGTGGCGGCACTGACCGAACTGGTAGCCAAAGGCATCGTCAATGCTGATGTAGTGACCAAGGCAATCAAGGAACTGGGGATAGACCCTGACAAACCCAATCCGCTGTTGGTGTGATACACAACAAAAACTGAAACGAATAACAGTTCAGGAGCATGTAAGGTGCCTGTAGAAAGTATAAAAGTACCCGATCTGGGGGATACCAAAGACGTCGAAGTTATCGAGATCCTGGTTAAGGAAGGCGATAGCGTGCAGGAGAATGATTCCCTGCTGGTGTTGGAAAGTGATAAAGCCGCCATGGAAATCCCGTCACCGCGCAGCGGCGTGATCAAGAAGATCATCGTCAAAGTCGGTGATGAGGTGAACAAGGGCGACGAGATCTTCAGTTTTGAAGTAGAAGAAAGTGAGCAGGCTGAAGATACATCTGACAAAGGCTCGAGCGCTGACGCCAAAAAAGAAAAGGCGGACACCAAGACAGATAAAAATTCTGATAAAAAGTCGGAACAAAAGCCCGAACAGAAGCCGGAACAGAAGTCCGAAGGCAAAACCGGCGAAAAGTCCGTAGAACTGATTCGCGTTCCCGATATCGGTGGCGACAGTGACGTTGAAGTCATCGAGATACATGTTGCTGAAGGCGATGAAGTCAAAGCCGAAGACACCCTGATGACACTTGAGTCCGACAAGGCGGCGATGGATGTGCCATCGCCTGCCTCCGGCATAGTGAAGTCTCTGAAGATCAAAGTGGGTGACAAGGTCTCTAAGGATTCACCGATCCTGGAAATGGAGGTTGTATCATCGTCTGACGGCTCTGCTGCCGCCAGTGGTGGTGACACCGCGGCGAAAGCAGAGAAAGACGAACCTGCACAAGAATCCGATTCAGCCAAACTGGATGATAAACGTCTGGCCAAAAAACAGGCTGAATTTGCCGAGACTGCGTCCCAGCGAACGGACAGCAAGGTGTATGCGGGTCCGGCAGTGCGTAAGCTGGCGCGTGAGCTGGGCGTCGACCTGACACTGGTAGAGGGCAGCGGCAACAAAGGCCGTGTGCAGAAAGAAGACCTGCAGAATTTTGTCAAATCCCGACTGCAGGGGCCGGCGACAGCCGGCGCAGCGGGCGGATCCGGCATTCCGGCGATTCCGGATATCGACTTCAGCCAGTTCGGTGAAGTTGAAGAGAAGCCCATGAGCAAGCTGCATAAAGTGACGGCAGCGAATATGCATCGGAACTGGCTCAATGTGCCTGCGGTGGCGCAATTCAATGAAGCCGATGTCACCGGGCTGGAAGAGTTCCGGAATGCTCAGCGCAAAGAGTCTGACAAGCGCGGGGTTAAGCTGACGCCGTTGCCCTTCATGCTCAAAGCCTGTGCCAAAGTGCTGGACGAGTACAAGCAGTTCAATGTTTCCTTGCATTCGTCGGGTGAAACGCTGATACAGAAAAAATATATTCATATCGGCGTGGCGGTTGCCACCGAAGCCGGGCTTGTTGTTCCTGTGATCCGCAATGTGGATCAGAAGAACATCTGGCAGATCGCGGCAGAGCTGACGGAAATGACTGACAAAGCCAAAAACCGTCGTCTGAGCAAGGAAGACATGCAGGGAGCCTGTTTCACCATATCGAGTCTCGGTGCCATCGGCGGTACGTCGTTCACGCCAATCGTGAATGCTCCGGAAGTGGGTATTCTGGGCATATCCAAGACTCAGGTTAAACCGGTTTATATCAACAACGAATTTGTACCACGTCAGATGCTGCCATTTGTGTTGTGTTATGACCATCGTGCAGTCAATGGCGTCGATGCGGGTATGTTTGTCACGCGTCTGGCAGAAATATTGTCCGATATTCGTTTGCTGATGATGTAAAGGTTGACGAGTTAGCGTCTGGATGAGCTGTCTGGATGAGCTAAAGCGCATACAAAAAAGGCCGGAGAGCAAACAATGCTCCCCGGCCTTTTTTGTACCACTGTTTTCAGGTCATGCAATCGAGCCTGACTTAGTCAGTACGACCTGCTGCCTCGCGTGCAACCCCCAGCGTTTCTGCTGTGCCGCCTGCGATGCCTGCATCACCCCAGTAGCCGACTGTCGGCATCAGGAAACCCTGTTCCAGTCGTGACGCGACATCACGCGCGTTGGTGGTAATACCACAGGGGACATCATACTGCAGACACAGTTGCAGAACGCTATCAATGGCCGCCTGCACCTCAGCGTGATTGCTGGGCAGGCCCATGGACATGCCCAGGTCAGCCGGGCCAACAAATATGGCACTGACGCCTGGCACCTGAATAATTGCTTCGGCATTTTCAACACCCTTTGCTGATTCAATCTGAATGAACGAGATTAACTCACCGCGCTCATTCAATGGCCAGACGTCGGCGCGCTGTACATAATCTGGTGCGCCCCAGTACCAGGCAGATACCCCCGGAGAGGCTCCACGCAGCCCTTGAGGTTCCGCAATCTCGGAACCGCGTGGCTGTGGGTAGCGCATCGCACGGACGGCACGCTCGGCTTCTTCGGCAGTTTCCACATACGGGAACATGATGCCAAAGGCACCGATGTCCAGCACCTGTTTAACCAGCCACTCTGGATCATTACGGCCGTTGGCGGGGATCCGCACGATCGGCGTGGTTCGCATCTGGGCGTGGCCCTGGCTGGCAATGGCGGCTTTATCGGTCAGGCCTAACAGGAATGCCTGCAGTGCTTCCATGTCGTGCGCGGTATGTTCCATATCGATGAGGATATAGTCGAGACCAGAGCGCGCCAGACCGCGGGCATTGGCCATTGAGAAATTACCGGTAAACAGACCAAAGACCGGGTCACCGTTCTCCAGTGTCTGAATGCTTCGATTCAGTCGCACGTCATCCTGTGCCATCGCAGGGGCAGCAGCCAGACCAACTACGGTCAGCACCGAAAACAATGCCGAAAGACATGTCTTTTTCATGATTGATATTCCTTAATGTTACAGCTGTAAAGGTTTGTAATAACTTGTAATGAAAATCATTTTCATTAAAGGTGTCGCTCGCAGAGTAAACCAACATGAGAATTTTTACAATTGTGGAAAGTCGGGATGGTCAGACAGAGACGTCTGCCGGGATCAGACAACAGGAAAGTAGAAGCGACCCGCTTCTGTTACCACATGGCGAATCTCACAGCCATACGCTCGTGTCAGTGCAGCGTCGGTGAGGACTTCCTGCTGAGCCCCCAGCAGGTAGTGACCGTCGCCGAACAACAGCAGGACCTGATCGCAGAAGCGAGCAGCGAGATTGATATCATGCGTGGCCATAATCAGGCCACTTCCCTCACGCTCGACGGTGTCAGCCAGCAGTTTCAGGGTTCGTATCTGGAATGAAATGTCCAGGTGGTTGCTTGGCTCATCCAGAAGGTACAGACGTGGCGCCTGAGTAAGCAGGCTGGCTATGGCAAGTCGTTGCCGTTCGCCGCCTGATAAGGTGCTGACGTCACGATGGGCTGCGTTCTCCAGGCCGACGGTTTTTAATGCACTGTCGGCGAGTGCAAAGTCTTTTGCACTCTCCCAGCGCCAGGCCTGTAAATGTGGCAACCGGCCCAGCATGACGGTTTCATGCACTGAAGACGGCATGTCGTCGTGATTGTCCTGAAACAGAATGCCAACTGTTTTTGCCAGCTCGGCCCGAGACCAGTGAGTCAGTGTGCGACCGTCGATTTCGATACGGCTAGCATCCGCCGGACAAAGCTTCAGTAGTGAATGCAGCAGTGTGGTTTTACCACTGCCGTTCTGTCCCAGCACTGCCAGCCGCTGGCCGGCTGTGACAGACAGGTCAAGTTGATCGCACAGAGTGCGCTTGCCAATGCTCAGGCTCAATTGCCGGGTTTGCACAATGGGGGCCGTCATGTTGTTCGCGCCCCCCGGTGCAGAATAAACAGAAAGGCAGGCACACCGATCATCGCCGTCAGCACACCAACAGGCAACTGTTGTGGAGCAACGATGGTGCGGGCGAGGCTGTCAGCGAGTAGCAGAAAGCTGCCGCCGAGCATGACGGAACACGGAACCAGCCAACGGTGGTCGCGGGCTCCCAGCAGTCGCAACATATGAGGAATGACCAGTCCAACAAAACCGACAGACCCTGCCACGGTAACGGCTGTGGCCGTCAGTATGGAGGCACTGAAATACAAAATCAGTTTCAGTCGCCAGACGTTGACTCCCAGCGCGGCAGCCATAAGTTCACCGCGCGCCAGCGCATTCAGTGCGCGAGCCTGACTCAGGATAAGGATTACACCTGCCAGCAATAGTAAAAAATGCCAGGCATCGGTCCGACTCTGGCTGAGGTCTCCCATCAACCAGAACAGCATGCTCTGCACATTGTTGCTGGTACTGGTGGTCAGCATGACATTAATCACGGCGCCCCAGCCGGCCGAGACCACCACCCCGGTCAACAGCAGTCGCGTGGCCGACCATTGCTGTCGGCCTGCCAGGCCAAACACAAGAAACACGGACAACAGTGCGCCGGCGAATGCCGCCTGCGTAATCCAGATACCTGCCACACCGAGCAGGATCGCAGCCAGCGCACCGACCGCTGCGCCGCCGGAGACGCCAAGAATATACGGGTCGGCCAGCGGATTGCGCAGAAGCACCTGCATGACGACGCCTGACAGCGCCAGCAGACCACCGGTGACAAAGGCAGCCACGGCCCGCGGCAGTCTGAGTTCCCACAGGATCTGTTGTTCGATACCGGGTGTCGGGTTCAGCAACTGCTGCCAGATCACACCGACCGGCACAGGCACGCTGCCGCTGCTCAATGCCACCACAACACTGATCACTAACAATGCTGTCAGTGCTGACAGCAGCGTGTATTGCCGAAACGGTGTCACTGCCGGATGGTGCTCCTGTGGCTTGGCTATTTGTCGGGCTTGGCTAATTACAGGACTTTGCTATTCATCAAGCGTTGCCATGATGAATGAGAAATCAAACCATCAGGGTTTGATGCTGACTATGCCCGCAAAGCCTGCGATTCTATCACACGCATCTGCTGCAACACTGACTGGTTGACCGGGCAGGGCAGGTGTTGTTGTGCTGCCAGGTTGCAGAGGTAGCCGTTCAGGTGATCAATTTCAGTTGCACGGCCTCGCCGTATATCCTGCAACGTTGATGACACGTTGTCTGCGGTCACGGTCAGCACATGCTGTACCTGCGCGCTCAGGTCAGGCATGGCCGGCGCACCGGCGATTTCTGGCAGCAGCTGGCTGATTTCGTTGCATAGCGCGGTGAGCGTTTGCCTGGCATCGGGGAGGTGCAACAACTCGCCATTGCGACAGTCATGAATAACGGTCAACGCGTTAATGGCGCAATTGATGGCCAGCTTGCGCCAGAGGCGGTCGCCGATATTGTTGTCAATCCGGATGTTAAGCTGCTGAGCTGGCAGCATATCAAGCAGGCGCTGCAGTGGCGCCGGTGTCTCCGCGCTGGCTGGCGCAAGCTGCCCCAGCCAGGTGTCACCGTCACCGGCATGCACCACGTTGAATGGTTCCCGCAACCAGGCGCCCTGACTGGTGGACAGGCAGAAAACACGCGCGGTGCCATATAAACGGCTGAGTTCCTGTTGCACTTTGAGCCCGTTCTGCAGCAGCACGAGTCGAGAATCAGGTGCCAGTTGCGAAGACACACTGGCAATGGCAGCCATGGTGTCCTGCGCCTTGGTAGCGACCAGCAGGTTGTTGATGACATCGGTGGTAGTGCCCGAATCGTGACAGACCGTGCGTGCGGTGACGTTCAGGGATTGCGGCAGGTCGCTGCATGTAATGTGGCCGGGATAGCTTGATAATGCTGCCCGGTTGCGCAACAACAGGGTCACTGGGGCGCCGGTGTGTGCTTCCGGCACTGACCGGGAATGCATGGCGCAGGCCCACAGGCAGCCCATCGCGCCGGCGCCCAGTATATGCCAGCGTGTGGGCGTTGGTATCGGTTTATCCGTCAGGGTCATGGTGATAGTATAGGCGCCATTGTCGGGTGCTGTCTGCGCCGCGTGTAGAAATTCTTAAAGATGAGGGTTGGCCATGCCATCGTTCGATATTGTATCCGAAGTTGAGTTGCCTGAAGTTCGCAATGCCGTTGATCAGGCCAGCCGCGAAGTAGGCACCCGGTTTGATTTCAAGGGTGTTGATGCCAGTTTTGAATTGAGTGAAGCCGAGATCACCGTGGCAGCGGAGTCAGACTTCCAGATTCAGCAGATGATGGAAATTCTCAAAGCCAAGCTGGTAAAACGTGGCGTTGATATCAAGAGCATGGAAGAGGGCGATATTGTCGAGACTGGCAAAAAAGCCACCATGAAAGTGGTTATCAAACAGGGTATCGAAGCCGACATGGCGCGCAAAATTGTCAAAATGATCAAAGATAAAAAAATGAAGGTTCAGACGGCCATTCAGGGCGAGAAGCTCAGAGTGACAGGTAAAAAGCGTGATGATCTGCAAGAAGTGATTGCCATGCTGCGGGAAGCCAAACTCGACATTCCACTGCAATTTGACAACTTCCGGGACTGATTTTTGCTCCCCGGCCGCGTTAACAGCTTTCGCGAATCCCTGCTGACGCTGCGAGACCGGCGGTTTGTTGCTATTTTCCTGCTCGGTTTTTCCAGTGGTTTTCCCTGGGTGTTGCACGGCTCCGTGCTCACGCTCTGGATGCAGTCATCAGGCCTGTCTCGCTCCGCCATTGGCTATATAGGCGCCGTCGCGACTGTCTATGCCATCAACTGGATGTGGGCACCCTTCGTCGACAGGCTTCGTCTGCCGCTGTTATACAGAGTGTTTGGTCAGCGCCGGTCCTGGATTCTGCTGACACAGGCTTTTATCGTGTGTTCCATTTTGCTGCTAAGCATGGGAGACCCGCAACAGAATCTGATGCTGGTCAGTCTGTGTGCACTCAGCGTCGCCCTGTTTTCGGCGACGCAGGATATAGCGGTGGATGCCTACCGAATCAATATATTCACAAAGCAGGAAATGGACGCCAAAATGCCATTCGCGGCCGCCGTGACCACCACGGGCTGGTGGGCCGGGTATGGATTTATCGGCGGTGCGCTGGCGCTGGCACTGGGCGGGGAAACCATCGGAATGACATGGCCCGATGTGTATCGCGTGCTGGCGCTGCTGTATATCGGGCTGATGGTCTGCGTGGTGCTGGTCAGGGAGCCTGACGTAGAAGGTAGCGCCGCATCCGCAACGGTGGCTGCTGCTGAGACGGCCGGTGACTGGCAAGCGCTGGAGGCGTCAGGTGTAGGTTCCGACCGCGGCTCTAAGCCCGGTACTGATAGTGCAGAAGACGAACTGAGCCCGTTTGCCAAAGTCAGGTCGTGGTTCAGAACCTTGCTGATCGAACCGTTTCGGGAGTTTTTCCAGCGCTGCGGCTGGAAGCTGGCTGTTTCCATTTTTGCGCTGTTGATTCTGTTTCGGCTCGGCGATGCCATGCTGGGCCGCATGTCGTTGGTGTTTTATGTTGAGATCGGTTTCAGCCGCGACGAGATAGCGTTTTATACCAAGTTCTTCGGCGGCTTGATGACGGCGTTTTTCTGCCTTGCCGGTGCCCTGATCAATACCCGTTTTGGCGTGCTCCGTGGCCTGTTTGTGGGTGGTATCGCCATGGGTGCGGCAAACTGCATGTTCGCCATCATTGCGCTTGTCGGACCCAGTGTGCCGTTGTTGCTGATGACCCTGGTGGTGGACAACTTCACCGCTGCCTTTGCCACGGTTGCGTTTATCTCGTTTATATCCTATTTCACCAGCCGCACCTATACCGGAACCCAGTATGCCCTGATGGCATCGGTTTCCAACTTCGGACGCACCACGCTGGCGGCCAGCAGTGGTTTTCTGGTTGACTCGCTGGGCGGCAACTGGGCGCTGTTCTTTGTCCTCACCGGCGCCATGGTGATCCCGGGTCTGTTAATGTTATGGTACATCGGCAGGCAGGTCGAAGAGTACCGGGGTCGACAACTCGACTGAGTGCATCGGACCAGACAGTCTCCACGGTTTAGCCAACTTGTAATGACGGGAAATGATATGCCATTGCCTTTACTCGCCTTTATTATTATCCCCATCGCCGAACTGCTGTTGCTATTCGAGGTAGCAGACCTGATTGGTGGTCTGGCCACGCTCGGGTTGGTTATCGTGACTGCGTTCGTTGGCATTAATGTATTGCGAATCCAGGGTTTCAGCACGCTGACCCGGGCCAATCAGCGCATGGCGGGCGGCGAGCTGCCGGGCCTGGAAATCGTTGAAGGCCTGTTACTTGCGTTTGCCGGCGCTCTGTTGCTGACGCCTGGGCTGATCACTGACACCATCGGTTTTGCGTTATTGACGCCACCCGTGCGGCGCCGTCTGGCGGGCCGCATGATCCGAAATGGCAGCCGTTTCTTTGTCGGTGGGATGCGCGGGCAGGGCTCTACTTTCAGTGGCGGCTTTACCGGTTTTGGCGCTGGCCCGAATCGGGCCGGAGGCGACACCATTGATGGCGAAATCGTTGATCGTGACGGTGACAGCCCGCATGACAAGCTCTCCGGCGAAGATGACGGCAAGCAGCCCTGATTATCTCACGCCCATACGTCTGGCCTGAGGCATGGGCAACCACTGCCGGCACCCTGTCGGCAAATGCAGGCGAAGTGAATTTTTTTTCCACCGGCCATTGAAATTCGCTGTCTGAACCCCATTTACGCAGACACAAGCAGTTAATGAGTTTTGCTGCCCGGTGAATGCCGGGCAGCGTTTCGTCCATCATCACTTTAGATGTTAAGTCAGGAGTATACGAATAATGAAGATTCGACCTTTGCAAGACCGTGTTGTCGTGCGCCGCAAGGAAGAAGAGACCAAGACCGCCGGTGGCATCGTACTGCCAGGCTCGGCAGCTGAAAAGCCCGCTCAGGGTGAAGTGCTGGCAGTCGGCCCGGGCCGGATCATGGATAACGGTGACAAGCGTCCGATAGACCTGAAGGTCGGTGACACGGTGGTATTTGGCAAGTATGCCAGCAATACCGTCAAAGTAGACGACGAAGAGCTGCTCATTCTGAGCGAAAACGAAATTTTCGGTGTGATTGAAGGCTGATAAGCCGCTCACCCAGCTGTTTAGTCTGACGAATTCAATTTAAGCCCAATTTCAGAGACAGGAAATAAATAACATGGCTAAAGACGTAAAATTTGGTGATTCCGCCCGCCAGAAACTGCTCAAAGGCGTTAATGTACTGGCAGATGCGGTAAAGGTAACCCTCGGCCCCAAAGGCCGTAACGTAGTGCTGGACAAGTCTTTTGGTGCACCCACTGTGACCAAGGACGGCGTTTCCGTGGCCAAGGAAATCGAACTGAAGGACAAGTTCGAAAACATGGGCGCGCAGATGGTCAAGGAAGTTGCTTCACAGACTTCTGATGTCGCCGGTGACGGTACCACCACAGCAACAGTGCTAGCTCAGGCCATCCTCAATGAAGGCCTGAAATCAGTGGCCGCTGGCATGAACCCGATGGACCTCAAGCGCGGCATCGACAAGGCTGTGAAAGCCATGGTTGAAGAAATCGGCAAACTGTCTACGCCATGCGCCAATTCCAGAGCGATTGCCCAGGTAGGTTCTATCTCTGCCAACTCAGACACTGAGATTGGTGAAATCATCGCTGAAGCGATGGAAAAAGTTGGTAAAGAAGGCGTGATCACGGTTGAGGAAGGCTCAGGTTTCGACAACGAACTTGATGTTGTTGAAGGCATGCAGTTCGACCGCGGCTACCTTTCGCCTTATTTCATCAACAACCAGGACAACATGAGCGCGGAACTTGAAAACCCGCACATCCTGCTGGTAGACAAGAAAATCTCCAACATCCGCGAAATGCTGCCGTTGCTGGAAGGCGTAGCCAAATCCGGTCGTCCGCTGCTGGTGATTGCAGAAGACGTGGAAGGCGAAGCGCTGGCGACTCTGATCGTCAATAACATGCGCGGCATTGTTAAAGTGGCTGCGGCCAAGGCACCGGGTTTCGGTGACCGTCGCAAAGCCATGCTGGAAGATATCGCCATTCTGACCGGCGGCACCGTGATCTCGGAAGAAGTAGGTCTGAGCCTGGAGCAGGCCGATGTGTCGCACCTGGGTAGTGCCAAAACAGTGACAC
>OJBX01000156.1_pt1 | contig 47689 bp, 44 predicted proteins | sample 1590751 | NCBI WGS metagenome assembly OJBX01 (sample SAMN05416780, study PRJEB24817) | seawater metagenome | isolation source: Sea water | place: Canada:Atlantic | collected 2013-07
CACGTAAGGAGTCGTCGGCAGCGTCAGATGTGTATAAGAGACAGGGCCTATCCGTCTTAGAAGAGTGGCTTTCCCTACTTCAACAGTTACAGAATCAAGACGTTCAAGCCCAACTGCGTGGGGTTAATGATTTCTTCAACCGCCGAATTCGATGGGTCGATGATATACGTGTATGGGGGGAGGAGGATTTCTGGGCCACCCCTTTGGAAGCCATGGGTAAAGGTCAGGGGGATTGTGAGGATTACTCTATTGCCAAATACATTACCCTCAAACAATTAGGTATTACGAGCCAGTATCTACGTATGATTTATGTGCGAGCGCGCATTGGACGTAGCCAAATTACCCAAGCACACATGGTACTGGGCTACTACTCGACACCGAATGCAGAACCGCTGGTACTGGATAATATTATCCCTTCTATTACCCCTGCTTCCCAGCGTACGGACCTCGACCCATTGTTTAGTTTTAACAGCGAAGGCCTTTGGGCTGGCGGCTCCTCCGAATCTCGCGCCGACCCGCTCGCTCGGCTTTCACGCTGGCGCAGCGTTATCGAACGTATGCAAACCCAGGGTTTCATTTAAAAGGAATTGGCACGATGTCACTTATAAAACAACTTTGGCTTGCCATTATCGCCCTGCTTCTACTGTCGTTCGTGGGCAGTTTGGCTATCAGCATCGCCACCAGCCGCGATTATATTGAGCAAGAAGTGCGTATTAAGAATGAAGATAATGCTAACGCACTGGCGCTTTCAATGAGCCAGCTCGATAAAGACCTGGTGACCTTAGAGCTATTGATAGCCGCTCAATTCGATACCGGTTACTACCGCCAAATAATCCTGCGCGATACCGACGGCAGCGTGTTGATCGAGCGCGTTGCCGATGCCTACACCGGCGACGTGCCTGGCTGGTTCCGTCAGTTGGTAGAGTTTGATGTACCCAGCGGTACCGCCACCATTCAAGATGGCTGGCGGCAGTTCGGCACATTGGAGCTAGAGAGCCAACACAGTTTTGCTTATGCCTCGCTTTGGCGGAGCATGCTCGAACTGGCCGCGTGGTTTCTACTCGCGGGCGCCATTAGTCTGGCAATTGCCACCATGGTGGTTCGTGGTATTAAACACCCCTTATCACGCGTTGTGGCACAAGCCCAAGATATCAGCGCACGGCGCTTTACGACGATCAAAGAGCCACGCACGCTGGAACTGCGTCAAGTGACTCAGGCAATGAACATTCTTTCTGCCAATGTTCATCAGATGCTCAGTCACGAAAGCTATAAATTGGACGAATTACGTCGTCATTTACAGCACGATCGTGTCACCGGCGCGCTCAATCGCGATGTGTTCATGGGTAAGCTTTCTTCCCAGTTAAGTAGCGATGACGCACGCGCCTCCGGGATGCTCGTGATGGTGCGTGTACAAGACCTTGAGACACTCAATGAGCAGCTAGGCTATGCCGCTACCGACCAATTATTAATGACGCTGGTGAGCCAGTTGGGCCAACTGGATAACGTCTCATCAGAACCGGTGGTAGGCCGCCTTAACGGTAGCGACTTTATCTTTATGCTACCGCTGATGGACGATGTGGAAGAGCTTAGAATTCAAGTCATGGCTACTTTAGTCGCGATAACCGCCACGGTGCCCACTGCAGAGCTGTTTTTACCGACCGCCATAGTGCCTTATGCGCCCCATGACGAACGCGGCATGCTGCTAGCCACGCTGGATGACGCCCTGGCTCAAGCCGAAAGTCTAACGTCCTTTGAACAGGTAGTGGTACGTCAGCGCGAACGTGTCTCGCTTTACAGCAGCCACGCGGAATGGCGCGCAGCGCTGGAAACCGCCATTCTGGCGGGCCCAGAGTTGGCTTACTTCCCGGTCGTCGATGCCAATGGCGATATCCTTCACTACGAATGCCCTGCCCGATTACAGTTAGCAGGGAAATGGCACACCGCTGGCGTATTCATTCCCTGGGTCACCCGCTTCGATATGGAGCCCGCCCTTGATTTAGCGGTTGTCAAAAAGGCACTGCACAATCTACAAAGCGATCTCAAACCAGTGGGCATCAACCTTTCTGCAGCATCGATCACCAACACTCAGTTTGTGAACGACCTGCGGAATCTGCTGGTTGCTCACCCATTGCTTGCAAAACAGCTCTGCTTTGAAGTACCCGCCACGCTGAGCACCCATGCAATAGGCAGCTTGCGCGGGCTTTGCACCGCCTTACGCCCCCTTGGGTGTACCTTCGGCATCGAGCATGTGGGTGCCGAGTTTACGAAACTCGCAGACCTGCACGATGTAGGCCTGAGCTATTTAAAAATGGATAGCAGCCTGATACACGCCTTACATACATCCACTGAGCAGCAGACCATCGTGCGCGGTATGGCAACACTCTGCCATTCACTCGGCATTCATGTCATTGGCGAAGGCGTGGCTGATGATGACGAGCTTGTTTGTTTGTTCCGTGTCGGTGTCGATGGCGCAACCGGTCCAGGCATACATCACGCATAAGCCCCACAAGAAGTCGAGGCTTGAGCGGCACTGTTTAGTTGATATTACTTTTCGATGATGTTGCTAAATAGTGTCGCTATCACCGCCCAATAAATCGACATTATTCTTTACCCGGAGAGATTTACGCTCCATAACCTTGGCCTGTGCGGCTTCGGGCAAGTCAGTAAAGGTAATAATCCCCTTCTCTAGCAACACTTCCAATATATCTTCGACTACCCTGACAAACGCTAAGTCAGACGCTAGGAAATGCGCCGACGGCTCCGGTTGGTCGGCCAAAAAAGCCAGAACCTCAGGAGCATCAGGAGCCACCGTTTCATTACACTCAGTGGTTGGTTCTTTGCTGAGCATCACAATCTCGCCGGCTGAATTGCGCTTGATGTAGAGCATGGCCTTTCCTCTGTAAGTAATCGCGCTCAAGTATTGCAAAAAGTAATTAAGGTATTGATATAACAAGGCCGCCCAGAGGGCGGCCCTATCACTACTTAGTGCAACTTAAATGTCAGAGTTATTGGTAGCGTAGTCATTATGCAGTTTCACATAATCCATGTGCTCCATGGATGATTCAGACTCTGCTGCCCCCTGACTTTCAGAGGAAGTAGACGTTAATTTCGTATCCTCTTTACTGCTTTCTGAGGGTGGCAACCAGCTATCTACGCTGCTATCTTCATCGCTTGCGAACAGTTCCTCTGCGCTTAGCGAGTTATCTTCTTCTCCTGCAACGGGCTCCCCATCGCTTGATGCCTTACCTTCTTCCTGCCCGCCGCTTCCAGTATCTGAAACAAAGAGAGGTTCATCTTCGGCCAAAGTATAATCGCTGTGCTCGGTGCTGGAGTCAGACGTTAGTTGCCCTGTATCTTTTTCTGCTGCATTAAGTTCTTCTAATCCTGAGGTATTCGTGGAATTAGTGTCTACTTCATTCTGTTCCGACTCAGCAACATTCTCTACTTTTTCGACCAGCGCTGCTGCTTCAACTGCTACTGCATTTTCTTCAAGTTGGTCTACAGACACCTCATTTACTACTTCACCAGCTTCGTCCAAGACTTCCTGTGTTTCTTCTACTTCTTCCTCTACCAACAGAGCTTCACCCTGAAACAAGGCGTCCAACTCTTCAGGGGTAATGTTGAACCCTGCTTCTGCAAAGCTAATCAGACCATCACTACCCACATCAGCCCCAGTAAAAGCGGCCACTAACTGGCCGTCAGCGAATAGCTCAACAGTATCACCTTCATTAAAGGTGAACTCACCCTGGTTCAAATCACCCACTAGACCACTGCTGGTTTGGTAAGTAAGCCCTGCCATCGCTTCATGAGCCAGTACAGCAGTCATGATGGAATCATCTGTGTGCTCCTCAAACTGAGTGACACCCGCATGTTCTTCCAACATATCGCGGACGTGTTGCATAGCCGCTTCTTCGTTAACGTAGTTGCCGCCAACTTCCTCCAGTGCCACTTTAAGATCATCTTCGGAAGCGGTACGCAAGTCGAGCTTACTGCCTTCAAAGGCGGCATGCATCGCCGCTGTAATAGTAATGCCGTTGTAGGCGTTGCTGTCCGCATCTAGGGATTGCAAGAACACTGCCAGGTTTTCAACGTATTCATCATTAAGATCGTGAAGCGCAACATCGGCAAGCTCTTGGAGGAAGACCTTGCCATCGGTCAGCGCCTCTGCCGAAACGGTACCAATAGCCAAACCGCCGACACTGAAGGTGACTGAATCACCTTCACGATATTCAAAAGTTCCCTTCTGGTCCGTCATGCCTACTAAGCCTGAAGAAGTGTAATAGAACGCACCTTCTACAGTACCATCCACGAGTTGCGCCGTTGTCATGTTGGCATCAACGTTACTACCTGAGGTGACGTTAATAGTGATCGATAGCGAGTTTGAATCACCATCTTCATCAGCTACTGAGACTGAAAACTGTTTTTGAATAACACCAGACGCAAACTCTCCAGCCCCTGCAGAATAAGTATACTGTCCCGTTTCAAAATCGAATTTTAAGTTGCCCTGGCCATCAAGCTGCACACCACCCTCAGGGAAATTATCAGCCGTATAGTTCCGTCCCCCTACTGTGATACTCGTAAAGCTAATAAGGCCGTCACCCCCAGTGATATTGTCTGAGGCATCTCCAGTAACGCTGACTTGAGCCGTATTTGTTAATGTTTGTTCAAGTTGTGATTCATCGTTAACAATTAGAGGCACTTTTCCATTTATAACCTGTACATGCTCAAGATATTCATCCGAAATATTAGAGCCAATACCTATAACATGTAACTCATCGGCGTTAGTGTTAATGAAGTTTTTCCAATTTTGAATAGCTTGGTCATTATCGCTATTAACATCCCTCTCGTTCTCGTTAGGCTCACCATCCGACAGGAAATAAGCAATCGTTTGATCGGCTCCTTTTTCACTGAAATCGGTATTTTCAGTCGTTTCAAGTGCGTCTTTATAATCAGTTCCCTTCACACTGACATCTAAACGTGTTCCCGCACTCTCTAAGCGAGAATAACCCTCATAGCCACTGCCTATTAAACTAAGAGAACTAATGTAATCTGTAGCCTCTTTCGCACTCATCCAATCAATATTAAGAGCATTTTTACCAAAAAGAGTCAAAGACACATTGACGCCACCCAATTCATTATACGAAGCAATAGTCGAAATTAGCGATTCCTTAGCTATCTCGAAACGCGTCTTACCTGTTCCAGCCACCTTATCATTCATAGAACCAGACACATCTAAGGTGAATAGCAAATTGGTGGATACACTTCCAATGTCCATTTCAACTGTTTGATCTTCTGCTTCAGGCGTTAGATTTGGCCTCTGCGGAGCAGCTTCACCCGTAATATTGATTTCAAGGGTAGATTCAACACTATCCCCATCGGCATCCTTGAGAGTGTAGTTAAATGTATCTTTTTCTCTAGAACCATCTTGCAATTTATCATAGGCGGCCTGATCTAATTGATAAGTATAGTTGCCATTGGCATCAACGGTCAGTACGCCAAACTCACCTTGTACTTCGAAAGCTCCATTTTCATTGTTTATAACCCCTCTGCCATCATTCCAAACAATAGCCTCTTCGTCGGCCGGGCCATCCGCACCGAAATCATATTCGACCTGACCGGCTGCATCTGGTGCATCCGAAGAAACTAGCTGCCCCATCAACTTATAGCTGTTAGAAGCGTTTTCATTAGTAAACACCTCACTAACAATTTTGTTATCCTGATCAACAAAACCGATTATCTGAAAATTATAGGTTTCAATCTCGCCATTTTCGTTTGTAATTTCGACTGGCACAATCGTGCTGGCATTTTTTATTGTTACAATATCACGAGGGTCAGCGCCACTGTTTGAGGTTTCGTTGTGATCAAAATTAATTGTATGCTTAATAGTGGCGGAGTAACCATTAATCAAAACATTCAATGATAAATCCAGGTCAACAGAATTAATACTTTGAGACACAACAAAATTATTATGAGTAAATTCACCCAGCTCGAACATTGAATTCACTGACACAGACTTATTAGCAATTAAGTCGTTGTTATCATCGAAAGTGTAATTACTTTTCCCATTATTACCACCCCAGCTAATCACATCATCCTGCCCAGCTGGCTGGTTGTTTAACACGCCTCCATTAGCCCCTGACACATTAGACCAAGCAACAGATAAGCCGCCCACGGCTAATTCGTTGACAATCACATTAAGATCGTTGGAATCTGCATTGACATTCGGCATGTCGTCTTCAACTGCTACGGTTACCGTGCCAGTGCTTGATGCATTATTGTCATCGACAATATCTACGTCAAAATCGAAGTTTAGTGTATCTTCCAGACTATTTTCCGGATGATCGACAGGAGCGCTTAACGTAACTTCATAGTCTACAGAAGAAGTAGCAGAAGGGTTTGCTACTGATGTATTACCATCATTCAACTCAATGCGGATCACCTCTCCATTACTAGTAGAACCAACCGCAATCGCTTGGTTGCCCCCTAAGTAATCCCAGGTGACCCCTTCCCCTCCAGAAGCCAAGCCAGTAGGTAATGAAGTTAAATCAATGCTTACTGTCAGTGACGAACTGGTGTCTCCAGGAATGCTGAGTGTACCTACAGCAGTCGTTAAATTTGTCGTGTCTGAGTAGCCTGCCCCTGCCCCAGTGTCAGGAATGCCGTTATCCAAACCCTCTTCGGAAATGGCAACGACACTATTAATTACATAGTTCGGGGTGTCGCTGTCGCGGGCCGTGGCGTTGTCTCTGTCGGTGGCAGTCAGGTCCACCGCGGGCAGCGTGGTGCCGGCATTAATGGCGTCGACACCCGCTTGGGTCAGCACTACGTTCTCGCCGTCGAAGGCGTAGTAGTCGTCATCGTTGCTGCCGGGGGTGAAGTCCACCCCGCCGTTGGCCACGGTGAGTACGCCGTCTTCCTCGTCACTGGCGGTGAAGGTGGCGACCACAGTGCCAACCTCGGCCTCGTTTTCGTTGAACACGGGCTCGGCGGTGACGTCGATCGTCGGGCCGTCGTTCTGGGCGGTGTACGTCGGGGTGTCGCTGTCCGTGGCCGTGAGCGCAGGCGTGCCGCTGTCGGTGGCGGTGAGGCTCACCGGGGGCAGCGTGGTGCCGGCATTAATGGCGTTCACACCGGCTTGGGTGAGCACCACGTTCTCGCCGTCGAAGGCGTAGTAGTCGTCATCGTTGCTGCCGGGGGTGAAGTCCACCCCGCCGTTGGCCACGGTGAGTACGCCGTCTTCCTCGTCACTGGCGGTGAAGGTGGCGACCACAGTGCCAACCTCGGCCTCGTTTTCGTTGAACACGGGCTCGGCGGTGACGTCGATCGTGGGGCCGTCGTTCTGGGCGGTGTACGTCGGGGTGTCACTGTCAGTGGCGGTGAGGTCGCCGCTGTCGGTGGCCGTGAGGCTCACCGGGGGCAGTGTGGCGCCGGCATTAATGGCGTCCACCCCCGCTTGGGTCAGGGTCACGTTCTCGCCGTTAAAGGCGTAGTACCCGTCACTGTTAGTGCCGGGGGTGAAATCAACCCCGCCGTTGCCCACAGTGAGCGTGCCGTCTTCTTCGTCACTGGCAGTGAAGGTGGCGACCACAGTGCCAACCTGGGCGTCATTTTCGTTGAAAGCGCCCGCAGCAGTCACAGTAATTGTAGGAGAAGTATTTGGCTCAGGAGTCGGTTCTGGTTCATCAGCTTCTGCTGCTTCGGCATCAGGCGCACCACCAAAATCAATAAACTCCCCTTCTCCAAGTCCTCCTGAGGTTTCGAAGCTTAGTGAATCGGTTTCTTCAGCAATACGGGCAAGGCGAACAAAATCGCTCCCGCCGCCACCGCCACCAGCACCAGCTCCGCCCGCAGCAGTAGCATCAAGTAGGTCAAGTAAGTCACCGTCTTCGTCATCAAGGGCAGCAAGCAGTGCCTCTAAATCATCGTCTTGGACACTGGCGTCAGTAGCAACGATCAGGTCACCCACCAGATCGGGAGTCACTACGACTTCTTGTGCGCCTTCAACTCGACTTACACCTGTGCCATCAGCGAAATCCAGCTCAACACTGCCATTGCTGGAGGTGATTAAGGTTTCCCCCTCCTGCAACACATCACCAATACTCAGCTCACGCAAGTTACCGGCTTCGTCACGCGCCCAAGCCTGACCTGTAATAGAAACAATGGTTGCAGTCGCCATAAAAATCTCCCGAATGAATTTAAAAGCCGTTGACTAGTGCCTAGCACTAGGGAATTAACGGCATATACCATCATCCTAGATGAGCGAACTACAAATAAATATTGTACCGATGGACAGAAAAAGAGGGAGAGCAGATTAAGCTGTGAAAAAAGGCATGCGCTCCATCATTGGCTGAATGGCACTAGCAAGAGCGCATGGGAAGCTCAGGAAATAACACGCTCAGAGGCTGATGAGAGCTTAAGCATTAACTGCAGACGATCGCGAACTGATAATTTCCTAAAAATAGCGCTTAGATGGGCTTTCACAGTGCGCTCGGTAATATCCAATTGGCGCGCTACTTCTTTATTTGTCGCCCCCCGTGCCACGGCCAATGCAACGCCTCGCTCCCGCTCGGTGAGCAAAGCAAGGTGGTTGCCTTGGGCATGAGAAGAATACTCAGTGCGCTGAGTTAACGTTCTAAAGGTACCCCCGATCACTTTTGCCAATAATTCCTGGCCTACCCAAACCCCTTGATTAGAAACGACCAGCGCAACTTGCTTAAGCACATCAACAGCTGCCAACGTGTGTACGTACCCACGCGCCCCCAAATCCAATGCCTTCAGGGCTTCTTTATCTTGAGGTGAATAGCTGAGGATGACTACGGTTACGTTCAACAATGCTAACCGCTGAGTCAACTGCTGCCATGAGCCAACGGTAGTAGTTACCCAAACTAAATCACCAGTTTGGACATTATGTTCTATTAACTCGGGCGTTGAGGGCTGCGCATCCGGAAAAGCTTTTTGCCATCGAGCTTTGAGACCGCCCTCCACTGTCACAAACCAATAGTCCATTATCGCTCCCCCATCGAATCACGCCATGCCCTTAAAACAGGCTTAAGTAAAAACTGCATAACAGTGCGCTTACCGGTGATGATATCTACTTGTGCGGTCATACCTGGAATTACTTGGAGCGAGTTGGTCACATCTTCTTCTACACTACGCACTCGCACTAGATAAAAGGTGTTATCTTCATCATCAGTAATGGTATCCGCACTGATATGGTCCAGCTCTGCTTTAAGCCCTCCATAAATCGAATAGTCGTAAGCTGTCAATTTAATATTCGCTGGCTGACCAGGATGTAAAAAAGCAATATCTTGAGGAGCAATACGTGCTTCGACAAGCAACTGGTCATCACTTGGCACGATATCGACGACTTCTTGACCTGGCTGGGCTACCCCACCAATTGTATTGATGTAAACCTGTTGGATCACACCATCGACTGGCGAACGGATTTCTGTTAGCCGAACTCGGTCTTGCAGACCCGTCCCGGACTGTTGAAGCGCATTTAAATCGCCTAGCGTTTCTGCAAGGTCATTACGCCACTCACTTCTACGCTCCGCCCCTAACTCAAGCAACTGCCCTTCAGCTTCCTCTACAGCAGCTTCCAACCTTGATACAGCAGCATCGGCCTGATTACGCTCACCGGTGGCCCTTGATAGATCACGCTGCAAACGAAGGACTTCAACTTCTGAAACAGCCCCTGATTCTAGTAAAGGCCTTGTCAGATTAAGCTCTTGACTGGACATATTAGCTTCACGCTGAGCGGTATCGCGCTTAGCCACTGCCTCTCTTAATTCTTCTCTTCGCTGGCGAATACGGTCATCAAGTACATTTTCTTGCTCGCGCAACTCTTCGCGACGACTTTCATAAACTTCGCGTTCTTGAATAACGATAGAAGGGACTTCCTGGCGTAACTCTTCATCAGGCTCAAACGGTGAATCGGTGACCAATGCTCTCAGTCGTTCGGCCTTTGCTTGTAAAGCAAAACGTTGAGCGCGATTTTCCCGAAAGTCAGAAACAAAGCGTGTCGGGTCAATTTGCATTAGCACTTGGCCCGCCTCAACCACTTGCCCTTCCCTGACCATTATTTGTTCAACCACACCACCATCATAAGACTGAATACGCTGTAATTGACTAGCCGGTATAACACGACCGCTACCTCGAGTAACTTCATCAATCGGAGCAAAAGAAGCCCAAATCACAAGCGCCAAAAGAGCCAGACATACGGTATAGAGAAACAGGCGAGCTCGAAGCGGCTCCTGCTGCAACCTGGCCCAATCCGTATCACTTGCCCAGTCTCTATTTAAATGAGCAGAGGTAACCCTTTTGGCGAAGAGACGATCCATAAATGGACGAAATGGCTTTTGACCTTTTTCAGAAAAGCGACCTATTGCTTCAAAGCTTTTTTGTTCGGCCGGACTTTGTTTTTTGTGGGCCATCAAGAAGCCCTCCCTATCTGGCCTTTACGGAGCGCCTCAACAACTGTATCTCTAGGCCCATCCGCCACTACTTTACCCCCATCCATGACAATAATTCGGTCTACTAAAGAGAGCAGTGAAGTTCGATGCGTAACCACTAACATGGTTTTACCCTTAGCCTCTTTCCTGAGATTAGCTTTAAAGGCCTCTTCACTTGCATTATCCATAGAGCTTGTAGGTTCATCTAACAGCAGTATGGCGGGGTCATGCACTAAGGCACGGGCGATAGCGACGGATTGTTTTTGACCACCCGAAAGGGCTTGACCTCGCTCACCAACCTCAAGATCCACGCCACGAGGATGACCATTGACTAAGGGTTGTAAACCAGCAATATCCAAAGCTTTCAGTAATTGCTCATCATCAATTCGGTCACTACCTCCACCCGCTACAATATTGTCGCGCAGCGAGCCCGAAAAAAGACTTACGTCTTGAGGCACATAACCAATATGCCGACGTAGTTGTAGAGGATCTATCTGTCTAATATCAACTCCGTCGATCAGGACAGCGCCTGCCGTGGGCTGGTAAAAGCCCAAAATGAGTTTATTAAGTGAAGACTTACCACACCCTATACGCCCTAGTAGCGCTACTTTTTCACCTGCTTTAATCGAAATAGACACATCTCGAACGGCATCACGCTCTTCATTTGGATAACGTAACGTTACTTTATCAATACGGATGCTGCCGTCTACGCTGGGTTTCTCCACGTAAACTTTTCCTTCACTGCGCTCTACACGCTTATCCATAACCTGATCAAGCGAATCAAGTGCTGTCGATGATTGATGGTACTGAGCTAAAAGCGCAGCCGCTTGACTAATGGGAGCCATCGCCCGCGAGGAAATCATATAAGCAGCAATCAGGCCACCCTGACTTAAGTTACCTTCAATAATCTGATAAACACCTACAATGATCACGCTAACTGCAACACTGTGTTGTGCCCATTGAGCAACGTTAGCAACTGATGTACTAACGAGGCGTAACTGTGCACTGGTGCGGGATAAAAACGCAGTCGCTTTTTCCCAATGACGCTGAATACGGCTTTCAGCACGCAATGCTTTTACGTTTTCAAGCTGTGATACCGACTCGACAAGCAATGAGTTGCGCTGAGCACCAATTTCCCAGGTGGTTTGTGAAAGCTCATGAAGCTTGCCCTGCGCAGCAAGAGCGTAGAGGAGTACAAAAATCACCCCTACCAATACGGGCAGCACAAGCCATGGGTTAATTAAAGCAATAATAGCCATAAATAAAATAACGAAGGGAAGGTCAACAATACCTAATATTGTTGCCGATCCAATAAAAGCACGTACCGACTCAAAGGATTGTAACGTTGAAGTAAATGAGCCAGTCGAGGCTGGCCTATCTTCCAGCCTCATCCCTAATGTCTTAGCCATTATTGAAGAAGATAATTTTACATCTGCACGGCTAGCAGCCAAGTCAACAAAGCTACTTCGCATCAGGCGCAGCGCCAAATCAAAGCAGAGTACAACAAAAACCCCTATAGCTAACACCCAGAGAGTTTCAGTCGCTTGATTAGGTACTACTCGGTCATAAACATTAAGCACGAACAACGGCATGGCAAGCGCGAATAAATTAACGGCTACCGACCCAATAAGAATATCGCGGTATAGCCTTCTATTCTCTTTTATCACCCCCCAAAACCAATGTTGCCCTGTCTTCTTCTTAACGTCAGCTCCGTTATCCAATCTTAGCCGGGGGCGTACATAAATTGCCTCGCCGGAATAGCTTGAAGTCAATTCATCTAGATCTACATCAACTTCGGCCTCATTAAGTTCTGGAAATACAACCTTTGCAACTCTTTTATTCACATCGACAGCATTAAGAATACATGCTCGACCAGGCTCTAAAAGCAAAATAGCTGGAAATAATTCTGGGTTTAAACTTACCAAACGACTCTTGACGATACGAGCAGTCATCCCAGCACGCGCAGCAGCCCTGGTAAATACAGATGGGGTCAACTTGCCTTGCTCAAGTGGCAAGCCTGCGGTTAAGGTCTCAGATGAAATTTCATGCTGATGCATTCGTGCCACAGCCTGCAAGCACTGAAGCAGTTCATCACTCTTTTCTGAAACAGCAGGCGATCGCATAAGTGAAAGCGTTTCTTCGTGCTCTGCCAATGTCCACCTCTTATAGTAAAAAGCACATAGCGTATTTGCTCCTACGCTATGTGCCGATTTCTTGTTAAATATATTAAAGGTGATTTCAAGATCGCACTAAAGAAACAAAAGCGTTTTATGTATTTATTTCGTCAAATCGCTCTAGTGTAATTTCTACACGCCGATTCAGCTTTCGTCCTTCGACAGTATCGTTGGATGCGACGGGCCTTTTGGAGCCATAGCCTTCCGTCTGCATTAGATTCTGCGCTACCCCTTGCGCGACGAGAAATCGAGCAACACTATCCGCACGTCGCTGAGAAAGAGGGTCATTAATTTCATCTGTACCGGTGATGTCAGCATGACCAGCAATAAATACTCGGGCCAAATCATCGCGCTCTTTTATTTCTTCTGCTAGGCGCGAAAGATCATCCCGAGTATCAACTCCTAGCTCCGCACTGTTGATAGGAAATAACGCATCGGTAGAAAGCGTTACATCAGGTGCTCTGGTAGGCGCAGGGGCCGAGAAGTCCCCACCAGTAAAGTCCTCAAGTTTGAAGCCTCCAGGGCCAGCCACTGGACAAACGATATCTGGCGTAATTTCAACCCCATCATTACCAAGTTCAGCAAGACTTGGCATATCTTCACGCATAATTTCTAACGTTTGCATTAACTGTCCAGTCGCTGCGAGTGTTCTCGCATCGGCCAAAGTAATGTCGTATTGAGCATTAGTATATGCACGGCTGGCTTCAAAATACTCATTTTCGCTATCTAAAACATCTAAAAGAGTGCGTTGCCCAATATCAAACTGCTGTTGATAAGCACCGCGCACGCGATCGATGGATAAGCGATGCTCATTTAAATAATTTAGCTGTTCGCGAAGACGCTGAGCATCATTGTAGGCAATTTGAGTGGTTTGCCGAACATTCGTACAAGCCAACTCCCGCTGATCGACAGCTTCCTCAATGCGCTCGCTAGCAGCTCGGTAAGCAGCAAGATCACTGCCGCCATTGTACAAGTTCATAGTAGCGACTAGCTGAATGCTTGTCTCATCACGACGCCCAGCAATCGCGTCATCCTGGTTGTTAGTGCCTGATCTACCCTGAATTTCTAAACGCGGCATGAAAGCAGCGCGAGAACTCCCTTGCTCAGCACGTTGGACATTGATGTTTTCGATTGCTGCATGGAAATCAGGATTACCTTGAAATGCTAAATTTACTGCTTGGCTTACACTGTCAGGTAACTCTTCTTCTAAGGAGGGAACAGCCATTAGGTTTTGAGCAGGCAAATCACCTACAATACGCATGTAACGGGCAGTCACATCATGTAGATTTGTCGCCTCGGTCATCAAATTAGACTCTGCTAATGCTACGCGCCCACTAATCTGTTCGAGGTCAACGCCACGGCCGGCGCCTGATAGAGTGCGCTCTTCGATTTGCCGATAAACTTCCTGATGCTTTGCGTAATTTTCTTGTGCAAGCCTTACCAGCTCTCTACGACGAGCAACATCCAGGTAGGCTTCAGCGGCTTCTAGAGCAATATTCTCACTGGCGCCAATGAGCTCATAGTAAGTTACTAATTTCGATCTATCTAAACGTTCGACTTCACTGCGAGTGGCAAAACCATCAAATATCAACTGAGTTAATGTAATTTCCGCATAATCAGTATCATAACTACCTCGGCCATCACCTTCCTGTGCTTCGCGGCCTACCCCCGCAGTGACATCAATGCTGGGCAAATAGTTGCCACGCGCAACGCCAATATCATGCTCTGCCGCGTTTAAGCGCCTCCATGCAGCCTCCACTTCTGGATTTGAGGAAATGGCTCGCTGAACCACACTTTGTAAATTGTCACTGCCAGGCTCGTATAGAGTTTGTGGAAGTGTCTGTGCGATCGCACTGTTGAGAGGAACTAGTGACAAAGTGGCCACTATGAGGGGTAGTGAAACACGTCGAAAATTAATTTTTTGCGCTTTTGTAGGTACTACTTGCTTCATTTTTTGCGTTCCCTATAGCTGATATCACTTCACTGGCCACCCAGCTAAGCGTTTAGCCTCCATGCTTTGTTGTTCGGCTAACCCCACCAAGCCTAGCACCTAATTGTAAAAGTGATAATTTAAAATTAGTTACATTTTACTAAGCATATCCAGAAGAAATGCTTAAGATGCTCTAACAACTCACCTAGCGTAATACAAAAATACAAAAAAATACAAAAAAATACCGAACCTTTACCACTAAAGCCAATACATAGAATCACACCATTTTCTGGCGCTGCTGAACCCCCAATCCCAGCAAAATCAACCCCAAACCAACCAAAGTTGAAGGAAAAATAGGCTCCCCCACCATAAGGAATAGTAAAAGCAGTGAAATAGGAGGCGACAGAAAGATCAGGTTGGAGACTTTAGCCGTACGTGACACCTTGTGTACCGCCAATTGCCAAAGAATAAACGCCACGCCCATTTCAAACAGGCCAACATACAAACCCGCCCACAGGGCAGGCCAACCGTGCCACTCCAGGCCGGGACCGAGCAGCAGTAAAATCGTTAACACCGGTAGACCAACGCTAAAATTTTGCCACTGGCCGACTAAGGGTTGGCGCTTGTCCTTGGCATTGAACAGCCAGTAGAGTGCCCACAGCAGCGTCGATGCGAGCGCCAGGAAGACACCTATAGGGTCAGCGAAATCGACATCCAATACGGAGCCACGGGTAGCGATCACCCAAACGCCTGCATAGGCGATCAATCCAGCGACAATATCGATGCGCGTCAGGCGCTGCCCCAGTATCGGCACCGCTAAGAAAGCCATGGCTAAGGCCCAGGTATAATTCAACGCCATGGCTTCTTGCCCCGGAAGCCGGTCATACGCCGCAAATAGCACTAAATAGTAAGCAACAGGATTCATTAGCCCCGCCCACGCAGCCGTTTTCCAACCGCTGCGTAGCGCCGTTTCAATATTCCCTTGCTTAAAGACTAATGCGCCCATCAACGCCCAGGAGACAAAAGTGGCCAACCACATCAGCTCTAGAGGGCTCATCCAAGCAAGTGCCATCTTGAAAGCCGTGGCAACGGTCGACCATAGCGCCACCGCCCCTAGGCCATAGAGGATCGCCTGCCTGTCCTGACTCATCGGTCGATATGCCCTAAGTCTTGACCAGGCGACAACTGGTCTCGCACACGCTGTTTAATGATTTTTATATCGGGAAAACCGCCGTCGCGCTTGCGCTCCCAAAGTAGAATGTCACCACACCATATCTCGAAAGTGCCGCCATGAGAGGGTAATAACGCCACCTCGGTCAACTGTTCACCAAAGGTAGAAAGAAGCTCTTGTGCATACCAAGCGCTGCGTAACAGCCACTGGCATTGGGTGCAGTAGCGAATTTGAATGCGTGACATCAAGCACTCCTTATCAGTCAATACCTTTGCAAGATACTATTTCAATCTTAAACTAGATCACTTTAAAGCTAGGTCACTCTAAAATCATGTCATTCCAAACCCTGCCATTCCAGAATCGTGCCATTCTAGGGCGGTGCCAATCTTCTCGAGCTTTGTCATTCTCAGCGCACATTCTGTCACCTTAAATTAGCAATCGCCAAGGAACCTTCATGGCCCAACCGGATGTTTCACAGTCTCGCCTCTATGAGTGGTTAACGGGCGATGAAGATAGCCGCATGTGCGATGACATACCCGAAGGCGCCTGCGATGAACAGCCGCGCAATTTTTTCCTACATTTATGGGCTTCTTTGGGTAATAAGCTGGCTGACGAACTGTCTAGCGCGCGGTTAGTGTTACCCTGGTTGATGGGTATCATCGGTGCCCCGGTGTGGATGGTAGGTCTTTTAGTGCCCATCCGAGAGGCAGGCGCCCTGCTACCGCAAATTTTTGTGGCGGGGTTCATCCGCATAAAACCTAAACGAAAGTGGGTATGGGTAACGGGCGCACTGATTCAGGCGTTAGCGGCTTTGGTTCTGGCCCTACTTGCATTATTCGCCACCGGCGCCTTAGGGGGCTCGTTGGTGTTAGCGGCACTCGTGCTGCTTTCACTGGCAAGAGGCCTTTCCTCCATCGCGACAAAAGACGTATTAGGCAAAACCATTGCTAAACGTCGCCGCGGTACGCTGATGGGATGGAGCGGCAGCGTTGCTGGCGGCGGGCGCTGCATTAATGCTATTTGAGAACCGCTCCGGCAACATCATTGTAGCGGTTCTTCTGGTCATCGCCGCCAGTGGCTGGTTAATGAATGCCATCGCCGCGGCCCGTATTGAAGAAGCGCCTGGCGCCGTGGAGGGCGGTGAAAATGGCTGGGACAGTATTAAGCTCGGTCTTTCGCTGCTTAAAAATGATCGCGCTTTTTTACATTTCAACCTTGCCAGAGCACTGCTGCTTTCAAGTGCACTCGCCCTGCCCTATATCGCCCTGTTAGGACAAAACCAAAGTGGCACCGACCTTGGCGGCTTAGGCATACTCATTGTCGTGTCTGGAGTGGCCGCGATGGTGGCAAGTCCCATCTGGGGGAAGCGCGCGGACCAATCCAGCCGCAACGTCATGCGTGATGCGGCGATCGGAACAGCTATCTGCTGCTTACTCGCCGCTAGCTTAGCTTGGCTACCTGGGGGGTGGGCAGAGAGCATTTGGCCCTACGCTGTGGTTTACGCCCTCTTGGTGATTATTCACCATGGGGTACGTTTAGGGCGTAAAACCTATCTTGTCGACATGGCTACTCAAGATAACCGAGCGCTTTACGTTGCCCTTTCCAATACACTAACGGGCATTTTGATGCTCGTGGTAGGCGGTGTGATGGGCGCTTTAGCGCAATGGTTTGGCAGCGTTATTCTATTATTGATACTGGCTGCAACGGCTGTCGGCGCCGTCCTTAGCGCCCATCAATTGCCCAACGTAGAATGACGCCAAACACCGCCTCATGGAGGCTTTAAGCCGCTCTTTATAAAGCCTTCTAGCCTTAAGGCACTGCTCAAGATTGCAATGCGTGACAACGCTCGCCATGATAGAGCCCTGAAAGCAGCAGCATACCGCGCCATTAGTATGCTGCTTATAATAAGTGATTTAAAATTCCGCCCGTTCAAAGGCAAACATGCCACTTGGCCGGCGGAAAGGACTGGAGCTGCAACAGGAACCCCTTGATGAAACGATCTCCATTGATCAGTCCAGAGCTGCTCGAACGCATCATTGACGCATCGGAAGACGGCATTGTCGTTGCTGAACAGGAAGGGGATGAAACCATCCTCATCTATGTCAATAAAGGCTTTGAGCGCTTAACGGGCTACAGCGCGGATGAAATTCTGTACCGTGACTGTCGTTTTTTACAGAACGAAGACCGCGACCAGGATGCGCTAAATTCTATCCGCGAGGCGCTTAAAGAGGGACAGCCGTCTCGAGAAGTACTTCGTAATTACCGTAAAGATGGCACCATGTTTTGGAATGAGCTATCCATCACACCGGTTTACGACGAAGCAGATGAGCTGATGTATTTCATCGGCGTACAAAAAGACGTTACAGAACGGGTAGAGGCTCAGCTAGCGCTTGCCGAGCTTCAAAAGCAGCGAGACTAGGGGTAAAGACTCACTTTCTCACTAAAAAAACGATCAACGCTTGAACTTCATCCCAACTGGCGTTATATAGCGACAAGGCGCTTAATCTGCGCCAGGTCCTTCACTTTGCGAACACCGCATGCTGGTAGTTCCGCATGTACTAACAAGTGGAGCCGTTGTTACGCCGGCACGCCGGCTGGGTTGGAGGACATCACATGAGCCGTGATCCCCTAAATCGTGAAACGTTTACCAGTGAAGCACTCGATTCAGACGAATTCGAAAGTTTAGATGCCGTCAATGATGATCATTACGGAAAAAGTAAACCAAGCAAGGCTGACAGCTTACGGGCCCGACGCCAAGTGGAAGCATGGCTAGAAGAGCGTCGACTTCAGCGTGCCATAGAAGACGATTGGGACGAAGAAGAGTAAACGTGAACCTTGAGTAAACGTGAGCCTTGAAGAGCTTGGCCTTCTCAACCAATGAGCGGGCCTAGCTGAAGCGCAATCCAAGCAGCCTAGCCTTTCCTGGTACAGACCTCTATCATCACGCTTTCGCCAGTAGCCAGCTGCTGTCGCTAATTTCTTTCATCAACCTAATGGATCTCCATGGCGCAATACGTTTTCACCATGAACCGGGTTGGCAAAGTAGTGCCGCCCAAAAAGCAAATTCTCAAGGATATTTCACTGTCGTTTTTCCCAGGCGCCAAAATCGGCGTGTTGGGGTTGAACGGTTCGGGAAAATCCACACTGCTGCGCATTATGGCCGGTGTCGATAAAGAGTTTGAAGGTGAAGCTCGTCCGATGCCCGGCATCAATATCGGTTACCTACCCCAGGAACCGGAGCTAGATGACGAGAAAAACGTCCGTGACACGGTCGAAGAAGCCCTAGGCGCGATTAAAGAAGCGCAAGAGAAGCTGGATGCGGTTTATGCCGCTTACGCAGAGCCTGACGCCGATTTTGATGCGCTCGCCAGCGAGCAAGCGCGGCTGGAAAATATCATTGAAGCCGCTGACGCGCATAACTTGGAACGCAAACTAGACGTCGCCGCTGAGGCGTTGCGCCTCCCGCCTTGGGAAGCCAAAGTGGGCAATCTATCAGGTGGCGAACGTCGCCGGGTAGCGCTATGCCGTCTGCTGCTCTCAAGCCCTGACATGCTGCTGCTGGATGAGCCCACCAACCACCTTGATGCCGAATCGGTGGCTTGGCTTGAACGCTTCCTACATGACTATAGCGGCACCGTGGTAGCGATAACCCACGACCGCTATTTCCTGGATAACGTTGCTGGCTGGATCCTGGAGCTAGATCGCGGACAAGGCATTCCGTTTGAAGGTAACTACTCTCAATGGCTTGAGCAGAAAGATCAGCGCTTAAACCAAGAAGCCAAACAGGAAGCGTCGCGTCAAAAAGCGATTAGGCAAGAGCTTGAGTGGGTACGCAGTAACGCCAAAGGTCGTCAGGCGAAAAGCAAAGCGCGTCTCAACCGCTTTGAAGAAATGCAGTCAGGCGATTTCCAGAAGCGTAATGAAACCAATGAAATCTACATTCCACCTGGCCCACGCCTAGGCGACAAAGTCATCGAGTTTCACAATGTCACTAAACGCTTCGATGATAAGCTGCTTTATCAAGACCTCTCCTTTACCATTCCGCCAGGCGCCATTGTGGGCATCGTGGGCGGTAACGGTGCGGGTAAGTCGACCCTCTTTCAGCTAATGACGGGTAACCAGCAGCCTGATTCAGGCGAGGTTGTCATTGGTGAGACCGTCGATATCGCCTATGTCGAGCAGTTGCGCGATGCCCTGGATAACAAGCAGACGGTCTGGGAAGCAGTATCGGATGGTCAGGACATCCTGAACATCAATGGCTACGAAGTCTCTTCGCGCGCCTACGTGGGTCGATTCAACTTTAAAGGCAACGATCAACAGAAGCGTTTATCGGAGCTCTCGGGCGGGGAACGCGGTCGCTTACAGCTTGCCCAAACGCTTAAACAAGGCGCCAACGTCTTGTTGCTCGATGAGCCATCAAATGACCTGGATATCGAAACGCTACGGGCGCTGGAAGACGCACTACTGGCCTTCCCGGGGTGCGCCATGGTGATTTCTCACGATCGCTGGTTCTTGGATCGTATCGCCACGCACATTATGGCGTTTGAAGGTGATTCTGAAGTGGTCGTGTTTGAAGGCAACTACGCAGAATACGAAGAAGACCATAAAAAACGGGTTGGTAACGACACACCTAAACGCATGAAATACAAGCGTATTGATGCCTGATAATTGGCCTCGCGCTAACGGCGTTATGAACAACAAGAAGGCCCCGCAAAGCGGGGCCTTCTTGTTGGTAGTGACTATCCCAATCAGTCACTGGCAGGCAGTCAATTGAACCGGCGAGTACTATCGATGCGGACTCCCCCTAACACCTACCGCCGACGACCGGTCATAAAGGAAACAATAGACAGGACAAAAAATAGGACGAAAAGAATTTCTGCAATTATCGAAGCAGCCCCGGCGACACCCGAAAAGCCTACCATGCCCGCGATAATCGCAATGATCAGAAAAATAACGGCATTCCCTAGCATCCTGCGCTCCTTCCCTTGGTAACGCTTGCCTTGCGCCATGTCTGCCACGCCATCGCATGACGGCACTACATGTTAAAGGTGGTAAACACCTTTCGACATCACTTTCGATACCAGCCGCATCCCCCACTTTGCTGGGGCTGGGAAACGCACACCACCCGCCTCAATGGCCAGGTGAGCATGGTGGGCTTCATCGGCAGCCATTTGGCGCAATATAACCCGTGAGCGATGATCGTCTGAGGGAAGCGCTTTTTGATGCACATCCAGCTGCCTGCCCAGCTCTTCTTGGGCCGCCGCCACAATACCCAAACTGATCCGGTCACTGATCACGCCGGTCGTGGCGCCGATACCAAACGAAGCGACATAAACGAGAGGGTTAAAGTAACTCGTTCGGCTTTGTAGCTGCGTCAGACGCTCGTCGCACCAGGCCAAGTGATCGAGCTCTTCTAACGCGGCATGATCCATCTGTTTACGCGCCAGGGGGAGCTTAGCCGTGGCACTTTGCCCCTGGTACAGCGCTTGGGCACCCACTTCCCCCGTATGAGTGATGCGCATTAAACTTGCTGCGTGACGGCGCTCCAGATCGTCGAGGGGCCCATCAACAGCGCTGTCAGCCGGATTGGTGCGCTGCGAGGCGGCTGCATGCGGCATGAGCGTACGTAAAAAGATATCAAACTGATGAATGACGCGATCTGAACGACTCTGCAGACGATCCATAACAACACTCCGTCGTTGTAGGCTAGATTGTTGTAAGCTAGCAAACGGCTTCGCCTAACCGGCGGGCCAAGTGAAGACACGCCCGCCCATTAAATGCATATGAATATGGTAGACCGTTTGACCGCCCATTTCGTTGCAGTTCATCACAACGCGATACCCGTCTTCAGCAAACCCCTGCTCGCGGGCTAGCTTAGCAGCGGTAAACTGCAGCCGCCCGATGGTGGCAAGGTCGGCTTCATCGATATCGTTGAGTGTCGCGATATGCTTTTTAGGGATAATCAGCTGGTGGGTCGGCGCCTGAGGGCCGATATCGTTAAACGCCAGCACATGGTCGTCTTCATACACGATATCCGCTGGTATTTCGCGCTCGATGATTTTACAAAACAGACAATCCATACCGCTCTCCTTTATCAGCTAACTGTCACTTGAGTGACGCCTTATCGCTATTAGCTTAATGCTTGCCCCCGTGAGAGCTCGCATGCTCTCAACACCTTTTATCGGAAACGTCTTTGGGCAAGAAGATGCCTAACCAAGGGGGCAAGAATCAGCTCCATCGCCAGCGACATTCTCGCCCCCGGCACCACTAGCGTATGCGGTCGCGTCATAAATGAGTCTTTGATCATCGCCAGCAGCCAGGGGAAATCGACGGTGGAAGGGTCCCGAAAGCGGATAACCACAAACGACTCAGCGTCGGTAGGAATATCCTGCACCTCAAAGGGGTTAGAGGTATCGACGGTAGGCACACGCTGAAAATTAATATGCGTGCGTGAAAACTGCGGCTGAATATAACGAACATAGTCGTCCATTCGGCCTAGAATGGTGTCGATGACCGCTTCTTGGGAATAGCCACGCAGCTTGGTGTCTCGATCGATCTTTTGAATCCATTCCAAATTCATGGTTGGCGCTACCCCGACCAACAAGTCCACGTGACGAGCGATGTCGTACTCTTCGGTCACCAACCCCCCATGCAGGCCTTCATAAAATAGAAGATCGGTCCCACAGGGCAGTGACTGCCACTCGGTAAACGTGCCTACGCGATAGCCCGCTTCAATTTTTTGCTTATCCTCGGCGTGAATATAGTGCCGAAATGTGCCGGCGCCGTGTTCGCCATACTCGCTGAAGAGGCCTTCCAGGCGATCCAATAAGTTAGCTTCTACGGCAAAATGCGAAAGCTCATCTTTACGCTCGGGTTCTTCCCGAAAGATACGGTGCAGGTCATCGCGGGTATAGCGGTGAAAGGCATCGCCATCGACGACGGCTGCATGTACGTCCTCGCGAAGAAACATCCGTTCAAAGCTGCGCCGCACGGTGGTCGTGCCTGCCCCGGAAGAGCCAGTGACGGCGATAATCGGATACTCCCGCGACATCAGCCACTCCTCGCATCGGCAAGCGCTCGTTTGACGGGTTCAGGCACCTCGACAGGGCGCCCCGTCGCCAGATCAATGAGCAATTGATTGACGCGAGCCGTAGCGACTACCTGCTCGGAGTCCGCCAGGTAGACACGCTGATAAATCGTCAACGCTTTTCCCTGCGGTTCGGGCACCGCGGTCTCGATCATTAGCGCGTCCGGCGAACGTGCTTCATGTTGATACTGCACTGCAAGGTCCGCAACAACCGAAGGATGCCCACCCATGTCCCACTCAGGCAAGTCCAACGCCGCAAAGGCTTGGCTGCGCGCCTCATGGAGCAGCGATACCAGCGCATCGTGCCCCAGGTGGCGCCCATAGTTCATATCGGTTATCCGCACTGTCAAAGAGTGACGATGAATGACCGCTTCAGCGGGGAAGTCCAGCTTGACACGCTCCATGCCTTTTCCTCGTCAGTGAATTAGAAAACCGTAGTTGGTGTAGGCTATTTGCTTAGCGTTGATGAGCGTCAAACCTACTCAGCCCTCGCGGGCTATCGCTCTGAAGGCGATATCACGCCGACACTCGACACCTTCCCAGTAAATTGCATCGACGCCTTGGTAGGCTTTTTGCTGTGCTTGTGAAACGCTATCGCCTAACGCGGTGACGCACAGCACACGACCGCCTGCCGTGGTGATTTCACCCTGCGCATTGTGCGCGGTGCCGGCGTGAAACACTTTGCAACCAACCTGTTCAGCCCCGGCTAAACCATTAATCACATCGCCTTTGCGATAGCTGCCAGGATAACCACCGGCGGCCAGCACCACGCCCACCGCGGCGCGTGGATCCCACTCACAGTGACGCCCGGCAAGCTTACCCTCGGCACCTGCCAAGCAGAGCTCAGCAAAATCTGACAGCAAGCGCAGCATGATCGGCTGGGTTTCAGGGTCGCCAAAGCGGCAGTTATACTCGATGACGCGAGGGTTTCCAGAGGCATCAATCATTAAGCCGGCGTATAGGAACCCCGTGTAGGCATTACCCTCGGCAGCCATACCGCGCACGGTGGGCAGAATCACCTGTTCCATGATGCGCGCGTCTATCTCAGCAGTCACCACCGGCGCGGGGGAATAAGCCCCCATTCCGCCCGTGTTGGGGCCAGTGTCACCATCGTAGGCGCGCTTGTGATCCTGGCTGGTGGCCATGGGCACGACATTTTCCCCGTCCACCATGACAATAAAGCTCGCCTCTTCCCCTTCGAGGAACTCTTCGATCACCACCCGCGCACCGGCGTCGCCAAACGCATTGGCCTCCAGCATGTCACGAATGGCGGCTTCCGCTTCCGCTTCGCTAAGCGCCACAATGACACCCTTGCCCGCAGCCAAGCCATCCGCTTTGATCACGATGGGCGCGCCCATTTTTTCAAGATAGGCAAGCGCAGGCGTCACATCGGTAAACGTTTGATAGTCCGCTGACGGGATGTCGTGACGGGCCAGGAAGTCTTTGGTGAAAGATTTGGAGCCCTCCAATTGGGCGGCCGCTTGGGTAGGCCCAAAGATCGTTAAGCCCGCTGCTTGAAAGCGATCGACAACACCGTCTACCAAGGGCGCCTCGGGGCCCACCACGGTAAGTTCCACCTGCTCGTCACGGGCAAAAGCGATCAGGCCTTCTAAATCGGTGGCCTCGATGGCGACGTTGGTGAGCTTGGGCTCTGTCGCCGTCCCCGCATTGCCGGGGGCAACGAATACCTGTTCCACCTGTTTCGATTGCGCTAATTTCCAAGCCAGGGCGTGTTCACGACCACCGCCGCCTATCATCAAAACCTTCATGTGCATCCTTCTCAAACGGGAGAGCTTATCGGCGGCATTATGCCACAGCACAGCCACAAGTGGGGTCAGGAGGTCGGTTTGTTGTCATCGTGAGCGTCTTTGTCTGGCTGCTTGGTCTCCTCTGACTCACCGGTTTGGCCGGGCTGGTTCAGGGTGTTTTGCCAAAAGCGCATGTTCTCTTCCGCTAATTCGCGCATAAATTCCAATGGCGTATTTCGCATCGCTTGTTTCCATTGGCTTTGCAGGCGTTTTTGCTGCTCCAACATCAGTTGGGTGCCCTGCTCAAGATAGCGCGACAGCGGCAACGGCGATGTCATATCGTAAACGCGGATCAACTGCGCCAGCAGGTCGTTAGAAAACACTTCGGCTTCACTGTCCGCTTGTTCTTGCTCGATGATGATAGAGAGCAAGATAGTGCGCGTTAGATCTTCCCTACTTTTGGCATCCTCTACCCGAAACGGCTCTTCTTCGATAATCAAACGACGCAGATCTTCCAGCGTTACATAGCGGCTTTGCTGGGTATCATACAATCTACGGTTAGCATATTTACGAATCACGCGCACAGCGCTTCTCCTTTAACGCGATAGGGGCTTTTGCTCCCGATACTGGTATTGTGCCTGCAACACGCACCCATGCAAGCAACCTGAATAGTTTAGCCAAACGCAATACGCCTGCTCTTTGACCAATAGACCTCTACTATGAATTTGATTTTGCTCGATCCCGATGAACTCACCGACGATAATCACGTTTGCATTACCGACCCGCGTCGGCTTCTGCATCTGCGCGACGTCCACCGTGCCGCGCCCGGCGACCTGTTAACCGTCGGCGTGCAAGGTGGCAGCATGGGAAAAGCCGTGCTGAAGGAGCTGACGGCGGAACGCGCCTATTTCCAACTGGAAGCTCTCAATGAGCCGCCACCGCCGCCGCTTCCCGTGCACTTGGTGTTAGCGCTACCCCGCCCACGGATGCTGGCGCGCACGCTGGAACATGTAACGGCGCTGGGAGTAAAAGAGATAACGTTACTGCATACCAAGCGGGTCGAAAAAAGCTACTGGCAGTCTCCGGAGTTACGCGACGACAAGATTCACCAACACTTAGTCCTCGGCCTGGAGCAAGCCCGTGATACACAGCTACCCAGGGTTACGCTAAGTAAAGGATTTCGTCCTTTTCTTGAGCAGCAACTGCCTGATTTGCTTAGCAAACGACGCGGCTTGCTGGCCCACCCCGGCTTACCTGATCCCTGCCCAAGAAACATCAGTGAACCCACCCTGTTATTAGTAGGACCAGAGGGTGGGTTTATCGCTTGGGAAGTCGAGCAATTGCTAGCCGCGGGCTGTGAAGGCATGCACCTTGGCCCGCGTATCTTACGCGTCGAAACCGCCGTGACGGCACTCCTATCACGGCTTTTTTAAGCGCTGACTGGCTTAACGGTGCGCGTCAGGACTGGTCATCTTCCGGGTCGTGGGGAACCACGGTCGAGCTTTCCCCGCACCCGGGTGCTTGCAAGAAGGTTTCGCGCACATCCAGCAAGCCCAAGTGGCTAATCGTGCGGCGACCCAGCAGTAGTGGGTAGTTCATCTCTTCACGGTCGCGCAAACTAAACTGTTCTTCATAGATGGTATCGCCCATACACACTTCGAGTAGCACGACCGGACGCTCATCGCGACCACCCGCGCCCCGGACGGCTAACTCTCGATACATCGGGCGTTCAATTTGGTCACTAAATACCTCACCGCTCTCCTGATCTTCCAGCTTGAGGCGAAAGCGAACCCACTCTTCATCGTCCTGCTCAAAGATTTCGATATCCCGTGCATCCAGTGAAGAAGTCAATGCCCCGCTATCGAGTTTGGCCTTCACCTCAATATCCCAGGGCTGGAGGGTGGCTTTTTCCACCCAGCCGAAGACTTTCTCCTCATCGGCCATGGCCACGGAAGACGTTAACAAGCCCGCTAATATCGCGCTACCCAACCCCATTTTACGCATTAAGTGCATAGCATCCTCCCTGTTCAATTAACGTAAGCCGATTACTCCGTGCGACGACGTAACTGCTCAAGTAGCGCTTGTGTCGCAAATCCATCCGGTATTAACCCCTGATCGCGCTGGAAGTTCCTCAGACCCTGGCGGGTATTGGGGCCCATGACGCCATCCGCGCCCCCCACCGAATAACCCGCACGGTTTAAACCGCGCTGAAGCGCTTGCACGTCGTCACGCGTCAGCGGGGCCTGATCGCGTGGCCAGGCATGCTGAATGCCAGCACGTTCCCCGATGGCATCACCCAGTGTCGCGACGGCCAATGCATAACTGGTGGCATTGTTATAACGTAAAATGGCACGGAAATTAGCACCCACCAAAAAGGCAGGTCCATTGGCCCCAGCGGGGATAACGATGGCAGAATTGTCAAAATCTGGCAGCTCGCCCTGCTGCGCTCGCACGCCTTGATCCCGCCATTCGTCGCTGCTGCGACGCTCTGTTTGCGCATAATCGAAACCATCGGGCAACATTACCTCAACGCCCCACGGCTGGCCGGTTTGCCAGCCTGCCCGATCAAGATAGTTAGCCGTCGATGCCATCACATCAGGAATGCTGCCCCAGATATCGCGGCGGCCATCACCATCGCCGTCGACTGCATACGCTTCAAAACTGCTGGGGATAAACTGGGTATGGCCCATTGCTCCCGCCCAAGACCCTTTCATCTGCTCGGCGGCGATGTCCCCTTCGTCGATAATACGCAGGGCCGCAAGAAGCTCACCACGGGCAAAATCACGACGTCGCCCATCATAAGCCAGCGTCGCAAGCGACTCTAACGTAGAGAAATCACCAAAATTGCTGCCGTAGTTACTTTCAATTCCCCAGATGGCGACAATGATTTCGGCAGGAACGCCATAGCGCTGCTGCATTTGTAAGGCGGTATCCCGGTGGGCGGCCAATTTTTCCTGGCCGTTAGCCACCCGTGTGGCCGACACCGCCGTGTCGAGATACTCCCAAATAGGGCGAACAAACTCGGGCTGATAGCCGTCGAGCTCAATCACTCGCTCGCGATAACGTACGACATCCAAGGCGTCGCGCAGAGTTGCTTCGCTGACGCCCTGCTCAGCGGCATATTGGCGAAACGACTGAAGCCACTGCTGAAAGTTGGCATAGCTAACCTCCGTAGCAGTCTGCGTATCGACTTCGGTCATCAGTTGCGTGTTGGCTAACGCAGCGCTTCCAGCAAAAGGCGTGGTCAACGCGACAATAAAAGAGGCACACGCTAAAGGGCGTAATGAGCGCCCTGAAGAGAAATGTCGAGACATGAACGATATCCTTAGGCAGTCCTTGGCATGCCTGGGATGATGGCCTAGAAAAGTCGTAGATACCAGCCTTGACGGCTGGCCACAGGCAAAGACTACTTCACAAGCGCCATTTTGGGCGGCTCGGCGGAAGTCACCGTCTCTTGACGGGGAATCAATCAACGTTCCCACTGTTCAGGCTCCACACAGGGTGCCTTATAGGCGAGTGGATCTACACGCCAGGGTTGATGGCGTGCTAATCCATGAGGGACGTTTTCGAGCTGTTTTAACCAGTGCGCCACATACAGACCCTGAGGATCATAGTGGCCGGCTTGCTTAAGGACGTTAAAGTAGCGATCCTGCCGTGGATCACGTCCAACGCCGGCAATGTAGCGCCAATTGCCCCAATTACTGGCCACATCGTAATCGATCAAGCAGTGCTCAAACCACAGCGCACCTAAGCGCCAATCCACGTTTAAATCTTTGACTAAAAAACTGGCGACGTTTTGCCTAGCGCGATTGGATAACCAGCCCGTCGTGCTAAGCTCCAGCATCGCGGCATCTACAAACGGCAGTCCTGTCTCGGCATTGCGCCAAGCGTCAAAAGCGGCACACGGCGCGTCAGGTTGGCCGGCACCAAACATTTTGGCCCCTTCCAGCTCAGCAGCGAGGATAAAATACTCCCGCCATAGCAGCTCGAAAGTGATCCAGTAACTCGATTCGTTACTACCGTTCTCTGCTTCCCACGCTTTTACTGCCGCATACACCTGGCGAGCCGATAAGCAGCCTCTGGCGAGCCAAGGGGAGACGCGGGTAGAAAAATTCGCGCCCAATAAGCCATTGCGAGTTTTCTTGTAGGTTTGCGCGCCTTGTTGGTGCCACAAGTAATCGTGCAGGCGCGCATGCGCTTCCGACTCCCCTCCTCGATAGGCGTAACCCTGACGGTTATCGGGCTGCCATGTGGCACTTTGCTCACAGACCGCTTTTAAGGGCGGAAATCCTCTGGGGGCGTCAGGCCAAGAGGGCAGCGTTACCGGCGCACTGCGATTTTCAGGCACCACACATACTTGCTCTACGCTGCGTCTAAAGGCGGAAAAACTGTCGGGTAGTGCCGCTTGCTCGAAAGGCAACGCCTGACGGTCAAAGAGCCGTCCACTCTCCATGCACTGAACGCTTGTTTCGCTAGGCAAGGAGGCTACAACCGACTGTATATGCGCGCGCTCTTCAACGCCTGGGTGCTCGGCAACTCTTACTTGGCGGGCATTGAGCGAAGCGGCCAATTCGATGACCACCTTGCTCGGCTTCCCAACGCGTACCAACAAATCACTGCCGCGCTGCAAAAGCTCACCGCGCAATTCCATTAAGCTTTGCCATAAAAAGCGCAATCTCGCGGGTCCCATACGCGGCGTCGATTCGCCCTCAATGAGAGGCGCCAACCACTTCTCATCAACAACATAGAGACAAAGCAGATGGCTGGGGGTATCGGTGAAGTGGAAAAGTGGGTTATCGGCAATACGCAGGTCATCTTGCAACCAGACTATATCGGTCGTGGTGTTCATGCTTGTGCCTCCTTGGGGTGCTTCTCTACTTGGGGCTGCGACGGCAGCGTTCGCTGCAGTAGCGCACGTCATCCCAGCAGCGCGCCCATTTTTTGCGCCAAGTGAATGGCCGTAGGCATTGAACGCAAGTTTTTTGGGGCAGATGTTGTTTACGGTGCATATCACGGTACCCGTACACCTATGTTTCCTACAGTAAAACATAGACACACTATCTTATACAGTACAATTATTGTACATAACCTATTTTAAATTATTTGTATAAAATTCGGCATCATTAAATAGCAGCCAAAAAAAACCACCCGAAGGTGGCTTGGAGAGTGATGCGTTTCAGTTTGAAGAGAGCGCCCTGTTCGGCTAGTCAGGATCTGTCTCCCTCGGTTGCCGCTTAGCGTTTTCCTGGGTTTCCAGGCCACTTTTCAGTTCGTGGGTCAATGGATCGTAGTTAGGGCGTAGCTCGTCTTTGACCGTTCCACTCCACAGCTTGGAACCGACAAAATAACCGGCTCGTCCCATCACGTGTGCCGCCACGGGTGCAGTCATCAAAATAAACACGATAATGGCAAACGACCGGGCCACAATACCCACTTCCGCAAAGTGCATCGCCGCAGCCAGCATAATTAAAATCACCCCTAGCGCCGCCGCCTTCGTGGTCGCATGCATACGCGTCAGCAAATCAGGCAACCGCAACAATCCGATAGAAGCGAGCAGCATAAACAGGGCGCCGCCTATGATTAACGACCCTTTTAAAAAATCAATCATCGCGTGGGCCTCCCCTTTCTAAAAAGCGTGCAAATGCGATAGTTGCTAAAAACCCCATCAAGGCGATGACAATGGCGGCATCTAGAAAGCTGGCAACGTTCGATTTAATGGCATAGACGCCGACTAGCCCCACCACCGTGGTCGAAAAAAGCTCCAATGCGACCACACGGTCAGGCAGGCTTGGGCCCCGTACGACACGAACAAAAGTGAACACTAGGGCCAAGCTCATGATGACTTGGCTAATAAGAATGACGGTATCCATTAGCGAAACAGCTCCAAAGCCCGATGCTCCATCTCTTTTAAATTACGCCGTAACTCTTCTTCGTTATCTAAAAACATGGCATGGATGTAGAGCACTTTACGGTCATCAGACACATCCAGACTCAGCGTTCCTGGTGTCAAGGAAATCAGGTTGGCCACCATGGTAATTTCCATTTCGGTGCGGGCGGAAAGCGGCAAGGCGATCACACCAGGCTTCATGTGCCAGGGAGGAGTGACAATATCGAAAGCAACACGCAAGTTAGCTTGAATCAGCTCCTTTACAAAAAAGGCAATAAAACCGATTAAGCGGGGTATGCGAGCAGGATAACCTTTTAATGCATCTATTTGAGGTTCCAGCAGCACTAGAGTGATGTAGGCGAAGATCAAGCCAACCAGAAGGTTCAAGCCGCTGAAGTCTCCGCTCAACAGCACCCAGGCCAACCCTAGCAGCAAGTTCCAGATAGCCCCGGTCATGGTACTGCCTCCCCGTCATCAGCCTCAGGTTCTGTTGCTGCCGCGGCGGACGACTCCAACAGCACATCTTCTGCACTGGCGGCAGCCCCCAGCACGGCTTCGATATACCCCTGAGGTTCAAGCAACTGATCGCCAATACGGGTCATGGCCCACATGATCGGCTCTGCAAACACGCCTATCAGTAACGTGGAGAGTGCCAGCACCATCACCGGTAAATACATCATCCACAGGCTGGGCTTTAAGAGACGGCCATCGTCGCCAACCGGGGTGGCCGTTTCAGGGACGAGGTTATCTTCAGGCAAGGACTTCCAGAACACTTCGTTCCATATTTTAACCATGGAGTAGAGCGTCATTAAGCCCACCGCCAGGGCAATGCCGGTGGCCACATAAGCTTCTACTTCCAGGCCCGCCCGTACAATCACAAACTTGGCAAAAAAGCCGGAGAGCGGCGGCACACCCGCCAGTGAAAAGGCCGAGAGAAAAAAGGCAACGGCTAACCATGGGCGCTCGCGGTAAAGCCCACCCATCTTTTTAAGCTGGTAAGTTCCCTGCAAACGATGCGTAATGCCGCTGATCAAAAAGAGGTTGGTCTTTACCACCATATTGTGGACGATCGCAAATACACCGCCGGCAATCGCCAACGGTGTGTAAAGTGCCAACCCTAAAATCATGTAGCCAATTTGGCTGACAATATGAAACGATAAAATGCGCCTGAACTCATACTGAGCCGCCGCACCCAGCACGCCAGTGACCATGGTGAACACAGCGCCCCAAAGCATGATGTCCTGAAGATACCCCATGGTTTGGTCAAACATCAGCGTGAAGACACGAAACATTGCATAAACGCCCACCTTGGTGAGCAAACCAGCGAACAGGGCTGAAACGGCGACTGGCGGCGTGTGGTAAGAGGCTGGTAACCAAAAGAACAGTGGAAAAGCCGCCGCTTTGATTCCAAACGCCACCATGAACATGACCGCCAACACCTCGACCATACCGGTGTGCTCAGCCTCGTCCATGCGCAGCGCAATATCGGCCATGTTCAGTGTGCCCACCATGCCATAGAGCAGCCCCACTGCCGTGAGAAAAATCACCGACGCTAGCAGGTTTAAGGTGACGTATTTGATCGCCCCTTCCATTTGCGCGCGCTCGCCACCCAGGATCAAGAGCGCAAACGAAGCCACCAACATGACCTCGAACCACACATAGAGGTTAAAGATATCCCCCGTCAAAAAAGCGCCCATTACGCCAGCCAGCAGCAGGTGCATTAAGGGGTAGTAACCGAATTTTTCGTGGCCACGGCCGGTGGTGGCCAATGAATAGAGCCCCATTGCCAAGCCAATGATGGCCGTCATCAACACCATCACTGCACTTAGCAGGTCGGCAATCAAGGTAATCCCAAACGGCGCTGGCCAACTGCCCATTTGCATCGTGACGTAGCCATCCGACCATGTTGAGACAAACAGCCACAAACTGACCAGCAGCAACGCCGCATTCCCTGCCACGGCTAAAAACCGCTGCATGGGCCGCGAGCGCCAAAACAATAGCGAAATAGCCCCTGATAACAAAGGCAAGAGGACGGGAAGAGCGACTTCAGGCCTCACGTATCAGTATCCTTCATCTTATCGAGATCATCGGCTTTGACGACTTCGTAGGCACGTCGAATCAATACCACTGCAAACGCAAGTACCCCGAAGGCAATCACGATCGCGGTCAGTACGACTGCTTGAGGCAAGGGGTCGGCAACGCCGCTTGGTGGCTGCATCATGCCCTCTGCAATCAGCGGCGGCACGCCTCGGGTCATGCCCGCCGTCGTAAAAATTAGTAAATTGGCCGCGTTGGAAAGCAGCATCAAGCCAATGACCAATTTGACGATCGAGCGCCGCAGCATCATAAAAATGGCGGTTGCATACAGCAAGCCAATCGCCACTGCCATCAATGGTTCCATGCTGAGGCTCCTGTTAGCTCAAGGCTCATCTTTATCGACCTCCATTAGCGTCATCACCATGCCAGTCACAGAGCCCAGCACAGCAAAATAAACACCAATATCAAAAATAAGCGGTGTCGAGGCTTTGAAATCGATAACGGGAATGGTCCACCACTGGGCGGTCAAAAAAGGCTGGCCTAAAAACCAAGCAGGCACCACCGATATCATCCCCAGCAGCAGGCCGATGCCGATCAAGTCGCGGGGGTCGACCATCCGCAGCACTTCTTTGGTCGCACTGACCCCAAAGGCAAAGAGATAGAGTGTAAAGGCCCCTGCCGCTACTAACCCCGCAATGAAACCACCGCCCGGCTCGTCATGCCCCCGCAGCAATAGGAAAATAGAAAACATCAATTGCAGCGGCATTAAAAAGCGTGCCGCTGTATTGAGAATAATCGTGCCTGACTTAACCATCGTAAGGCTCCTTGCTGGTCACTTTACTGCCCTCTGCGTGTTTGCCATCGCTGCTCTCTCCATGCCGCAGCTTAAGCATCGCGATAACCCCAATCGCTGCGAGTGCCAGCACGAACATCTCACCCAGAGTGTCCAGCGCCCGGTAGTCAACCAAAATGACATTGACGATATTGCGGCCGTAAGCCAACGGCGCGCTGTTCTCAATCATGTACGTTGAAATCGGTTCAAACTGCTGAATGCTCCACGCCGTCATAATCAGTAAACAGATCAAAATACCCATCGCGGCAGCGACGGCGCCATCACGGATACGTTCAAGGCTCGTTGAAAGATTGGAAAACCGTGGCAGCCGGAACAACACCAGCACGAGTAAAATCACCGTTAAGGTTTCTACCAGTAGCTGCGTAATGGCTAAGTCGGGCGCGCTGAATAAAATAAAAATGAGCGCAATGGAGAAGCCCATCACGCCAACCGACACGACGGCCCCAAGACGAGAACGCGTCGTGGTGGCAAACAGCGCGCTCATTGCCATCGTGCCCGCCACTACCGCTTCATGGAAACGCACCTCAAAATCAAAAGTCACTATTGGCGAATGGCGTACCAGAATCGAGTGACCAATCAGTGCAATGAGCGTGATCAGCATCACTAAAATATAGTTACGCATATAACCATTTTGCAGCAGCCGCGTTTGCCACTCAGAGAACTGCACGATGCCGTTCATCATGCGCTCATAGCCCGCCTCAGGGCCGTGGCGCATCACCGGCGTCAACATCGCAAGCTTGGCACGCACACGATCCCACCGCTTAAAGAGTAAGAAGCCAATCGCTAGGCTAATAATTGACATGCCAAGTGCTACGTTAACGCCGTACCAAAGCGAAAGCGCCACATTAATCGTTTCCCCTGAGACAGCGGTGGCAGCGGCTGTTAACAACCCATTTGCGCCAAGTAAAGCAGGCATAAGGCCGAGCAGGAGCGACCCTAAAGCTAGCAACGCAGGGCCCACTAACATGCTCCGCGGCGCTTCATGCGGCACTTGGGGCGTGTGGTGGCGCTTCCCATAAAAAGGCCGTAACGCAACGATAAAAGCAACCGCGATGGTTAAAATAGAGGCCACAAACGCCAACAGCACCAGCAGCAGGCGGAAACTATCGGCCCCCAGCACAGCCTCCAGCATCAGCTCCTTGCCAATAAAGCCAAGCAGCGGCGGAACGCCCGCCAGTGAAAGCGACGCGATCAGCGCAATCATGGCCGTTATCGGCATGATCGAACGCAACCCACCCATCTGAGTGACATCTTTGGTGCCGGTCTCATGGTCAAGTATGCCGGCGACCATAAAGAGCGCTCCTTTATAGAGCGAATGGGCGAGCAGAAAGGTAACGAATGCCGTCATTGCGTACTCGGTGCCAATCCCCAGCAGAATTGTTAACGTGCCCAATGCCATGATGGTTGAGTAAGCCAGCAGCTTTTTAATGTGGGTGTGGTGAATAGCCAAAAAGGCACCGACCACCATGGTGATGGCGCCTACCACCGAAAGCACGCCAATCCACATCGGCGTACCCCCCAGCTCTGGGTGCAAGCGGGCCAATAGATAAATCCCCGCTTTCACCATCGTGGCCGAGTGCAGGTATGCCGACACCGGCGTAGGCGCCGCCATTGCATTGGGTAGCCAGAAGTGAAACGGGACCTGGGCGGACTTGGTGAAGGCTCCCACTAACAGGCAAACCAACATGGGGGTATAGAGGGCGTGTTCGCGCAAATCGGCTTCTTGGTCAAAAATGTCTGCCAATGACCAACTACCGCTCGCAATGCCTAGCAACACCAGCCCAGCCATCAACGCTAAGCCGCCCGCGACGGTCACGAATAGCCCCTGCCGTGCTGACTTGCGGGCGTTGATATCAGCGTGATTAAAACCGATCAACAAATAAGAGGTAATGCTGGTCAGTTCCCAGAAAATAAACAACGTAAAGAGACTATCCGCCAGCACCAAGCCCAGCATTGAAACCATAAAGGCGACAAGCGCGATATGAAACCGGGCTATATCAGGATGCCCTTTTAGGTAGCCGCCGGCGTAGACCAACACACAGGCCCCCATCACGGTAATCAATAACCCAAACAGCAGAGACAGGCCATCCAGTAAAAAGGTGAGGCTAATGCCTAGAGAAGGTACCCACTGCCACTCAAAGAGTAAGCGGCCATTTTGGATAATGTCCGGCGCTTGAAGTAACAGCCACACGGCTAGCAGAGCAGGAAATAGCGCCAATAAAAGACTGGTGCGCTGGCCAAACCAGCGGTTCAACAGGGGCGAAAATGCGGCCAGCACGAAACCCATCAATACGGCGAACTGTATCAAGCGAAACCTCCAGAGTAATGAAAGGCCCACCCTTCGAGTCGAGGCGAATGCCCAGGCATCATGCCTTGTCACTCACTTTTGAGCGTTGAAATAATGTGATTCTGAAGCTGTACACCTTATAACAGTCATTATTGACTGACCAGCCAAGCGCATAAACGCAAACAGCCGCTCAGGATCATCTCACCGAGCGGCTGCTGCTAGGTACCTCTTAGTTAGTGAAGCGTTGCTCTATTAAGCAACCGACAACCACCCTGCTAATTCATTGTTGATAACGCGTAGCAGCGCGTCGATGTGGTCATCACGGTCATTGAGGCAAGGGATATAACTAAACGTTTCTCCGCCCGCTTCCATAAAGCTATCGTGAATTTCCTCTTCAATTTCTTCTAACGTTTCGACGCAATCAGACGAGAACGCAGGTGACATGATGGCAATATGCTTATGCCCCTGCTTGGCAAGTTCCGCTACGTGTTTAACCGTTTGCGGGCCCACCCACTTTTCAGGGCCAAACTGTGATTGGAAAGCGGTATCCACCTCTTCTTTACTGAAGCCAAGCTTTTCCCGCAACAGCCGCGTCGTTTTCTGACACTGGCAGTGGTAAGGGTCTCCCTCCATTAAATAACGCTCGGGAACGCCATGATAACTGGCGACCAATTTGGTGGGACGCGTCGAGAAGCTGTCGTACGCTTCTTGAACGGAATTGGCCAGTGCCTGAACGTAGGCGGGATGATCGAAATAGGCGGGCACCGTGCGGATATAAGGCTGCCACTTCATTTTCATCAGCGTGCGAAACGCCTGGTCATTGGCCGTTGCAGTGGTGGGCGAGCCGTATTGCGGGTAAAGCGGAAAGAAAACGATTTTCTCACAGCCCTTCTCCTTCAATCGGGTCAACACGCTTTCCGTCGAAGGGTTTCCATAGCGCATACAGAAATCGACCTCGACATCGTCGCCATAAAGCGCTTTCAACCGCGCCGTCATTTTCTCGGTCTGAGCGCGGGTAGTAGTGAGCAGCGGGCTTTCATTCTTCTCGTTATTCCAGATTCCCCGGTACGCCTTACCCGAAGAGAACGGCCGCTTCGTCAAAATGATCAGTTGCAGTAACGGCTGCCATTTCCAACCCGCATAGTCGACTACACGCTTATCAGAGAGGAATTCATTCAGGTAACGACGCATTGACCAGTAGTCGGTGGCATCCGGCGTGCCCAAATTGGCAAGTACAACACCGACTTTGGCACGCGGAACCGGCGGGTGATCACTGGGCGCATGAGCCAAGCGGCCCTCGCCCTGCTGATCCTTGACGACATGTTCGGTCATTACACTGCTCCTGGTAAATAACGGTGTCACTGAAGGCTACTTCAAGATAAAAACAGCTTAAATACTATCACTTTTCGGCAAAGTGGCGGCATAAAGTTATACTATTGACATCATTTGTATAACTACAGGCTAACTCATGTCCAAGCCCTTACTGCTAGTGCTCGGCGATCAGCTCTCTTTATCCCTGACGACGCTACGCCAAGCGCCCACTGGCGCGGTGGTTGCGCTTTGCGAAGTGGCTGAAGAAGCACGCTACGTACCCCACCATATCCATAAGATTGGGCTTTTTCTGGCCGCGATGCGCCATTTTGCCGAAACGCTGCGCGAAGAAGGCTTTCAAGTACACTACAGCGCGCTGGGTGACGATGATAATACCCACTCCCTTGTTGATGAGGCGGAACGCATCGCAAAACAGTATGGCTGTGACGAAATACGCGTCGCACGGCCCGGCGAATGGCGGCTTTGCGAAACGATGCGGCAGCGTGATGACGCAGCGATTCCCTGGCGGGTGTTAGAGGATGAGCGCTTCTTCACCACGCCTGAGGCGTTCAACCAATGGGCAAAAGGGCGCAAGCAGCTTCGGCTCGAGTATTTTTACCGGGAGCAGCGCAAGCGAACGGGATTACTCATGGAAGGTGATGAACCGGCGGGGGGTAAGTGGAATTTCGACCACGACAATCGTCAGCCTATCAGTGAGGAACTCGATTTCCCCGACCTACCGCAACATCGCCAAGATGCGTTGACCAAAGCGGCGCTGGCGGATGCGGAGCACCACTTCAGTGACCATATGGGCTCCTTGGCAAATTTTAATCTACCGGTGACGCGTCGGCAGGCGTTGGTGGATCTCAGGCATTTTATTCAGCATGGACTAGCACAGTTTGGCCGCTATCAGGATGCCATCAGCGATTCAGCACCGTTTCTGTATCACTCCCGGCTATCGGCAGCGATGAACATCGGTTTACTCTCCCCCCAAGAGGTATGCGAAGCCGCCGAACAGTGCTATTTCGCGGGCGACGCCCCCATTAATGCCGTTGAAGGGTTTATCCGCCAAATCCTCGGCTGGCGCGAGTATGTACGCGGGCTCTATTGGACACAGATGCCCGGCTATAAAGCTGCCAACCAACTCGATTTTAAACGTGACCTTCCCGACTTTTACTGGGATGCCGCCACGGATATGCGCTGTTTACAGCGCGCCATTCAGATGACCATCGACCACAGCTACGCTCATCACATTCAACGGTTAATGGTGACGGGCAATTTTGCCTTACTGTGTGGGGTAAAACCCGAAGCGCTATGCGATTGGTACTTAGCGGTGTATGCCGATGCCAGCGAATGGGTAGAACTGCCTAATACGCTGGGCATGGTGCTCCATGCAGACGGGGGGTTAATGGGCTCAAAGCCTTACTGTGCTTCGGGTAAATACATCGATAAAATGTCGGACCATTGCCAGCACTGCCGCTACTCACCAAAGCAGGTAACCGGGCCAAACGCTTGCCCTTTCAACAGCCTCTACTGGCACTTTCTTGAAACCAATGCGGAGCAACTGAATAAAAATCCCCGCATGAAGTTAATCTATGGCTCCCTAAGCCGCATGGCCGATGAAAAACGCGAAGCTATACGCCAGCAGGCCGAACATTTTTTAGCACAGCTGGAAACATCCCCTGGTTATGGGCAGCCCTGCCATACGTCTGGCTACACAGACAAGGAAGCACAATGAGCCGCTACGCACCGCTACATGCCGCATCCCCCGTCACGCTGTTCCACGATGGCCACTGCCCCTTTTGCCAACAAGAGGTCGCATGGCTTAAAAAGCACCGTCATCGTGAACGTATTGCGCTGGTCGATATTCAGGCACATGACTTCGATGCACAGGCACATGGGCAAACGTTTACGGCAATGATGGGACAGCTACATTTAAGAGACAGCCAAGACAAGTGGTATATCGGTATGGATGCCAGCCGTGCCCTCTATGCAGTGTTGGGCTACCGGCGGCTGGTGAAATTGTCTTGCTTACCGGGTATCAGCGCGATAATGAATGCTGGCTACCGGTTTTTTGCCCGTCGTCGAATACGAATCGGGCAGTGGTGGGAAAAACGTCGAGCGGGAAAATAAGGGTTTACGTAAAGCGTGTGGCTTAAAACACTAGCGGCATACGAGACGTAAGCGGTTCACTGTAGTGGGCATCACGGCCAATCACTTCATCATGCGGTACGTGCTGAACCAGGTAGGCACGATGAATGCCTGCCCGTTTGAGCTCCATATAAGCATCGTCCAGCGAGCGGAATAGCATCGGCTTAGCGCGCTGCATCAGCATATGGCGCTCGCCTTCCACGTCTTCAAGCTCAACTTGGTAGAAACGACTACCCGAATGGGTAATCACGCGAATTTCAAAGTTGTCGTGTGTGGCGACAAACTGCTTAAGATCCTTCAGTTCCATGGTTCCCTCCTGTTATTCGTGTGTCTCATCAAAAATGTCATCAGCAGTATCATGTGGGCACAGCATGACCGTACCCAATGACATTTCTGTTGCCCTGATGTTGCAGTGTGATGACATCCATTAAAAGATAGACGCATGACGACTGGTTATACAACAAGTGTTTTCCAGCACGAATGTTTAAGCTGCTATTTCCGCTATTAGGAGGTCAACCGCATAAAAGAGTTCCTGACCGAGGCGCCAAGAATTCGTTATGTCACTGATATTCAGAAGGGTCGATGGCTTTACCAAGCGAATTACGGTCGATCCAGTTGCCGCCTTTCGTCTCTTTGTAACGAAACACAACCTTATCGCCTACTTTAACGGGTAACTCACCATCTTCAGTTTGGTAGCTGTACTTTTCGCCCTCCACCACCAAATGGTAGCGATAAAGGTCGGGCATACCTAACCACTCCTTGAAAGGCCCTTCCCGCTCTATTGCTTCAAGCTCACCGCGCCCTTCTAGCTTAGGAAGACGCTGCCGATTACCGCGCCGAAATCCACCTGCCATTTGCTACTCCCGTTTTTTGCGTATCGTGGGTGGGGCATTATACGAGCTCGCTCCCCATCCTCAAGCGATTCATCAAGAACCCGTCATTAAGCGCTTAGTCGCCGAAGGCTTGGCCGTAGCTATCCGGGGCCAGGTCTTCGAAGCGGGTATATTTACCGATAAATGCCATATGAACGGTACCGATGGGACCATTACGCTGCTTACCGATGATGAGCTCTGCAATCCCCTGGTTGTCGGGATTATCTGGATTATAGACTTCATCCCGATAAACGAAGGCAATGACGTCAGCATCCTGCTCGATGGCACCCGACTCACGTAGATCCGACATGACCGGGCGCTTGTTGGGACGCTGCTCCAACGAGCGGTTCAACTGAGAAAGCGCCACCACCGGGCAATTGAACTCTTTCGCCAAGCCTTTCAAAGAGCGCGAAATTTCAGAAATTTCACCGGTGCGGTTTTCGCTAAAGCCGGGGATCTGCATCAACTGAAGGTAATCGATCATGACCAGTGCGATATTGCCATGCTCACGCACTACCCGGCGTAACCTGGAGCGCATTTCATTAGGCGACAAGGCCGCGGTATCGTCGATAAACAGCTGCTTGTCTTTCAGCAGGTTGACCGCAGAGGTCAAGCGCGGCCAATCCTCATCTTCCAATTGCCCGGTACGCACGCGCGTTTGGTCAATCCTGCCCAGGGATGAAAGCATCCTCAGCATGAGTGATTCTGCCGGCATCTCCATGGAAAACACCATGACAGGCTTGTCGCTGGAAATAACCGCATGTTCAACCAGGTTCATGGCGAACGTGGTCTTACCCATGGAAGGACGACCCGCGATCACCACCATATCCGAAGGCTGTAGACCGGTGGTCATCTCGTCCAAATCTCGGAAACCGGTCGAAAGCCCGGTCATTTCGCCTTTAAGGTTAAACAGCTCATCAATGCGATCGACGGCTTTGGTCAAGAGGTCACTCATGCCGATAGGGCCGCCGGTTTTAGGGCGCTCCTCGGCAATCTGGAACACTAAGCGTTCCGCTTCATTGAGCAACTCATCCGCCGGGCGCCCTTGTGGAGAAAAAGCGCTATCGGCGATTTGGTTCGCCGCACGAATTAGCTTACGTAGCGTCGCTCGCTCACGCACGATGTCAGCGTAAGCACGAATATTACTGGCAGAGGGCGTATTGCGGGCAAGCTCAGCCAAAAAGGCCAACCCACCGACCGTATCCAAATGATCACGCGCTTCCAGCGCTTCGGAGAGCGTCACCACGTCTAATGGCTGGCCAGACTCCGCCAGATGAATCATCACGTTGAACACTAAACGGTGCTCATAACGGTAGAAATCATCCGCTACCAAGCGTTCTGAGACGTTATCCCAGGCTTGGTTGTCCAGCATTAGCCCGCCTAATACCGACTGTTCCGCCTCCAGCGAGTGCGGCGGCAGTTTAAGCGCTGCCGTTTCTTGATCAGCAGAAGGCTGGTCCTGCATAGCGAGCTCCTTTAAACACACAGCATAGCCAGTGAAGATGCCTATCTTAGACGCAGCCGTGAAGCGCGACCACCGGCTCTCTCTTAATGATTACAATTTAGACGTTGGTTAAAAACGAAGAGCGATGCCACTCATTAGGTTTTAAATAACATCCAGGGCTAACGCGAAAACACAGGCTTTAGAAATAACAAAAGGCGCGGGAAAACCCGCGCCTTTTGAGGCTGTCGTGCTAGCGCAACAAGTGACTAAGCTAAGTCGCCCGTTACTCTGCTACTACCACAACGCGTACAACCGCATCCACTTCAGCGTGCAAGTGAAGGGCAATGTCGTATTCGCCAGTTTGACGAATCGGGCCATTCGGCATACGGACTTCGCTCTTGGCAACATCGATGCCAGCAGAGGAAATGGCGTCAGCCAAGTCACGCGGGCCAATAGAACCAAACAGCTTGCCTTCGTCGCCTGCTTTGGAAACCAAAGACAGTTCGATGTCGTTCAACTGCTCAGCGCGCGCTTCGGCTTCAGCCTTACGCTCAGCGGCTTGCGCTTCGAGTTCAGCACGCTGCGCTTCAAACGCTTCGATGTTGTCTTTAGTGGCCGGTACGGCTAAACCGTAAGGCACCAAGTAGTTACGACCATAACCAGGCTTCACGGTGACCTTGTCACCCAGGCCGCCCAGCTTACCAATGTTGTCGAGCAGAATGACTTCCATCTCGTAAACCTCTTGTCAGTTGCTGCGGGCAAGGCGTGCGCGAACGTTCGCGAATGTATCAATCAGCCCCAACAGCAGCACAATGAGAATCGTGGGCCAGGTCGTGATCAGCAGCACATAAAATGCTACCAGCCACAGCCCGTTCATCCCCTTTAATCCAATAAACCCGTGCACTAACGCAACGCCAGCTACCAGTAGCGGAATCCAACCCAGCATCGCCAGCGCATGTGCGCCTAGCAGCATGCCACCCACCCCAATCACCGCCAATACGGCTAGCTCTTTGGGGGTTAGGCGCAGTGCATGAAACTCTTCGCGAAAGCCACCTGGGTTATACAACCCAGCTTGCCAACTACGCGCAAGCGCCAAACACACAATGGCTGCCAATAGAACCACGAGCCCAGTCACACCACCTACCACTAGCGCGGCAATGGTTTGGGTATCGTAGCCTTGATTGGCGAACTCCGTGAGCATGCGATCCACTTCTTGTGAACCTTCACGCAACTGCTCAAGCATTAGCTCCGTACCACCTGGTGGGCTGAAAATGCCAAGCTGAACCATCACTGAGGCGACTAATGTCCCCACAATTAAGGTCTCACCCCAACGCATTCTCTCGCGCAGAATGACCGCCATTAACGTTACCAGCAATATGCTAGCAAGCGGAATGACATCACCTTGCGCCCACCACCAGCCAGCCGGTAGCGCTGCAGCGATAATAACCGGAAGCGCAGGCACGAAACCTTTACGCAGGGTCATCAACGCGGCGATGGCTGCCCCTAACCAGAACAACCAAGGCACTAGCGTTGCTAGGGCCGCCCCGCCTGCGGCGTAAGGCGTGCCCCGCATCAGCCATCGGGCTAGTGCCAGCATCACGTTAAACGCTTACTGGTGGCTATCGGAATAGGGCAGCAGTGCCAGATAACGCGAACGCTTGATAGCGGTCGCCAACTGACGCTGATAGCGTGCTTTGGTGCCGGTAATACGGCTTGGAACGATCTTGCCAGTTTCGGTGATGTAAGCCTTCAGCGTGTCCAGATCTTTATAATCGATCTGCTTGATGCCTTCAGCGGTGAAGCGGCAAAACTTACGGCGACGGAAAAAACGTGCCATGGACTAGCTCCTTAAAACGTGCAGTGAATAAAATCAGGCAGTTTCTTCTTCTTCAGCGCGCGGTTTTTCTTCGCGACGCGGACGTTTTTCTTCTGCCGGTTTCATCATCGGTGAAGCTTCAGTAACAGCTTCTTTGCAGCGAACAACCAAGCTGCGGATAATGGCGTCGTTGTAACGGAAGATATTCTCGATTTCATCGAGAGTCTCGCCGCTGCACTCAACGTTCATCAGCACGTAGTGGGCTTTGTGGATCTTGTTGATCGGGTAAGCCAAGTGACGACGGCCCCAATCTTCCAGACGGTGCACAGTGCCGCTGTTTTCAGTAACGATGCTGGTGTAGCGCTCAACCATCGCCGGCACCTGCTCGCTTTGATCCGGGTGGACCATAAACACGATTTCGTAATGACGCATGGGATCTCCTTGCGGTTTGACAGCTTCCTTTGTGTGCTACTGCTAAAGGCAATAAACGACGACAAGGAAGCAAGGAGTTAACTGAAGTGCGCCGCCACCGCATTAAACGGCTAACGGGGCATCAAACAGAACTTTTATTTCAACAACTGTTTTTTACGACAGTTACAATTACTAATTCTCACAGCTAACGCCCGCTTGCAGACAGACGGGCGCGTGTATCTTAGTAGTACGGCGGTTAACTTGCAAGCTGACGCTGGCGAACCGCTTCAAACAAGCAAATGCCGGTGGCCACCGAGACGTTGAGACTGGAGACCTCCCCCGCCATCGGTAGCTTGGCAAGATTATCGCAGGCTTCGCGAGTCAAACGCCGCATACCTTTGCCTTCTGCGCCCATGACCAGAGCGGTGGGGCCGGTCATATCAATGTCAAAAACGCTGGCCTCGGCCTCTCCAGCCGTGCCGGTAATCCAGACCCCGGCATCTTTTAGCTTGGCAAGCGTACGCGCCAGATTGGTTACCTGATAAACCGGCACCACCTCAGCGGCGCCACAGGCCACTTTGCGCACCGTTGCATTAAGCGGTGCAGCTTTATCTTTTGCCACGATGACACCATGAGCCCCCGCGGCATCCGCGCTGCGCAGGCAGGCACCGAAGTTATGCACATCGGTGACCCCATCGAGGATTAGCAGAAGCGGCGGTGTAGACGACGGCCATGCACGCAGCTTAAGCCAGAGTGACTCCTCACCTTCTGGCGTCAGCGGTGGGCAAAACGCCACCACCCCCTGATGAGCAGCGCCCTGGGTTAGCTGGTCCAGCAAATCGCGCGGCTGCTCTTTGACACGAGCACCATGCGCCTGGGCTTGAGCGATCAACTCTTTCAAGCGGCTTCCCGCCCCCTGCTGCACCCATAACTCACGGGGCGCTTCGCCTCTGTCTAGCAAGCTTTGCAGTGCATGAACGCCATATACCTGATCCAACCCATCGGGAGTTTTAGGCCCCCGTCGTGAAGACGCCGACTTCATGCTCAGCCCTTATTTGGTGATGGTTTGCGTGGGCCGTTACGCGTGCGGCGCGGGCCACGGCGCGTTGCGGGCTTCTCGCTACTGGACGGTTTGTTGCCTGCCGATTTGGCACCACCGGCTTTCGCTTTGGCTCCAGCACCCTCTTCGCCACCCCGGCTCTTACGCGGCTGGCGGCGCGGACGAGGTTTCTCATCCCCCAGCCCGAAATCGATTTTACGGTCATCCATATCGACACGCGCCACCTGCACCGTGAGGCCATCGCCCAAACGGTAGGTCGTGCCAGTACGCTCACCTTTCAGGCGATGCTTCTCAGCTTCGTAGTGATAATAATCCGAAGGCAGCGAGGTGACGTGAACCAAGCCTTCCACAAAGAACTCATCCAGACGCACAAACAAGCCGAACTGAGTAACAGAGGCAATGGTACCTTCAAACGTTTCGCCGAGCTTGTCAGACATGAACTCGCATTTCAGCCAGCTCTCTACATCACGCGTGGCTTCGTCGGCGCGACGCTCCGTCATTGAGCAGTGTTCACCCAGCTCAAGCATTTGCTCAAAGGTGTACGGGCACCACTTGCTCGGCGGCTCAACCGGCGAGCCTTCCACGCGCAGCACTGTATTGGTCTGACGCGGACCGCGGATCACCGAACGAATAGCGCGATGGACCAGCAGATCAGGATAACGACGAATCGGCGAAGTAAAGTGGGCGTAGGCCTGGTAGGCCAAACCGAAGTGACCTTCGTTTTGCGGCGAATACACCGCCTGATTCATCGAGCGCAGCATGACTGTCTGGATGATATCGAAATCAGGGCGGTCAGCAATCGTTTCACGCAGCGCCTGGTAGTCCTGCGGAGTGGGCATATCGCCGCCGCCGACCGCAAGGCCTAACTCGTTTAAGAACAGGCGCAGCTTATCAAGCCGCTCAGGCGTGGGCCGTTCGTGAATACGGTAAAGCGCCGGCAGATCATGCTTATCCAGGAAGCGCGCCGTGGCAACGTTAGCCGCCAGCATGCACTCCTCGATCAACTTATGCGCATTGTTACGGCTACGCGGCACGATTTTCTCGATTTTACGCTCATCGTTAAAGATGATCGCCGTTTCAGTGGTATCGAAATCAATCGCACCACGCTCAGCGCGTGCTTCGCGCAGCAGGTAGTAAAGCTCTTCCAGGTTCTTTAGCGGCTTGACGAGCTCGCTGTGCTCTTGCCGTAGCGCCTCGCCCTCTTCGCTCTTCTCATCGAGAATCGCGGCCACCTTGTTATAGGTAAGGCGAGCGTGAGAATTCATCACCGCTTCATAGAAACGGTAGCGACTGATCGCACCGGTTTGAGAGATATTCATCTCACATACCAGCACCAGACGATCCACATGGGGATTCAGTGAACAGAGGCCGTTAGATAACAGCTCCGGCAGCATGGGAACCACTTGACCAGGGAAGTAGACCGAGTTACCTCGAGTGCGGCCTTCATCATCCAGCGGCGTTCCAGGGCGCACATAGTGGGAAACGTCCGCGATGGCGACCAGAAGCTTCCAACTGCCAGATTTCGTTTTCCACGCGCACACCGCATCGTCAAAATCTTTAGCGGATTCATCATCGATGGTGACCAGCGGTACATCACGCAGGTCAACGCGGTGCTGTTTGTCTTCTTCCAGCACTTCCGCTGAAATGCCGGCAATTTGATCGAGCACTTCAGGCGGGAATTCAGCGGGGATATCATAACTGCGAATCGCAATATCGATTTCCATACCCGGGTCCATACGCTCACCCAGCACTTCGACCACTTCGCCGACCGGCTGCACACGCGTCGCTGGCTGCTGAACGATCTTGGCCGAAATCACCTGGCCATCTTTAGCGCCAGCACAGGCACTGTGCGGGATGATCACTTCCTGAGTAATACGCGGATTTTCGGGAATTAAAATACCGAACTCCGGCGTATTACTGCGGTAAACACCCACAATAGTTTGCGTGTTGCGTGCAATCACATCGGCAATGGTCGCTTCATCACGGCCACGGCGGTCACGCCCGCTAACCCGTGCCAATACATGGTCACCGTGAAAGACGCGCCGCATTTGCCGCGGCGGCAGTACCAGGTCCGGCTTTTTGCCATCGTCGCGCAGTAAGAAGCCAAAGCCATCGCGGTGCCCAAGCACTTTGCCTTTAATGAGGTCCAGCTTGTCGATTAACGCATAGGCACTGCGGCGGTCACGCAACACTTGCCCATCGCGCTCCATCGCTGCCAAACGCCGCCGGACAGCCTCGATGAGCTCTTCGTCTTCCAGGCCCAGCATACGGCTCATATTTTCATGAGTAATTGGCTTACCGTATGCTTCTAGCGCAGCAAGCAAATACTCCCGGCTTGGCGCGGGATTACCGTATTTATGCGCCTCGCGCTCGGCATGTGGATCATCACTTAACGTCCAATACTTCATACGAGCAACATCCTTGATGGCGTCATTTGCGAGAGGCATAAAAAAAGCGCATACGCGAAGCGTTGCGGGCGGGGGATTTCAGTGTTTGAAGCGCTGAAATGAATAGGGTTTTGTTTAGTCATAGGCGCAGTATAGCGCTGCACGTTCAATCACCCAACCGTCTTAGACATTGTTTATACAATTTGCTTCGCAAAAAGCCTCTATAGGGTCTTGCATTTAACCATCACCCCGGTATTATACGCGCCACTTGCCCAGATGGCGGAATTGGTAGACGCGCTAGCTTCAGGTGCTAGTGTCCGTATGGACGTGGAGGTTCAAGTCCTCTTCTGGGCACCAAACTGCTTCTATGCTACTCATTAGTGTCAGCAGTACGGTGCCAAGCAAGGTTTGTGTTCGCCCAGGTGGCGGAATTGGTAGACGCGCTAGCTTCAGGTGCTAGTGTCTGTATGGACGTGGAGGTTCAAGTCCTCTCCTGGGCACCATACGAACACAAACGGCAAGTCGTTAAATGATGCGCCCAGGTGGCGGAATTGGTAGACGCGCTAGCTTCAGGTGCTAGTGTCCGTATGGACGTGGAGGTTCAAGTCCTCT